>Ga0102811_1000552_pt1 | contig 18094 bp, 15 predicted proteins | sample ColrivemetaGS705_FD_84507 | JGI IMG/M metagenome (GOLD analysis project Ga0102811, IMG submission 84507) | Estuarine microbial communities from the Columbia River estuary - Flood tide ETM metaG S.705 | ecosystem: Environmental > Aquatic > Marine > Intertidal zone > Estuary | place: USA: Columbia... | reverse complement strand
ACATCTTTGGTTGAAGCATTAGAATTTGGTTGAATATAGCGAACATAACCTAATAAGTTTACATTGCTTCCAGTTTCATATGATAATCTAAATTTTACTCCATTACTTGTACTAATTCCTTGAAATGAATTTTCTAAAGCAACATAATCATCTACAATCCAAGACCATTTATCAGTATTTTGTCTATTGTAAATTAAGCTTTCAAAAAAATTATCAGGATTTGGATACGATTTTAAATAATTGTAGTAACTCTCATTATTATCATCTTTAGTATTATCTAAAGCTGGAACATTATCTTTCCATAGATAATATAAATTCATTCCCTCCCAAATAAAATCTTGAATTTCAACTTGAGAAAAATCTATGTTTGTTGGTTCAACTGGAGTGTCATCACTTTTATTACAGCCAATAATGAATGTAAATAACATTAAAGTTAGTACATTTTTTATAAGGGTTATTTTCATAATATTAATTAATTTAATTTTATATTAATTTTGTCGCAAGTTATTAAATATTATTACAAATTTTTAATATAACTGTTACAAAAGTTATGTTTGTTCGTCATAATTGTGTAATCGACCTAAAGAAGTTAAACCAAACTAAAAAATGAAGCAGTCAGATTTTTTAAAAACTGTAATGCCTTTTAAAGATAAAGTATTTCGATTGGCAAAAAGGTTATTAGTTTCTACTGAAGAAGCAGAAGATGCAACTCAAGAATTATATTTTAAGTTGTGGAAAAACAAGGAGAAATTACAAGATTATAATAGTGTTGAAGCTTTTGCAATGACAATGACAAAAAATTATTGTTTTGATAGATTAAAATCCAAGCAAGCAACAAATTTAAAATTAGTACATAGCAATTATGAAGAAAAAGGAACATCTTTACAAAAAAGAATAGAATTAAACGATAGTGTAAGTTTGGTTCATAAATTAATTGAACACTTACCAGAGCAACAAAAAATAATAATACAATTAAGAGATATAGAAGAATACGAATTTGAGGAAATAGCAGAAATGTTACAAATAAATCCAACAGCAGTTCGAGTTTCATTATCAAGAGCAAGAAAAACAATTAGAGAACAATTAACAAAACAACATAATTATGGAATTAGCTAACATAGAAAAGTTGTTGGAAAAATATCTAAGTGCAGAAACTACAATTGCAGAAGAAAAAGAATTGAAAAATTATTTTTCACAAGAAAATGTAGCACCACATTTAGAAGAATATGAAACATTATTCGGGTATTTTTCAACTAGTAAAAATGAACGATTTACAAAAACCATTCAATTAAAAACTAAAAGGGTGAATTGGAAATGGTTATCTGTAGCCGCTTCAATAGTATTACTAGTAAGTGTTTACACTGGTTATCAAAAAAACCAAGAACGGAAGGCTGAAAAAGTAATGGCAGACACCCAAATGGCATTGGGAATGCTTTCAGCAAATTTAAACAAAGGAACTGCGGCAGTAGCACACTTGCAACAGTTTGAAACCACAAAAGACAAAGTATTTAAACAACCTAAATGAAACAAAAAATGAAAAAATTAATTTTATTAGTAGCGATAGTTACCTTACCATTTGCAAATTATGCTCAAACATCAGTTTTTGATAAATTTGAAGAAATGGATGATGTTACAACAGTTGTAATAACCAAAGAAGCTTTTAAAATGGCGAGTAAATTTGGAGGAAGTAGCGCTGAAGCAAAAGAATATGTTGACATGGTTAAAGACTTAAATAATTTAAAAGTTTTTACCACAGAAAGTTCAACAATTGCGAAACAAATGAACGATGTTGTTGCTGGCTATTTAAAGTCATCAAAACTAACTCAATTAATGAGAGTAAAAGACAAAGATGCAAATGTTAAAATTTACATTAAACAAGGTAAAGATGAAAACCATGTAAGTGAATTATTAATGTTTGTGAGTGATATGCAAAACAAAGGAAATCAAGAAGCTGTAATTTTATCTTTAACAGGAGAAATTGATTTGAATAAAATATCTAAAATTACAGAAGGATATATTCCTAATAGTGGGAAACAATTAAAAAAGCAATAAAATGAATTCAATTTCAAAAATTATAGGAATATTTGTGTTAGCTATTATAACTTTTAGTTGTGATTCTAGTCAATCATTACAGCAATATTATGTAAATTCAAAAGAAAACACTGAATTTATATCAGTTGATTTACCTTCAAGTATTTTGCAATTAAAAGATGATCAAGTTTCTGAGGATATTAAAAATACATTAAATACAATTAAAAAAGTGAATTTTTTAGCCTTACAATTAACTGATACTAACAAAGAATTGTATACTTCAGAAAAAGAAAAAGTAAAACTGATATTAAAAAATCCTAAGTATAAGCAATTGATGAGGATGAATGGGAGTAAAGGAAATGTAAGTATTAATTATTTAGGTGAAGATGATGCTATTGATGAAGTTGTTATTTTTGGATCAGATAATACGAAAGGTTTTGCATTAGTTAGAGTTCTTGGAGAAAACATGAATCCAAGTGATATTCTAAAAATTTCACAGGAAATTAAGTTAGACGGAGATTCTAATCAATTACATCAATTAGAAGGTTTAATGAAAAGTATTAATTAATTTTATAATATATAATTCATTAAAATAAATAAATAATAGCAAAAGCTTCCATTTGGAAGCTTTTTTTTATTCAAATGTGTATCTTTGATTTTATTAAAACACAAAAAATATTAAAATGAAACTTTTAGAAAATAAAACAACTTTAGTAACAGGCGCAACTAGAGGTATTGGTAGGGGTATTGCTTTAACCTTTGCAAAACAAGGATCAAATGTTGCATTCACATATAGTTCATCTGTTGAAGCAGCTAATGAATTGGAAAAAGAATTGATGGATCTTGGTGTAAAAGCAAAAGGATATCAATCAAATGCAGCAAATTATGAAGCAGCTCAACAATTAGCAGCTGATGTTTTAAAAGAATTTGGAACTATTGATGTGCTTATTAATAATGCAGGAATTACAAAAGATAATTTATTAATGCGTATTTCTGAAGAAGATTTTGATACTGTAATTGAAGTTAATTTAAAGTCTGTTTTTAATTTAACTAAAGCTGTGATTAGGCCAATGATGAAGCAACGTGCAGGATCTATAATTAATATGAGTTCTGTTGTTGGTTTAAAAGGAAATGCTGGTCAGGCTAATTATGCAGCTTCTAAAGCAGGTATTTTAGGTTTTACAAAATCTGTAGCTTTAGAGTTGGGTTCTAGAAATATACGTTGTAATACAATAGCACCAGGTTTTATAGAAACCGAAATGACTGAAAAATTAAATGAAGATGTGGTAAAAGGGTGGAGAGAAGCTATACCTTTAAAACGCGGTGGTACTGCTGAGGATGTTGCAAATGCTTGTGTGTTTTTAGCATCAGATATGAGTTCATATATTACAGGTCAAACATTAAGTGTTGATGGTGGAATGTTAACATAAAATAATTTGAATTGGAAACTAACACCTTGGTTTTGATAATTTTAGCTTTTTTGGCTTCATTATTTTTAGCTGTTTTTCAATACATTTATAATAAAAAAGATAGAAGCCAATTAAATTATTGGCTTTCTTTTTTGCGTTTTTTAGCATTGTTTTTCATTTTTATTTTAATTATTAACCCTTCAGTTAAAAAAGAAAATATTGAAACTGTAAAACCTAATTTATTAGTTGCAATTGATAATTCATCTTCAATTAAATATCAAGGGCTTGGTGATAAGGTTCTTAACTTACTATCGCATCTTAAAAATAATTCAAGTTTAAACGCTAAATTTTCTATTAATTATTTCAGTTTTGGAAATAAATTGGAAGTGCTAGATTCTTTAAAATTTGATAAAAATCACACAAATTTAAATATTCCATTCTCAGAGTTTTCCAATTTATACAAAGAAGGAAATAATCCAGTTGTATTAATTACTGATGGCAATCAAACCATTGGTAATAATGTAGAATTTGTCACTTATAAAAGTAAAATATATCCATTTATTTTAGGTGACACAACAAAGATAGAGGATATTTTTATAAACCAATTAAATGTAAATAAAGCTACTTATGTAAATAATAAATTTCCAATAGAGCTATTTATTAATTATACAGGTAAAAATGACGTAGTAAAAAATTTAAAAATTTTTCATGATAAAAATTTAGTATATTCAAAGCAATTACATTTTTCAAGCACTAAAAATGTACAATCAGAGTCAATTTATTTAACTTCCATAGCAAGTGGAACTCAATATTTCACCGCTTCAATTGAAGCGTTAAATAATGAAAAAAACACAATAAATAACACAAAATCGTTCAGTATAAATGTGCTAAAAGAGCAATCAAAAATTCTTATAATAGCAGCTACTATTCATCCAGATTTAGGGATGTTAAAGAAATCTATAGAAAGTAATAAACAACGCTCTGCAACTATTGTTTCTATTGATAATTATAAAGAGAAAATATCAGATTATCAGTTAGTTATATTGTATCAGCCAACTAGTAAGTTTAAGAAAATATTTAATGATGTATTTCCAAGTTCTGTAAATTATTTTATTATTACAGGAAGTAAAACGGATTGGGATTTTCTAAATAAAAGTCAATCAATATTTTCAAAAAACCATACAAAACAGTTAGAAAATTACAATCCAATTTTAAATTTAGAGTATGCAACTTTTCAAACTAAAAATAGTGATTTTTCAAATTTCTCTCCCTTGGAAGATGTGTTTGGTGCTGTTAAATTTTCAATACCAAATAATATTTTATTATTTCAACAAATAGGAAGTATTAAAACAGAAAAACCTTTATTAGCTACTTTTGAAAATGACAATCAGAAAGGAGCTGTTTTATTTGGTGAAAATTCTTGGAAATGGAGGATGAGTAGTTTTTTAAGCTCAAAAAGTTTTGAAGAGTTTGATGGTTTTATTTCCAATTTAATACAATATTTATCTTCAAATAAAATTAATAACAGATTAAATGTTAGTGTTGAGCATATTTTTTATTCCAATGATAATATTAAAATTAGTGCAAATTACCTTGATGAAAATTTAAACTTTGATTCTAGAGCAAAATTGTGGTGTACAGTATTAAATAAAGAAACTCAATTAGCTAAAAAATTTCCTTTTACATTATTAAATAATGATTTTCGGTTAGATTTAAATGATTTTCCTCCTGGAGAATATAGTTATTCAGTTTCTGTAGAAAATCAAAAAGAAGTAAGTGTAGGAAGTTTTAAAATTCTGCCTTTAGAAATTGAGAATTTATTAGTGAATTCTAATGATGCTTATTTGAAAATTGCGGCTTCAAATTCAAATGGTAAAGTATTTTATAATGATCAAGAAGATGATTTAATTAATTTTTTGTTAACTAACAATCAATTTAAAAGTATTCAAAAGTCTACAATAAATAAAACACCATTAATTGAGTGGAAGTGGATATTATCAATAATTATTGCCCTACTTTCTATAGAGTGGTTTGTTAGAAAATATTTTGGGAAAATATAAATAAATTAAGTGTAAACTGTTCAATTTCATAATAAATAAGATTAAACAATGCTTCAATTGATTTTACTTATAGTAATTTAAATTTATTGTAATTTTATTTATACACATTTGTAATTGTGTTATTAAATTGTTTTTGTGTACAAAGCCATAGTTTACATACTGTCTTTATCAATATTAGTTCAAAGTTTCAACTTTGATAGAAATGATTTTTATAAAATTCCCTATTTAACAAGTCATTTTATAACTCATATAAATGAAGGTGATTCTATTTCAGAATTTATTTCATTGCACTATGGTAGTTTAGAAAGTAAACATAAAGGAAGCCATAAAGAGCATCAAAATTTACCTTTTAAAAATTACCATATAGATTCTTCATTTCAATTTGCAACTTTAATTTCTTCAAATTTTATTGAAATAAATTCAAAAGAAATTATAGTTAGTAATTCCAACTATTTTTATAAGAATTTGATTGCAAGTTTAATCCATAACTTTATTTTTCAACCACCACAAAAGTAACATATCTCTATTTTTTTATAATTAAATTTGAGTAGCACTAAAGTGTTTCTCAATAATAAATATTACTAATTAAATTATGTTACAAAAAATTATACAATTAAGTATAAGCAATAAGCTTATAATTTTATTATTGACTGCAACAATTGTAGGGTTTGGAATTTTTGCATTAACACAAATCCCAATAGGAGCAGTGCCTGATATTACCAACAATCAAGTTCAGGTAATTACAACATCACAAAATTTATCTACACAAGATGTTGAACAATTTATTACATATCCAGTAGAATTAGAAATGGCTAATTTGCCTGGTGTAACTGAAATTCGTTCAATTTCAAAATTTGGTTTATCTGTTGTAACCATTGTTTTTAACGATGAAATAGGAACCTATTTACCTCGTCAATTAATTGCTGAAAAAATTAAATCGGCAGCAGAAAAAATTCCTGAAGGATTTGGAACTCCAGAAATGGGACCAATTACTACTGGATTAGGAGAAATTTACCAATATACGTTAGAAACTAAGCTAGGTTATAAAGATAAATACAATCCAATGGAATTAAGATCTATACAGGATTGGGTTGTAAAACGTCAGTTAGCAGGTATTCCTGGAGTTGTTGAAGTAAATACATGGGGTGGGTTTTTAAAGCAATATGAAGTTGCTTTAAATCCTGAAAAATTGAAATCCATGAATATTTCAACTTCTTCAATTATTGAAGCATTGGAAAAAAATAACAGTGTAGCTGGTGGTGGTTATATAGAAAAGTCTAACGAAAGTTATTTTGTTAGAGGCGAAGGTATGATTTCATCAATAGCAGATATTGAAAATATTGTTATAAAAAACGTTGAAGGAATTCCAATTTTAATTAAAAATGTTGCTGAAGTAAATTTTGGTTTTGCTAACAGATTTGGTGCTATTACTGGTAATGGTGATGGAGAAAAAGTACTTGGACAAGTAATGATGCTTAAAGATGGTGATTCTAACAAAGTCATTGAGGCAGTTAAGCAACGTGTAAGCGAAATACAAAAAACATTGCCAGAAGGTGTATATATAAACGGGTTTTTAGAGCGAAGTGAATTAATTGGAAAAACAACTTTTACAATTGCGGAAAATTTAATTTTAGGTATTTTAATTGTAATTTTTGTTGTAATTCTACTTTTGGGAAGTTTTAGATCAGGTTTGGTTGTTGCATCTGTAATTCCATTGTCACTTTTGTTTACACTTTCATTAATGTATATTTTTGGAGTAGATGCCAATTTAATGAGTTTAGGAGCAATAGATTTTGGTATTATAATAGATGGCGCAGTTATTATTGTAGAATTTATTGCCTTTAAAATAACCAGTAACAAAGGAAAATTAGCGGTTCTTTCAAAAAAAGAAAGACAAATTGCTATTAATGAAATTACAGAAGATAGTAGTTCAAAAATGATGACTTCGGCTGTATTTGGACAGTTAATTATTTTAATAGTTTTTATCCCAATACTTTCTCTAAGTGGAGTTGAAGGCAAAATGTTTAAACCAATGGCACTAACATTTAGTTTTGCATTAATTGGCGCAATGTTTTTATGTTTTACATATATTCCTGTAATTTCTTCAATATTTTTGAGGCCAGAAAAAGTTTCAAAAAACAATATTTCAGAACGTTTAATGAATTTTTTCTATTCTTTATACGAACCAACAATTAAATGGGCATTAAAGCATAAAAAAATAGTTTTATCAGCTTCTGCCGGGTTATTAGTTGCTACTTTTATTCTTTTTAATACTATGGGTGGAGAGTTTATTCCAACTTTAGATGAAGGTGATTTTGTAATTCAGCCAGTTTTGAAAACTGGAACTTCATTAACAAAAACTACACAGATTACTACTCAAATTGAACAAATTTTATTAGATAATTTTCCAGAAGTAGATCAAGTTGTTTCACGTATTGGTGCTGCAGAAGTTCCAACAGATCCAATGTCTATGGAAGAAAGTGATGTAATAATAAAATTAAAACCTAAAGGCGAGTGGGTTTCAGCTACTTCAAAAGATGAATTAGCGGATAAGTTTAAAGAAAAATTAGCAATAATCCCTGGGGTTGATTTTGAATTTACACAGCCAATTGAAATGCGTTTTAATGAATTAATTACAGGTGTTAGAGCAGATGTAGCTATTAAAATATTTGGAGACGATTTAGCTATTTTAGCAGCAAAAGCAGATGAAATTAAAAGTAAAATTACCAAAGTAGAAGGTGCTTCAGATATAATTGTTGAGAAAATTGATGGTTTACCTCAAATGACTGTTACATATAATAGGAGTAAAATTGCTCGTTACGGTTTAAATATTAAAGATTTAAATGATGCTGTTTCTATGGCTTTTGCAGGTGCAACGTTAGGGAACGTTTTTGAGGGTGAACGTAGGTTTGATTTAGTTGTAAGACTGCAATCGGATTATAGAGCAAGTATTGATAATTTAAAAAATTTGTATGTTGATACGCCATCAGGAAATAAAATTCCTTTAGCTGAATTAGCTTCAATAGAATATACTAAAGGACCAGCAAAAATTTCAAGAGATGATACAAAAAGGCGTATTGTAATTGGGGTAAATGTGAGAAATAGAGATATGGAATCTGTTGTAAAAGATGTACAAAAAATTATAAATAGTGAAGTTAAATTCCCAGTAGGTTATTCAGTTTCTTATGGTGGTCAGTTTGAAAATTTGAACAGTGCTAAAGCGCGTTTGAAAATTGCTGTACCAATTGCTTTATTATTGATTTTCATATTGTTACACTTCGCTTTTAAATCTATTAAAGAAGCTTTAATGGTGTTTTCAGCAATTCCACTCTCAGCAGTAGGAGGTGTTTTATTTTTATGGATAAGAGGTCTTCCTTTTAGTATTTCGGCTGGTGTTGGCTTTATAGCATTATTTGGTATAGCAGTTTTAAACGGAATTGTACTTATAGAGCATTTAAAATCTTTAAAAGAAGAAGGACTAGATGATGTTAATGAACGAATTATTAAAGGAACAAAAGAAAGGTTACGACCTGTAATATTAACTGCTGCAGCAGCAGCTTTAGGTTTTTTACCTATGGCAATCTCAACAAATGCAGGAGCAGAAGTTCAACGTCCGTTAGCAACTGTTGTAATTGGAGGATTGATTACTGCAACTATATTAACTTTAGTTGTGTTGCCAGTTTTATATGCATTGTTTGATGTTAAAAAATTTAAAATGAAATTAAAAAATAAAAGTAAATCTACAATAATAGTATTGTTGTTTTTTATACCAATTGTTGGGTTTTCACAAGAAAAAGCACTTGGACTAGAAGAAGCAATTTCTATTGCAACTACTAACAATAAAGAACTTTTAATAAAAAGGATGGAAGTTTCAAAAGCAACTAAATTAATAGGTTCCGCATTTGATATTTCAAATACTAATTTTTATTATTTAAATGATAAAACAAATTTAGGTATAAATGGAAAACCTTTTGAAACCTTTGGAATAGAACAAATTATTGAGTTTCCTACTGTTTATTTTAAAAAAAGAAAAGTAGGTAAAATTAATGCAAGTATGGAAGATATTAGTTATTCCATAGCTAAAAACCAATTAGAAAAAGAGGTTTCACAACAATATTATTCTATTGTTTATTTAAACGCTAAAAAAGTATATTTAAAAACAATTGATAGTTTGTATGAAACTTTTTCAAATGCCGCAAAACGTAAATTTGAATTAGGAGCAACCAGTTATTTAGAAATGATAACTGCACAATCCAAACAGAAGCAGTTTAGTGTGGCATTGAATCAATTGGAGAACGATTTAAATATGGCGTATGAATCTTTTAATTTATTGCTTCAAACTGATGAAAAAGTTGAAGTGAAATCAGCCGAGTTATTGAAAGTCACCGTTGATGATATAAACCTAAATAATCATTTTTTAAATGCATATTATCAAGAAAATGATAAATTGTTTAAAGCAAAAAATGCACTTGAAACTCAAAAATTATTACCCGATTTAAGTTTTAACTATTTTAATAGTAAAGATTTAGCGGCAAACGTATCGGTTAATAGTTTTCAGGCTGGAGTTTCTATTCCTATATTTTTCTTTGGGAAAAACTCTAAAATAGCAGCTTCAAAAATTGAAAAAGATATTGCAAATGAGCGAATTAAATCAGTTAACCTAAAGTTAAATGCTAAATATAATTCTTTATTAGAAGAGTTAAAAAGAACAGAAGTTGAGTTAAAATACTATTATGAAAGTGGAGAGAAATTGGCCAACGAAATATTAAAAACTGCAATTTCAAGTTTCAAAAATGGCGAAATAGATTTTTTTCAATACATACAAAGTATAGAAAACTCAAATCAAATAAAAATTAGCTATTTATCTACTTTAAACAGTTATAACAAAATTGCATTAGATATTAATTATTTGAACTTATAAAAATAAAAAATGAAAAAATATATAATAAACAGTTTACTTTTTTTGGGGATACTTGCATTAATTGGGTCTTGTAATACTTCAGAGAAACGAGTTGAAGAAGAAGTAATAGAAGATAAAATCACTTCAATAATTGAAATTACAAAAGAACAATTTGAAAACTCAAAGATGGAAATTGGAAGTGTTTCAATTCAAAATTTTAATGAAAGTATTAAAACCAATGGGTTAATTGATGTTCCACCTGCAAATAGAGCAATAGTTAGTTCTGTAATGGGTGGGTATATTAAAAAAATCCCTATGCTAATTGGAGATGACGTAAAAAAAGGACAGTTACTTTTTACAATTGAAAACCCTGATTTTATTGAAATTCAACAAAATTACTTAAAAACTTTAGAAGAATTAGGCTATTTACAATCGGAATACGAAAGGCAAAAAACATTGTTTGATGAAAAAATAATATCTCAAAAAAGTTTTTTAAAAGCTGAAAGTGATTATAAAAGTACGAGAGCATTAGGAAAAGGATTAGAAGAAAAATTGCGAATGTTAACTATCAATCCGGCCAATGTTAAAGCTGGTTTTATTACATCAATAATTTCTGTGTATGCACCAATTAGTGGGAGTGTTACTGAGGTTTTTGGAAGTGTAGGAAAGTTTATGAGTGACTCAGATCCAATTATAGAAATAGTTAATAATGACGATAAGCACCTTGAGTTGGTTGTATTTGAAAAAGACGTTTTAAAAATAATGAAAGGGCAATCAATTAATTTTAATATTCCTGAAGCTTCTTCAATAAATTATGAGGCGGAAGTACATTTAGTTGGTAAATCTATAAATGAAAATAGAACTGTTAAAGTACACGGACATTTGCATAATGAAAAAGAGAATTTTTTAGTAGGTATGTTTGTAGAAGCTGAAATAATAGTAAATTCTATTGAAAAAAATGCAATGCCAGTTGATGCAGTTTTAGAAGAAGAGGAATTATTTTATGCTTTAATGCTAGTTGAAGAGAAAGAAGGTGTTTATTACTTTGAAAAAATAAAAATTGAAATTAGCATGAAAAATGAGAAGTGGATTGAAGTTGTTTTACCTGAAAAACTACTAAATAAACAATTTTTAATAAAAGGTGCTTTTTTACCTTTTGAATAATATTCTATCAAAAAAATAGATTTTTATATATGACTATTATATAGATTCAGTTTCGTATTTTTGTTAAAATTATAAAAAAATAAGAAAATGAGTAATAACGGACAATTACAATTACCAAAAACATTAATGCCTTTAATTATTTTAGGTATTGTAGCAATTATATTTTTATCTAAATCAACAGTTAATATTGATGCCGGAGAGGCTGGTGTTCTTTGGAAACGTTTTGATGGTGGGGTAGTAGTGGATCAACCAGCATTAGGAGAAGGTTTTCACATAGTGGCACCTTGGAATAATGTGGTAGTTTATGAAGTACGCCAACAAGAATTATTTGAAAAAATGAAAGTACTTTCATCAAATGGTTTAGATATTATTTTAGAAGTATCTGCTTGGTTTGTTCCTCAGCAAGAAAATTTAGGAAAATTACACCAAGAAAAAGGTGAAAATTATTTAGAAAGAGTTATTAAACCAGCATTAAGATCAGCTGCTAGAAGCGTTGTTGGTAGATATACACCAGAACAATTGTATGCTAGTAAAAGAGATGTAATTCAAAGTGAAATTTTTGAAGAAACTAAGAAAATTTTAGATAATCAATATGTTCAATTAAATGAAGTTTTGGTAAGAGATGTTACTTTACCTTCAACAATTAAAGATGCAATTGAACGTAAATTAAAACAAGAACAAGAATCATTAGAATATGAATTTAGATTAGTTACAGCTGCTAAAGAAGCTCAAAAGCAAATTATTGAAGCTAAAGGTAAAGCAGATGCTAACAAAATATTAAGCGCATCATTAACTGATAAAATTTTACAAGATAAAGGTATTGAAGCAACTTTAGAGTTGTCTAAATCTCCAAATAGTAAAGTTGTTATAGTTGGTAGTTCTAAAGATGGTTTGCCATTAATATTAGGAAATCAATAATTCATAAATAACCCATAAAAAAAACCAACATAGTAGTTGGTTTTTTTTATGTTTAATTCAACTGAATAAATTATTGTTTTGAAGTATCTTTAATTGTACTTCCTTTTTTTATGGCTTTGTAATTTTCATAGCATAATAATACAGCTTCAATTAGCTGTAAATCACTAGCCTGACTAATAAAATAATCGGAATAATTACATTCATTCAATAATTCATTCAACTCATCTTCATTTATTTCTAAGTATTCCATCATTAACTCTCTGTTAAATTTAGCTTCAAGTAACCTTCTTAATTCATCTTGATCGCGCAATTTTTTAAGTTTTGCAAGTTGTTGTGGCTTTTTACCAAATTTATTGTAAATAAAATCTATTGGTCTAAATAAGGCATCAATAGCAGAATTATAACTTTTTGCTTGTTTTACACCAACTTCATAGGTTTGAGGCACACCATTAATATGGATACGAGCAAATTTATCTTTTGGTACATTTTTTGCGTCAATTTCTAATACACCAATTAATTTATGCGATTTAACCACAACCTCATTCATTTGTTCAGTTTTTTCATGAAGCTCAATTACTAATTCATTTCCTTTTAGTAAATCGTTTGTTATTTTAAGTTTTATGGACTGAAACCCTAAATAAGAAATGTATAATGTATCATTCACTTTTGTTGGAATTTCAAATTTACCATCATCATTAGTAACAGTTCCAACTACAGAATTTAAGTTAAAAAGGTGAGCAGATTTAAGGGGCGTTTTATCAGAATGATCAATAATTTGACCAATTAAAGGAAAAGAATAATTCAACTCTTTTATGGTATCTCTTGACTTATTTTCTTGAGAAATTCCTTCAAAAGAAATTATAAGAAGCACTAAACAAACTAATTTTTTAATCATATGCAATAATACCAAATATTCTTTTAAATTATTGTTAATTAAAATGAAAAAATAAGCTAAATAACGTGTGAATTATAATCAACTTCTAATAAGTTAGGGTATTTAAAAGTATAGTTTAAATACTTTTTGATTTTGGTGTTAGAAACAATTTTAAATGGTGAAAATGTAGAATTATCAAATTTTGGTGATTCAACCCCAATTTCTTTTTTTGCTTTAGTGTAAAATTCTTCTCTGGTAGGATGGCTATCTGTACAAGCGTTAAATATTTCTCCCCAAATTTCATTTTCAATTATTTTTGAAATAATTAAAACGCAATCATCTTGATGAATCATATTTACAAAACCTTTAGGGTCAGGGATTATTTTTCCATCTTTAAAGAAATTACCTGGTTTTCTATTATATCCAAATAAACCAGCAAAACGAATTATTGTTGTTTTAAAATGAAAGTTGTTTAAAAATAAATTTTCAATTTCTAATAATGGAGATTCCTGCACTTCAGATTCTTCTTTAACAATTTCATTATTAGATTTATAAACAGAAGTTGAGCTTATAAATAAAACATTTTTTATTGATGAATTTTCAATAAAAGGAATTAAAGATTTAAACCCTTCTACATTTTTTGATGGTAAAGCAATTAATAGTATTTCTGAATCTAAAAAATCTTCAATTGTATTATTTAAATTTTCTAACGAAATAAGATACGGTTCAACATTACAGTTTTTTAATTCTAAAATTTTATCAACTGAAGTAGTTGAACCTTTAACTATAAATTCTTTTTGAAGCAATTTTATAGCTGTAGGTTTTCCTAACCAACCACATCCTAAAATACTTATTGTTTTGTTCATATTGCAAATATCAACAAAATGTTATAAAATATTTAATTTTTTTAAGAAGTTAAAAAGATAGCATCTTAAATTAATTTTATATGGTGATGTTATTGTACAAAAAAAATCTCCAAGAATTTGACACTTGGAGATTTTTATTTAAGAATTATAGTTTAAAAAGGAAATTAATCTCCTAAGCTCATCCCAATTCCACGAGCGGTTTTTACTAATGAAGACTCTGGATTGATAAAATTATATTTACTTATAGCTTCTAAAAATGAAACAGCTACAATTTCAGGGTGTTTAAAAGCAACCATTTTTCCAAAATCACCTTCTAAAGCTAATTCCATAGCTTTTACACCAAATTGAGTAGCTAAAATTCGATCAAATGCGATAGGAATACCCCCACGTTGTAAATGTCCAAGTACTGTTTCTCTCATGTCGGCTTTAACACCAGCGTCTTTTAAATCTTTTAAAAGTTTGCTTGCAATTCCACCTAATTTTAAATTTTCATTTCCAATTTCATCACTTACTTGAGCCAGAACGTTACCATCAATAGATTTTGCTCCTTCCGAAACAACAATAATTACGTGTCCTTTACCGTTTTTAAAGCGGTTGTTAATTACTTCTGTAATTTTATTTATATCGTAAGAAATTTCTGGGATTAAACAAATTTCAGCACCACCAGCAATTGCTGCGCTCAAAGCAATCCAACCTGCATCTCTTCCCATGACCTCAAGTATAATTACTCTGTTATGAGATGTTGCTGTAGTAACCAATCTATCTACAGCTTCTGTTGCAATTTGTACTGCTGTTTGGTAGCCAAAGGTATAATCGGTTGCAGATAAATCGTTATCAATTGTTTTAGGAACACCAATAATATTTAATCCTTTTTCAAAAAGTTTTTGTGAAATACGTTGAGAGCCATCACCACCAATACTTATAACGGCTTCAACTCCCATATCTTTTAACTTTTGAATCATTTCATCTGAACGATCTATAAATTTCCAGGATCCATCACTTTGTTTAACTGGCCAAGCAAAAGGACCTCCTTTTGTTGTGGTTCCTAAAATTGTTCCTCCTTGATAATGAATTCCAGCAACAGCTTTTTCGGTTAAATCAACAATTTCAGTTGGCTCAAGTAAAACACCATCAAATGATTGGATACTTCCAACTACTTCCCAATCTTCAGTTTGAGCTGCACGTTTAACTATTCCTCTTATTACAGCATTTAAACCTGGGCAATCACCTCCTCCTGTTAATACTAATACTTTTTTCTTCATTTTTGCCTATAAATTTTTCTATTATTTCTTTATTTTACTTAATCTCCAAAACTTATTCCAATTCCCTTTGCGGTTTGAATTAAATTATGAGTTAATTCAATTTTATTATTTTTATCAATTACTTCTTTTAAATTGATAGTTGTTAATTCGGAATTTTTATGAATTGTCATTGTTCCAAATTTCTTTTCTTTAACAACTTCAAATGCCTTTACACCTAATTCTGTTGCTAAAATCCGGTCAAAAGCCATAGGTACACCACCTCGCTGTAAATGACCTAAAATAGTTTCTCTAATATCATGATTAAAATTTGACTTTTTTAATCTTGAAGATATTTCTCTTGCTATTAATCCAGGTTTTAACTCATTTTTTTCACCTTTAAAATTTGCACCCTCTGCAACAACTATATTGGCAAAACCTCTACCATCTTTTGAATATCTGGATTGTAGTTTTTCTATAATTTTTTCAATAGTAAAAGGAATTTCTGGGATTAAACAAACATCTGCACCGCCTGCAATTGCAGCGTGTAATGCTATCCATCCAGTATTTCTTCCCATTACTTCTAAAATTAAAACCCTATTATGCGAACTTGCAGTTGTAACTAATTTGTCTACTGCAGAAGTAGCTATTTGAACTGCTGACTGAAACCCAAATGAATAATCCGTTATGGATAAATCATTGTTAATTGTTTTTGGAACTCCAACAATGTTTACTCCTTTATTAAAAAGCTGGTATGATATTTTATGTGATTCATTTCCTCCAATATGAATTACAGAATTAATATTTAAAGCTTTTAAATTTTCAATAAGCTTCTCACTAACATCCATATTTTTAAAAGATCCGTCTTTTTGCTTTACAGGGTAATTGAAAGGATTACGCTTGTTATTAGTCATTAAAATTGTACCTCCTTTAATTTGTATTTCAGAAACACTTTTTTCATCAAGCATAATAACTTCATTCGGTTCAGTTAAAATACCGTCAAATCCATCAATACATCCTAATATTTCCCAATCTGTTTCAAGCGCAGCTCTTTTAACAACTGCTCTTATAACAGCATTCATACCTGGGCAATCTCCTCCACTATTTACTATTAAAATTCTATGTTTCATTTTCTTTGTTTGTAAATTAGCTTGTTTTTATTCTTCAAAACTTTAAGTTACGAACTTGCGAAAGTATAAAAGAACTCTTTATCTTGTTATGATTTTAGTCATATTTTTTTACAAAAATTTAAATTTTAGCGGGTTTAAGGCAAAAAAATCACAACAAATTTTTATTAAATTTCTTACAGTTTTATAAAACAGTTTTTATGTTCTATCCATAAAATTAACTATTTTTACGGTCTAAAATATTGTAAATATGCCAAGCAACAAATACAAAATAGCAGTTATTCAGCTCAATTTAAATGATATAGCAGAGAATAATTTAAAAAAATGTATAAAATGGGTAAAAGAAGCCGCTCAAAAAGGAGCAGAAGTAATTTCATTACCTGAATTGTATAGTAGTCATTATTTTTGCCAAAGTGAAGATACAGATAATTTTTCTATTGCAGAAGAATTATACAGTACTTCATTTGTTGCTTTTAGTAGTTTAGCAAAAGAATTAGGTGTTGTTATAATTGTTCCTTTTTTTGAAAAAAGAATGGCTGGCATTTACCACAATAGCGCATATATAATTGATGTTGATGGAAGTGAAGCAGGTTTGTACAGAAAAATGCATATTCCGGACGACCCACATTTTTATGAGAAATTTTATTTTACACCAGGAGACATAGGTTTTAAAACATTTCCAACTAAAAAAGGAAAAATAGGCACACTTATTTGTTGGGATCAATGGTATCCTGAAGCGGCTCGTTTAACAGCTTTACAAGGAGCAGAAGTTTTATTTTACCCAACAGCTATTGGTTGGCACCCATTAGAAAAAGAACAATATGGTGAAAATCAGCATGGTGCATGGATGAACGTAATGAAAGGTCACGCTGTAGCAAATGGTGTTTATGTAGCTGCTGCAAATAGAGTAGGTTTAGAAAAATACATTCCAGGAACAGAAGGTATTCAGTTTTGGGGATCTTCATTTATTGCAGGACCTCAAGGAGAAATTTTAGCACAAGCATCCCATGACAAAGAAGAAATTTTAATAGCTGAAGTTGATTTAAACTTGCAAGAAAATGTACGTCAGAATTGGCCATTTTTTAGAGATAGAAGAATTGATGCCTATGAAAATATTACTAAAAGAGCAATAGATTAGTTATTATGACAAATTCAACTAGAAGGTTTCCAGCAGAATGGGAAAAACAACAAGGGATTTTATTGTGTTTTCCTCATAATGGAAATGATTGGCCAGGAAAGTATGTAGCAATTCAATGGGCTTTTGTAGAGTTTATTAAGAAAGTAGCTGAAGTTGAACAAGTATTTTTAGTAGTAGCTTCAGAAAAATTAAAATTAAAAGTGAATGGTTTATTAGAAACAGCACATGTGAAAATTTCAAATGTTTCATATATAATTCACAAAACAAATAGAAGTTGGATGCGTGATTCAGGCCCTATTATTGTTCAAAATGAAAATAGGAGAGAAGCCTTAAACTTTAACTTTAGCGGCTGGGCTAAATACGCTAATT
>Ga0102811_1000550_pt1 | contig 18136 bp, 12 predicted proteins | sample ColrivemetaGS705_FD_84507 | JGI IMG/M metagenome (GOLD analysis project Ga0102811, IMG submission 84507) | Estuarine microbial communities from the Columbia River estuary - Flood tide ETM metaG S.705 | ecosystem: Environmental > Aquatic > Marine > Intertidal zone > Estuary | place: USA: Columbia... | reverse complement strand
TATTATGGCAAAAACAAAACAATTTAAAACAGAATCAAAAAAATTACTAGATTTAATGATTAATTCGATCTATACTCACAAGGAAATCTTTTTAAGAGAATTAATAAGTAATGCAAGTGATGCGATTGATAAGAGACACTACCTTGGGTTAACTAACCCAGAATTAATTGATGATTACAAAATTGTAATTGAGTCTGATGTAGAAAATAGAACTATCACTATTAAAGATAATGGTGTAGGTCTAACTGAAGAAGAATTAGTAAATAATCTTGGAACTATTGCAAGATCAGGTAGTAAAGAATTTAAAGATGGTTTAGAATCTTCTGATTTAGAAATCATTGGACAATTTGGTGTTGGTTTTTATAGTGCATTTATGATTGCTAAAAAAGTAACTGTTCAAACAAGAAGTATTACTAGTGAAAAAGGGTTTGTGTGGGAGAGTGAAGGTTCTAGTTCATATACTATTAGTGAATTAGATATTGATAATCCTGGAACAACTATTATTCTTTCTTTAAGAGAGAACGATGAAGAACAAGAGGAAAACTATGATGACTATTTAACAGAACACAAGTTAAAAGACTTAGTTAAAAAGTATAGTGATTTTGTTAGATATCCAATTATGATGGATGTAACAAAATATGAGTACCCAGAAGACAAAAAGAAAGATCCAATCGTATATAAAGAATTAGAAACTCTAAACTCAATGATTCCTCTTTGGAAAAAAAGCAAAAGTGAAATCACTGATGAAGAATATAATGAATTTTACAAACATAAGTTTAGTGATTTTACTGATCCATTAAAAGTAATTCACTCAAAAGTAGAAGGTATGACAACGTATACTAGTTTACTATTTATACCTAAAAAAGCGCCGTTTGATTTATATAGTGAAAAGTACGAAAAAGGACTTCAGTTATATAGCCGTGGTGTGTTTATCATGGATAAAAACAAAGAGTTAATTCCAGATTATTTTAGATTTGTAAAAGGATTAGTTGATTCAAGTGATTTAAGTTTAAACATTTCAAGAGAAATGTTACAACATGATCGTCAATTAAAGAAAATTGCCTCTCATGTTGAAAAGAAAATTAAATCTGAATTAGAAAAAATGCAAAAGAATGATCGTGAAAATTATAATGAGTTTTATCAAACATTTGGTATTAACTTAAAATATGGTATGTATGAAGGTTATGGAGCTAATAAAGAATTATTACAAGATCTAATTATGTTTAAAACTACAAGTAATGATGAGTATATAACTTTAAAAGAATATGTTGAAAACAAAAAAGAAGATCAAAAAGTTATCTATTATGCATCTGGTAAAAATAAAGAATCAATTCTTGCTTTACCACAAATGGATTTAATTAAAGAAAAAGGATATGAAGTACTTTTATTCACTGATGATATCGATGAATTTATGATTAATATTCTTAATAAATATGATGAATTAGAATTTAAATCTATAAATCAAGGTGATCTTGATTTATTAGATAAAAAAGAAGTTAAAAAAGTAGACAAGCTTAACAAAGAGAAAAAGTCGTTACTTGATTCATTAAAAGAAGGTTTAGAAGATAAGGTTAGCGAAGTAGTAATATCTAAAAGGCTAAAAGATAGTCCTGTGTGCTTAGTAAGTGGCGAAGGATTATCAATGGAAATGGAAAAAGTTTTAAAATCAATGCCAAATAGTCAAGATGCTAAAGCGAAACAAATCTTAGAAATTAATCCAAATCATGAATTATTTGCAACTCTTGAAAAGGTATATGAAAAAGATCCTTTAAAAGTTAAGGAATATGCAAAAATACTATATTCGCAAGCTTTATTAATTGAAGGAATGCCACTTGAAAACCCTGTTGAATTCTCTAATTTAATGGTTGGTTTAATGCTTGAGGCAAATAAAGAGTAAACAAAAAAGCACAATTATTGTGCTTTTTTTATTTTATCAACAATACCACCTTTAAGTAATTCAATCATTAATACAGCAATTTTAGGGTTAAACATAATTCCTGAGTTTTTAGCAATTTCCTCAATGATTTCGGATTTTGTTTTTGCTCTTGAATAGGGACGTTTATCCATCATTGCACTTACTGCATCTGCAACAGTTAATATTTGAGATGAGAATGGGATATCATCACCAATAAGTCCATCTGGGTATCCTTTTCCATTCCACCATTCATGATGATGTTTTACAATTTCAGCGATATCACGCAAGTCATCTGATTCATCAAGGATAGCTGCTCCATGACTTGAATGTTTTTTCACGATTTCGTATTCCTCTTCTGTTAGTTTTCCTTTTTTATTAATGATAGAGGAATCAATTCCTACTTTACCAATGTCATGAACAACACCAGCCCAGTAAATTTCACCTATCTCTTTTTCAGTTAAATGTAACTTAGTTGCTAACTCTTTAGAAATGTTTGCAACATGCTCACTATGTCCACCAGTATATTGATCATAAAGCTCCAAAGTCTTGATTAATGACATTACAATGCCATTCTTAAAGTTTTGTCTTTTGTTACTAGAGTAGTTATTTTCATATAGACTATTCATTAAGCGTTGGAATGATTTTATACTTTTTAAATCATTTTTTGAAAAGTTTTTTTCACTATCGGATGTAATGTCAAAACTCATACCTCCAGATACCTTATCATCAATGTAGATACCAAATCTAATTGATTCTTTTAATGGTGTTAAGTTTAAACGGTCTTTTTCAGAGATTGTAATATTTAATTTACCAGCTATACGTTTTTCATGAACTGGAGCTTTCATTGCCCAATCAAACTCTCCTTCAAAATCAAGAGAATTTAAGACATCTAAGTTATAGTTATGAGCATCGATGAAAAGAGGACCATCTTCCACTTTAATATAGCATGATGCCATATCAAAGTTGTCATGGAGCGTCAAAGCAATTCTAAAGATACTTTGTAAGTATTTAATATTTGAATCTAATGAAGTAAGCTCTATATCAGCAATTCCAAAAAGATTATTCGTTGATTCAATCAATTTTTCTAACTGAATATTTGAGTGTAGTAATTCTTTAGTTCTGTCTTGATAATTTGTAAGAATCATTTTGGTGATAATTGCAATGTTTGTCATCACTAAAAGATAGAAATGTAGTGTAAACATGTGTAAACCTTCATCATCAGAAAATAATGATTCTATCGGTACCCATGCAGTTAGAATTAAAAATAAAAGAGATATCGTGATAATCATCCTATATGGGAAAATGAATGCTGAGATGAAAAAGAAAATTATGAATATATATGCAAAATCAAAGTAGTGGAAGCTTGTATAAGTTCCTCGTAAAAGTAAATATCCGATAACCATAAAAATTAGCAAAAACAATATCGCATTTTTAAATTCACTTCTTTTAATATTAGTATCAAATTTAAAGGAAAGTATTGTAACGAAAGAAAATATTGTAATACCTAGGAAGTCGCCAATTATCCATTTTGTTAAATCAATAAAGTAGGTATTAAAATCATTAAAAATACTTAGTAAAGTTACTGATAACAATGCTCCTGAAGAACTTACAATAAAAATAGCAATACCTATCAGTAAACTGTTCTTTATACTAATAACGTTAAACTTATATATTCGTTTGTAGAAAAAATTGAATATGTATGCTTGTAATAAGTTTACTAATGTGAAAAACGTACTGTAAATGAAGGCTAAATATATTTCCTCATTAAACATTAAAGTTCTAGCAAGCATATTTCCTGTAAAAATACCTAAACCTAACATCAATAATACTTTGTTACCACGAATTGCATATAAAGCAGCTGCAAAACCTACTGAAGGCCATATCGAAGATGCGAAGAAATCGTTATTTGTGAATGAATATCCAACGAAAGTAACAATAATCATAAACAATAATAAAATTGTTTGTTGCCAGCTTGGTTTTAAACGTATAATCATTATTTTCACATCCTTTTTATGAATTATAGCATTAAATTGTAAAGCAAACAAGTTTCTATGTTTTGATTATTAGATTATGGTATAATAGTAAGATAATGAACGAAAAAAATACTAAGTTATTATATTATAATAAGCAACTGATTTTTAAAGATTAGAATAGATTGAGGTGGTAGTATGTTAAAACTGCAAAACATATCTAAGTACTACAGTAGTAATGATGTTGTAGCGCTTGGATTACGAAGAATTAATTTAAAGTTTGAAATAGGGGAGTTTATTGCGGTCACGGGTGAAAGTGGTAGTGGTAAAAGTACCCTTTTAAATGTTATTAGTGGGTTAGATACTTATGAAGATGGAGAAATGTATGTAAATGGTGAGGAAACTTCATACTTTAGAGTCCAAGAATGGGAAAATTACCGTAAGCAATATATAGGGTTTGTATTTCAAAACTATAATATTATTGATTCTTATACCGTTCTAGACAATGTGTTATTGGCATTAACAATTCAAGGGTATGATCCTGACACAAGAAAAGAAAGAGCGTTAGAACTGATTGATAAAGTTGGTTTATTAAGTCATGCTAACCATAAAGCAAGTAAACTATCTGGTGGACAAAAACAACGTGCTGTTATTGCAAGAGCACTTGCTAAAGACTGTCCAATTATTGTTGCAGATGAACCTACTGGAAATTTAGATAGTGAATCTAGTAGAATAATTATGACACTTTTAAAAGATATCTCTAAAGATAAACTTGTTATTGTTGTAACGCATAACTTTGACGAAGTTGAAGAGTTTGCTACTAGAAAAATCAGACTTTTTGATGGTGAAGTTATAGAAGATATAGTGCTTAAAAAGAGAGTTGAAGTAGCAAAAGAATTTAATCTTATTAATCATAAAATGAATTTGCTTAATTTAATGCAAATATCACTTAAAAACCTTGTTAGAACACCAAAAAGAACGATTTTCACTACAATAGTTTCAATGTTTATTGTGTTAACATTCTTACTAGGTTATGGTGCATTTTTAGAAAGTACTGCAGGTGGGGGTAATAACTATAATGCATATTTTAGTAATGTAAATGAAAATAGGGTTATCGTTACTAAATATGATAATGAACCTTTTACAGAATCAGAGTTAACGATAATTGGTAATTTTAATAAAACAAGATGTGTTGTACTGGATGATATTATTCTAGATTCAACAATAGGCATTTTTTATCCGAATGAATATAATCCAGAAAGGTTTTCTTGGAGAAGTGGATATGTTAATTCTGCTTGTACTTTGAAAGAAGTCGAATTATCAGAAGGAAAACTACCTATAAGTAAATTTCAAGTTGTTATTTCTGATAACATAGGGCTTGAAGTTGGTTCACTTGTTAAAATGGGGCATGGGGAAGATAATTTCCGATTTGAAACTTTAGAAGAAATTACTGAAACAGAATTTGAAGTAGTTGGCCTTATAAAGGCTCAGAATGCTTATGATTGGGATGGAGAGTTTTATTTCCATGAAGATTATTTCAATAGTTCAGAAGTATTTTTAAATGCATATACTGGTGGTTGGGATAACAAGGGTGTTAACTTTGAATTAGTCGAATATAATGCTCCTAACAATACTTTGTTAGAGTATTTAGAAACGTCAGGTTCTCTATTTGTAGTTGATGAGACTCTTGGTGATGATGAGATGATACTCGGTAATGAATTTGCATTTGATTTCTTTCAAAGGCAGGGAGTAATCGTCTACCAAGAACCATATGTTGATCCAGCAATTCAAGTTGAAAATTTCTTGTTGTTGAACCCTAATTATTTTGATGATTTTGATGTAACACTTTTAGGGACTTCATCATTTTATTCTACGGAAACTGATTTAAAACTAGTTGGGATAGAGGATATTATTGGTGGAGAGTTTAAGGAGTATCAAGAATATAATCGAGTTATTTATGTTAATAGGAATACATTGGAAGATCTATTTGATCAAGAATCGAAATATCAAATTGCGGTGATGGTGAAAAATACATTTGATGCTGATGTAGTCACAAAACAATTATCTGATTTAGGATATAGAACAATTTATCCATTTGGAATAGTTGGTAGAGAGACACAAATATTTTCGATATTCACATATTTTCTTTTAGGAATTCTATTGATATTCTTCTTAGTAATTATTTACTTTATAAGTTATCTAGTACTTAGAAATATTCAAGTATCAAAGAAAAAAGATTATTTGGTATTTAGAAGTATTGGAGCTAATAAGTCAGACTTAAATAAACTTACAATATTTGAACTAGTTATGTCTGCGATACTTGCATATATAATCGTCTTTACATTATTCTACTTCAATGAAGGGTTTAAATCTTTCATTCCAAAATGTTATAGTTATTATTCATTTGGTAACTTTATGTTCATATTGTTCTTACTAATCATGCTTGCTGTTATGCTTGGTAATAGATTTAACAAACGTATATTCAACAGGTCTGTAATAACAGCCCTGAAGCAGGAGTAGGTGAGAAATATGATAAAAATTAATAATTTGAATAAGTATTTCTTCAAAAGAAAATCTAATGAAATACATGTAATAAATGATATCTCACTAGAACTTCCTGAAAAAGGGTTGGTTGTTTTATTAGGACCATCTGGTAGTGGTAAAACAACATTATTAAATGTACTAGGTGGATTAGATAAGCCTTACAACGGTGAGATTGATTTTGATGGCGAAGTAATAAGTAGATATAAGTCTCATGTTTGGGATAAAATTAGAAATAGAAAAATTGGATATATATTCCAAAACTATAATCTTTTAACAGATTTAACGGTTTACGAGAATATTTCAATTTCTTTAAACATGGCAGGAATTACGGACAAAGAAGAAATTGAAAAAAGAATAGATTATATATTAACTAATATTGGAATGATTAATTTCCGCAGGAGAAGAGCTTATCAATTATCAGGAGGGCAACAACAACGTGTTGCGATAGCAAGAGCATTAGCAAAAAATCCTAAAGTTATTATTGCTGATGAACCAACAGGGAATTTAGATTCTAAAAATAGTATTGATATTATGAACATCATTAAATCAATATCAAGAGAAAAACTAGTAATTCTTGTAACACATGAACGAGAATTAGCAAACTTCTATGCAGATAGAATTATCGAATTAGAGGATGGACAAGTAATTGGTGATGATCATCACCGATCTGCTGGAGATTTAGAGTACCGACATGAATCAGATATCTTCTTAAAAGATTTAAATCAATTTGCTACTTTGGAAGACAATGGCTCTAGTGTTAAAATTTATTCTGATGAAGAAATTGATACTAAATTTGACGTAAGAATTGTAATAAAAAATAAAACAATATATTTAGATGTTGTAAATAAAGACTATCCGAAGAAGAAATTAATTGATGAGGAGTCTGAAGTTAAACTTATTGATAAACATTATGAAAAAGTTAATGCATCTAATATTGAAGAAACAACTTTTGATTTAGAAAGTATCATAGATGAATCAAAAATAGATAAAAAGAAAAGTGTTATATCTACAAAAGAGAGTATCAGATATGCATTTAGAAAACTAATGAATACATCAAAACTTGGAAAGATATTGTATGCTGGATTTTTCGCTACAGCTGCTCTAATTGGACTAGCTGTTGGAATGATATTTAGTATTTATTCTGCAGATCCTTCCGCATACCTTGGAATGAATTCTAAGGAATCAGTTATTATTGAACATAATAGTGAAAGAACGTATGATGACTATCAAACGTTAGCTGCCGATGGCTCAATTAGGTATTTCATGCCGATTGAAGGTTCTGTAAACTTTCAATTTGGAATCCCTAGTTTATTCCAAGCTCGAGATATACACCAGCAGTTTGAAGTAAATCCTTCAATCGCTGATTATATGGATGGTAAAAAATTAATTGGTAGAGAAGTAAGAGATTACGATGAAATTGTTTTAGATAAATATATTGCAGATAGCATCATTGGTTCTAGAAATTATCGAGATTTAGGAATAGATTCGTATGAAGATTTATTAGAACTTGATATACCACTAACTCTTAATGGATTATATGGGGATGTAGTTTATACAATTACAATTGTTGGTGTTTATGAAACAAATTCTCCAGTTTTCTATGCAAAAGAGGAAACAATTTATATGTTAAAAACACGAGTAGGAATTTATGAAGCATTTGCAGATGATATTACTGTATTTGATGGTTCGTTCGTTGATTCATTAACTGATTTTGTTGTTATTGATAATCCTATGGATACAAGAGATGTTCAGTTCATTGCTGATGACGTATTTGGCAATGTATTCACTGCTTCTGGTAAATTCTCATCTACAAACGAGAGTGTTCCTTCAAGTTTGTTCTCTCTAGATGCGGTTAAAAGACATTACTTCAAATATGAATACGGTATTAACACATCTCCGATATTATTCCATGCAAAAAATGTTCAAGATGCAAAGGCATATTTTGATGATTTAGAGATTGAAAACACTGTTGCTGCTGTTGATGATTATAACGCTTATCGTTCAAATAAATTAGCGCAGAGCTTAAGCACACTTGTATTCACATTAGTTATATTAGGTGCTGCAAGTATTAGTTACTACTTAATAATCAGATCTTCATTGCTTTCAAGAATATATGAAATTAGTGTGTATAGAGCACTAGGGGCATCTAAACTTGATTTGATAAAGATATTCTTTACAGAAATAATAGTTATTACTACAGTCACAAGTTTACCTGGTTATATTGCTATAACGTATTTACTAGCGTATGCCCAAAAACAAGCTGGAGGGTTTATTAACTTCTATTCGGTAACACCACTAAGTGTTATTGCTGGGGTACTTCTTGTTTATATAGTCAACTTAGGAAGTGGTTTAATGCCGGTTTCTAATCTACTAAGAAAAACACCTTCTGAAATATTAAGTAAATATGACTTCTAATTAAAACGTGCTTCGGCACGTTTTTTAATTAGAATTTAATCAAATTAAGTTTGATAATATGATATAATTAGGTTAAGAGGTGATATTATGATTGATCATTTATTTATCAAGAACTTTAAAGCCTTTAAAAAGGAAAATATTCCATTAGATAGAAATACGTTATTAATAGGAACAAATGCATCTGGAAAAACGACCGTTTTAGAAGCTCTAGATTTGTTTTTTAATAACGTTTTTAATTTGAATCATGTTCGAGATAAAAATGAGGATGTCGTTATCGAAATTCATATTAATGATGAAAGATACAGAAAAGTCTATACGCCTCCACTATACAAAATTAATTTTCAAAAGTGTATTGGGAAGATGTATGAGATAAACCATATCAAATATTTACATATACCAACAGATATATGTAATTCAAAATTCTTAAACGATATATTAACAGTTAACCTTGTAACTAAACCATCTATAGAAGAATTATCAAGAGCAGTTAAAGTTTTTGATTATATTGATGGAACACTAGGAAATAACTTTTTTGACATTTATAAAATTGATACAAGATATGAAATGCAGATTGATAAAGAGCTTGTTTATTCAAAAGATGAGTATACTAAAATGATATCTTCCATCACTTATAGTTCGTTGGTAATTGGTATCGACAATCTAGAAAAAAATTTCATACCTGATGATCTTAAAAGAAATACTGAATATATGTATCAAAACATCCTAACAACTAATGACAAAGAAGTGATTAGTAGTTGTGATTATTTTGTACACCCTTTATTCAAAGGTAATACAGTAGAGGATTTTGAAGTTATTAAACCAAGGGTAATTAATCATAAAAAGTATTTACTTGTTGAAGGTAAATATGATGTTGCTTGGTTTGAAAAAGGACTTAAGTTGTTAGATAAGTATGATGAGTATAGAGTTATACCTTGTGGTGGGTTTGGAAACATTGCATATGTTAAACAACAATTAGATAAAGAAGGTATTAAATCAATTGTTATTACTGATGGAGATACATCAATGAGTAATTCGTTAAAAGAAGAAATAATTGAGCTCTACGCAGATTTTAATTATATTAATAAGAGATTCAATTCAAAATTTAAATCTATGCCAGACAACAAACACGAGTTTTTTAAGAGGATAAATGTAAAAGACGAGGTTGTAAAAAAAGTGCTTAGTTCATGGGCAAAAAATAATTTAACAGTTAACTCAAAATTTGTTAAGGAGTTGAATACTCTTATATGAGAAAGATAATATTAGTAGCGTTTATTGCTGTAGTTACAATGTTTTTAACATCTTGTTTACCCGCTGATTTAGGGAAACACATTGAGATAGATAAAGATTTTCAATTGATTTATATGGTAGGAAGCGAGTTGCCAGATTTTGGTGATGTATATATAAATAGTGGTAATTTTAAAACTGAGCACATTGTTGACACAGGTAACTTAAGTATGAATCGACCTGGGTATTATTTGGTAACTGTAACTATATATGAAAAAGACAATGTTGGTAATAAAATTACAATAGAACTCCAAGTATTAGTTAATGATCAAACTTTACACATAGGAGGAAGAAAATTATGAAGTATTATGTTAAATGCAACAATGTAAATGACTCAAAAGAATTACATTTTAGAGATGAAAATGATGAACTACTTTACATTGTGAAAAAGGAAAGCTTATATAAATTGAGAGCTATCGAAATTCTTGATCCTGATTATAAACCTAAGTATAATGTCAATTTTAATCCTTTGAAGTTTAAAGGAAGATACCAAGTTAGAGATGTCAACAATAGTGAAGTAATTACTATCAGTACAGGGCTTCATTTATTGCATAAAATTGTAATTGCTGGCAAAAAACTTGTATGCAAAGCAAATCTATTTAAAATTAAGTATTGGCTTTATGACGATGATAAAGTGATTGCAAGATTACAAATTATTAAAAAGAATGATGAAAGATACTTTGAAATTAATTTAGAAAAAACTGATAAAATTATTTATGCGATCGCATTATATATAATAGCTCAAGCGCAACGTATAAATTATGTAAGAAAGTGGGTAAAATAATGAAATATTATATTAAGCAAAAAATATTTAGTCTTAAAGATAAGTTTTATGTTCGTGATTTTGAACAAAATGATTTATACATGGTAAAAGGAAAAATGTTCTCAATATCAAACAAACTTGATTTATTAGATTTGGATGAAGAAGTTCTTTTATCAGCACAAAAGAAAATCATAACATTCTTACCAAAATACACAATATTCTCAAAAAATGGTGAGGAACTTGCTGTTGTTAAAAGATTATTTGGTTTTAGACCAAAATTTAGTGTAACTTTAGGACATCAAGAATTAGAAGTGCAAGGGACATTCTTTGCTCATGACTTTACAGTTACAAAAGATAATCAAGAAGTTGCGTCTATTACAAAGAAACTCTTTGCTTTTGGAGACTCATATGAAATTGATATTCATGATGAAGCTAACCAATTATTGTATATGTTCATCGTTATTATTATTGATCAAATAATTCATGAAAGTAAAAAGAGAAACAATGCCTAATAACTGTTTAATATGTAATACTGAAACTGATGAAATTTTTGATGAGCATTTTAAAGTGCATTATGATATATGTCCACATTGTGATTTTGTATATAAACAAAAACAACATCATTTACCGTTTGATGAAGAGGGCAAACAATATGAGAGACACAATAACTCTTTTGAGAGCTTAGGGTATGTGGATATGTTTAAAAGACTTATTAAGAACCACATCCAACCTCTTGATGTAAAAGGTATTGCATTAGAATTTGGATCTGGTCCAGGACCAGTGTTAAAAGAATTATTAAAACAAGAAAAAGACCTTGATGTATATGACTTTGACCCCTATTTTAATAACAATGTTGTTTATTTAGAGCACCTATACAATCTAATTACTGCAACTGAAGTTGTGGAGCATTTCCATGATCCTTTAAAAGAGTTTGAGCATCTTGCATCGTTACTTATTAAGGGTGGGTATTTGGTAATAATGACTAAATTTAGAAACATGCCTGATGAAGAATTTTTAAATTGGTGGTATCGCAGAGATATTACACATGTTTCATTTTATAACAACACAACTTTTAAATATTTAGCAAATAAGTTTGGATTAAAAATTGAGTTTTCAAACAATGAAAACATTGTTATTTTTACAAAATAATTACAAAAGAGAAACCTTAGCAGGTTTCTCTTTTTTTTGATATAATTAAGTTGGTGATAATATGAAAAACATCAAAATTACAGCAAAAGAGATAGTTGAATTCTTATATTCAGGTGGAGATTTATCGAGTGAGTTCCAATCTAACAAGAGAGCTCTTGAAGGAAGTGAAGCTCATCGTCATCTTCAAAGTAAATATAACGAGGAAGATAGAAAAGAAGTTTCAGTTGAAACTCTTTTTGAACGTGGAGATTATAGCTTTTATATCACTGGTAGAATGGATGGATTATTAAAAGAAGGAAATAAGTTAATAGTTGAAGAAATTAAGAGTACTAAAACAGATCTTTCTAATATGGAAATAGATTCGAGACCAGAACATTTAATGCAAGGAAAAATGTATGCATATTTGTATGCTCTTAAAGAAAATCTAAATTCTATAAATGTAAGATTAACTTATATTTATGTTGACGATTATAAGACAAAATCATTTAATAAACGGTATAATATGTCACAATTAACAAAATTTTTTGAAAAAACAGTTGATAAATATATCAATTGGCTTGAAATTTTTGATAAACATCAAGCAGAAAAATTGAAGTCTATAGAAGGCTTGAAATTTCCCTTTGAAGAGTACAGAGAAGGGCAGCATAAGTTTATGGGAGCTGTATACCAAACCCATGTAAAAGAGGAAATTCTATATAGTATTGCGCCAACTGGAATTGGAAAGACAATAGGTTCTCTATTCTCATCATTAAAAACAATAAAGAATGAGAAGGAGAAAATATTCTACTTAACAGCTAAGAATGCCGGTAAACGTATTGCTATTGATACTATAAATTTACTGAAAGAACATGGATTAGTTGCAAAAACTGTTGTTTTAAATTCTAAAGAGGCAATGTGCTTAATGGATACAGTTGATTGTGATCCAGATTTATGTCCATATGCAAAAGGTTTCTTTGATAGACTAAATGGTGGGCTTGAAGATATTTTTGTACATGATGATGTGTATGAAATGAAACTGATAAAAGATTATGCTGAATTTCACAATATTTGCCCTCACGAATTTAGCTTAGCAATATCTTACTATACTGATGTTGTTATATGTGATTATAACTATGTTTTTGATCCTAGAACACATTTGATTAGATATTTTGATGAAGAATATTATTCTCCAAAATTACTGATTGATGAGGCACATAATATGGTTGACCGTTCACGTTCAATGTACTCTGCATCCTTGTCAAAAGAATCACTTATTACCTTGAGAAAAAACACTAATAAAGTTAAGCCATCTTTAAAAACAACGATTAATAAGTTGATTAAATATATTGATGATTTTAGTGAGGAAAACGAATTAATAAAAGCAAGATTTTATTATCAAAATGATTTGGATTATGAGCTGATTACTTTGGTTGAAAAAACACTAATTAAACTTGATAAAATATTAACTGAAAATAAAAAGAATCCGAAGAGAAAATTAATCTTGGATGGATATTTTGAACTTAATCAATTTCTAAAAATTAGTGAATTCTATAATGGTAAGTATAGATTTGTAGTTGAATCTATAAATGATGATATTCAAATATCTCTAAAATGTTTAGATGCTTCAGAGTTTATTTTAGATACCATTAAAAGAAGATCATTTGGTACTGTGTTTTTTAGTGCTACTCTTTCACCAATGGATTACTATGTAAAACTAATTACTGCAGGAGAAGGAATGAGTATCAGAATACCATCACCATTTAGACAAGATAATCTTGGGATCTTTGTAGATGAATCAACTAGTACTAGGTATCGAGATAGAGAACGAAGTGTACCTAAAATTATAGATACAATTTATGCTATGCTTGAATCTAAAATTGGGAATTATATAGTATTCTTTCCATCTTATAAATATATGGATATGGTTCTTGATGAATTTAATGAAGAAGAATACGAAGTGTTAAGACAAACGAGGAACATGAACTTCCATGAAAGGAATAAAACATTAAAAGCATTTGATACTGTCTCAGCAGTATCTAAAGTAGGTTTCTTTGTATTGGGAGGTAGCTTTAGCGAAGGTATAGACTATGTTGGTGATAAGCTTAGTGGGGTACTAATAGTGGGTGTTGCCTTGCCAATGTTTAATAGATATAACGAACTATTACGTAATTACTTTGATGATGAGTTTGATGAAGGCTTTGACTATGCTTACACATACCCTGGAATGAATAAAGTAATTCAAGCTGTGGGTAGAGTTATACGCAGAAATGAAGATACTGGAATTGCTATTTTATTTGATGATAGATACGCTCATAGAAAGTATCAAGAATTGTTTCCCAAAGAATGGAGTCATAATAAAAGATTGAGAAATAAGGATTTTTTACAAACGTATTTAATAAAATTTTGGAAATAGCTTAAGCGTTTTAGTTAATATATGATAGAATTGTTTTGGGAGTGATATTATGAAGATTACAAGAAGACTTGAAAACAAGTACTTCATATCTTATTTGGATTATTTTAAAATAATAACTGCAGTTCAAAATATACTTATCCATGACAAACATGGAACAGATGATTCTTATGATGTAATTAGCATATATATTGATGATATTGTATTTTCAGGAGCAGCTGACAAAGCATTTGGGAATGAAGTTCACAAAAAATATCGCATTAGACATTATAATGATCCAAACATACTAAAACTTGAACTCAAATATAAAATTGGAGACTTATCAACTAAACATTCTACATCAATAAATCAGGAAGTTTGTGATGCAATAATCAATCAGGATTTGGATGTTTTAGAACGCTATTTTGATGATGATTTAATAAGGAGATATACCCTAGATATGATGAAAAATCATCTAGAAGCTAAGTGCTATATAAAGTATAAACGAGAAGCTTATAAAGATGAATTATATAACATTAGATTAACGTTTGACCACTCTTTAAGTGCTGAAAGATTTTCAGTACCTATGGAAGGCATGGATATGAACCTTATGCATGGGAATAATCTTATTCTAGAAGTTAAGTATGAAAATTATATGCCAAGTACAGTAAAAGAGATATTAAAAAGAATAACACTAAATCAGATAGCTTATTCCAAATACTTTTTGGGATTTAACAGCTTAGAATTGTAGGAGGAAGAATTATGTTACTAGTTTCAATTTTGGATATATTTCCAGATTTATCAAGCAGTCCAGTATCAGAGGTTTCAGTAGGTACCCTTGCATTTAATTTATTGTGGGTATTTGTGTTTAGCACATTAATTTTAATAACATATAGAAAAAGTTATCAAACTACAGTTTATAACAGAAGCTTTGCAATAAGTCTACCAATAGTATCAATGGTAACTTCAGTTATTATAATTACCGTATCATCAAATATAATTTTATCACTTGGTATGGTAGGGGCTTTATCTATAGTTCGTTTCCGTACTGCAATAAAAAATCCTTTTGATACAGTATTTATGTTTTGGGCTGTTGGTCTTGGAATTACAGTAGGGGCAGGATTTTTATTAATAGCTGCTGCATCTACAATAATTATTTCTCTTGTTATTTTTGCTTTGATAGCATTTGAAATGCTTGTATCATCATATTTTCTTATAGTAAGAGCTGATTCATACAATAATGAAGAACTAATCTTAGAACAAGTAAAAGAGTTGTTTGGTAAATACACTCTTAGAAACAAAACGATTAAAGATGGAAAATTAGATTTAACTATAGAAGTTAGATCAAAACAGCATAATACAATATCTGTTAATAAATTAAACGAAATAGAAAGTGTGAAGTCTGTTATATTGTTATCTCATCAAGGGGATTACATCGCAGAATAATGACAAAACTATTATTTAAGAGAGGAGCGATTCTCTTAACAGTTGTAATTATGCTTGTTGTTTTATATGCAACTTCATCTGAAAATTTATTAGAGAATTTACCTTCTGAATCTGACATAATATCAAGTATTCTGCAGAAACAAGAGCAGGAAGCTGATTTATTAAAGCAAATAACTAAAGATCAAGAACAAGCTATAAAAGATTTAGAGAATGAAAGACAAAAAATAATTGATGATTTAACAGTTACAGTACCAATTCCTAAAGTAGATACCGATATTGAAGATTTTAATCAATTATTTGATCATTCTATTAGACATACATTTATCGTTGATTTTACAAGTGATGAGTTTTTTGGTCTTGTAAATGATATGTATGAATATAATCAAGAATTTGGTTGGATTGATTTTAGAAATAATAATTACCACAAGGTAAGTGTTACGTACATTGATGACGATTCAACAATGACAATAGAAGACGTAGGTATTAGAACCAAAGGAAATGTTTATTCAAGAAGAGTTCCATGGGATGGAAATAACGTAATTGATACTCATTATGTTTTAAAATTTAATGAAACATTTAATTTTGTTGAAGGAACACCTGAGTATGAGGAACTAAAAACAAGAGAAGTCTTTAATATTGAAAAATTAATATTCAAATATAATAATACAAATGATCCAGCAGTATCAAACGAAGTTTATTCTACTGAGTTATTTTCTCAAATGGGAGTAGTAATGCCTAAAGCAAGTTATGCTGAATTGATCATTAAGATTGATGGTGTTGTTAAAAACTCTAGTTTATATAATATTTTTGAATTCCCAGATGAGGAGTTTTTAAGAAGAGTTTATAATGAGGAAGATGTAAAAGAAGTTGGAAATTTTTATAAAATGGTGTATCCAGCTGATTTAACTCCGATTTTTGATCAAAATAATATTGGGGTAAGAGATTGGGTTTCTGGATTTAGACCTATTTATGGACGAGAAACAAATAAATTGAACACTGATTATTCAGATTTAGTTGATTTTACATTTGCTTTATCTGATACTAACCTAATAAACAGAAAAGCATATTTAGAAGCTAATTTTGACGTTGATTCATTTTTAAGATCAATGGCAGTTAATGTCCTAGTTGGTAACCCAGATGATTATCGAGGAAACCTTAACAACTATTATATGTATATTGATACTAGTGGTTATACAACATATATTCCATTCGACTACGACAACTCACTTGGCTCTGGTTGGCCTGGGGATGACAACTTTAGTAGGTTTACTTTAGATAATGATATTTACGACTGGGGAAGAATATCTTGGGGTGTATACACTGAGAGACCGCTTGTTGATAATATTTTAGAATATGAGGAATATCAAATACTATATGAAAATTATTTGGAAGAACTTATAGAAACAGGATACTTTAGTTATAGTACATATGATGCATTTGTAAATGTTCCGAAATCATTATATGGAGATTTATACTATATTAATAATGATAAACAATACTTTTTCGATGAAAAAATCATTGATACAATCGTACAAATTAAGTACTATAGAGATCAAAGATAAGGAGAGATTTTATCTCTCCTTTTTTATGGATTTGTGGTACTATATTATTAAGGAGTGATAACATGGAAAAGACAATTAGAGATGCATTAAATGAAAGAGTGATTTCTGAATCTGGACTATTTTTTGGTATTGCTAGAGAAAACATTAAAACACTGGGTGGGTTTGAAAACTTTGTTTTTGAATATGAAGATAATAATGAGCTATTTATCCTAAGATTAGTGCATAGTTCTCACAGGAAATCTACCTTTGTAGAAGCAGAATTAGAGTTCATTGACCACCTGTCTAAAAATGGGGCAAGAGTATCAAATGTTGTTAAATCATTAAACGGTAACTTGATTGAAAAAGTGTATGATGACTTTGATGGATATTTTTCTGTATGTGTCTTTGAAAAAGCTCCAGGAGATTTTGTCAAAAAGGAAAAAATAGATGAAAAATTTAATTTTAATTTCGGAATTGAAGTAGCTAAACTTCATAAAATCACTAAGAATTTTACTCCTAATAAGAAAAGGTATCATTGGTATGAAGAAGACTGGATTGAAATTGGAGTTCGCAATTTAAAAGATGAAGAGCAATTTATTGTTGATATAGCAAAGAATCATGTAAAAAAATTAATGGAATATAAAACCGATATAGATTCATATGGATTAATTCATACAGACCTTCATTTTGGTAACATGTACTACGATAATGGATTATTGACATTTTTTGATTGGGATGATT
>Ga0102811_1000548_pt1 | contig 18264 bp, 13 predicted proteins | sample ColrivemetaGS705_FD_84507 | JGI IMG/M metagenome (GOLD analysis project Ga0102811, IMG submission 84507) | Estuarine microbial communities from the Columbia River estuary - Flood tide ETM metaG S.705 | ecosystem: Environmental > Aquatic > Marine > Intertidal zone > Estuary | place: USA: Columbia... | reverse complement strand
CTAGCAAATGATTCAGATGCTGACGGGACTATTGATGCATCAACGTTAACAATTATTGAACAACCAAATAATGGAACAGTATCTATTAATTTGGATGGAACCGTAACTTATACGCCAGGCTTTGATTATATTGGGGATGATGAATTTACGTACCAAGTTTGTGATAATCACGGGTTATGTGATACCGCAACTGTAACAGTTATAGTCTCAGGAGTTTTAGGTGAAGAGTTTGTAATACCAGAGGGTTTCTCGCCAAATGATGACGGAATTCATGACGAATTTGATGTGGAAGGATTAGAAAATTTATTTCCAGACTTTGTTATGGTCATTTATAACAGATGGGGTGTAGTAGTTTATGATTATACTCATAATGGAAATCCTTCATTAGAACCTATTTGGTGGGATGGATATTCTAGAGGTAGAATGACTTTAGGAAGTAAAAAACTTGCTCCTGTAGGAACGTATTTCTACACACTATACTTTAATAAAGGTGGAGTTAAACCAAGATCAGGATTTTTATACTTGAATAGATAAATTAGATAAGTTATGAAAAATTTAAATAGCAAGTTTATGAAAAGAGTTTCAAAAATAATAAGTATTCTATTGCTACTTTTTGTTAGTGTAGTTTATAGTCAGCAAGATCCACAATATACGCAATACATGTACAATATGCATATTGTGAATCCGGCATACGCTGGATCAGCAGGAACCTTAAATATAGGGTTATTGCATCGTACGCAATGGGTAGGTTTAGATGGAGCTCCAAAAACAACGGTAGCAACAATAAATGCTCCAATTAAAAAAAATGTAGGTATTGGTTTGTCTGTCTTTTCAGATAAAATTGGACCAGTTAGTGAGCAAAATTTATTTGCAGATATTTCATATACAATTGAAACTTCAGATTATGGTAAGTTAGCATTTGGGGTAAAAGGTGGATTTACATTTCTAGATGCTTCGTTAAGTTCTTTGGATTTAGGAGATCTAATTGCTGATGATGTTTTTAGAGAAGATATAAATGATACGTTTGCCAATTTTGGAGCAGGAGCCTTTTACTACACCTCTAATTTTTATGTTGGTTTGTCAATGCCAAATATATTAAATCAATACCATTTGAAGAAAAAGAGTGGAATCATAAGTTCAGCTTCAGAAAAGATGCATTATTTTTTAACAAGTGGTTATGTTTTTGAACTAAATGATAAATTAAAATTAAAGCCTTCAGTATTAATAAAAGGTGTTGGAGGTGCTCCTTTATCAATTGATTTTTCAGGAAATGTATTAATTAATAATAAATTAGAATTTGGTCTTTCATGGAGATTTGATGACTCTGTAAGTGCTCTAATGAATATTGAAGTTGCACCTTTAATTAGAGTAGGTTATGCATATGATTATACAACTACTAACTTGGGAGATTTCAATTCAGGAACTCATGAAATAATTTTACTAATGACAATTAGTAATTCAAGAAATGGATTATCTCCAAGATTTTTCTAAATAGGAATGTAAAAATTTAAAATGATGAAAAAAATCGCCATAATATTACTGCTGTTTTGCTTTTATATAAGCATTGCACAAGAAAAAGAGCCACGTTATACCATTAAAAATATAGCTAAAAACACAGCCTTATCTAATTTTGGAACTACATTTTATGGTAGTGATAAATTAGTGTATGCAACACCAGCAAAAAGGCAATATATTATTAGTAATGTTTGGAAAGGAAATGGGCAGCCATATTTAGATTTATATGTTGGTACTATTACTGAAGGTGGAGAATTAACTGATATTCAAAAATTTTCTAGCATTATTAATACTAGATTTCATGAAGCCGATGTAACTTTTTCAAAGGATAATAAAACTGTATATTTTACACGAAGCAATTTCTTTGAAGGTAAATACAGAAAAGATTCCTTAGGTTTGAACAGGCTTAAAATATATAAAGCAATCAAAGGGATGGATGGAACTTGGTCAAAACTATATGACCTTCCTTTTAATAATGACCATTATTCGGTTGGGCATCCAACGCTTAGTGAAGATGAAAGGACACTTTATTTTGTTTCAGATATGCCAGGAACTTTAGGGAAAACGGATATTTTTAAAGTAGCTGTAAATGCAGATGGTTCCTATGGCGAACCTGTAAATATGGGGCCTGATGTAAACACTTTAGAGAAGGAAATGTTTCCATATATTTCAGGTAATAACGAATTATATTTTTCTTCAGAAGGAAGAGGAGGAAAAGGTAAGTTAGACGTTTTTTTGGCAACGTTACAAAATAACAAAGTAATTTCTACCGTTATATTAGAAGATCCTATTAATAGTGATCAAGATGATTTTGGCTTCATAATCAATAAAGAAACATTTGAAGGGTATTTTACATCCAATAGAAGTGGCGGAAAAGGAGATGATGATATTTATTATTTTAAAGAAAATATTCCAATAATTTGTAATCAATCTGTAAAAGGCTTCATAAAAGATGCTCAAACAAAAATGTTGTTAGAGGGAACTTTAGTTAAAGTCTTTAAAAGCAATGTTCTTATAGATAGTTTAACTACAACAGTTGGAGAAAATGCTTCTTTTAATTTCCCATTAGAATGTAATTCATCTTATAAAATAGTAGGAAGCAAGAAAAATTATATTGAAAATTCAGTTTCATTTAATACAACTGATGAAAATAAAAAAATACATGAAGTTGAATTATTATTAGAACCTGATGAAGAATTTGTTGTAATTGGAGATAGAGTTCTACTAAAAATTAATACTATTTATTTTGATTTTGATAAATCAGATATTAGAGAAGATGCAGCAGTTGAGTTAAATAAAGCTATTGAAATAATGAAAAAGTATCCTGAATTAATTGTTGAATTTGGAGCACATTGTGATTCAAGAGGACCAGATGCATATAATGATAAATTATCTACAAGAAGAGCTAATTCTACAGTAGATTATATGACAAAAAGAGGTATTTCAGCAAAAATGTTAACAGGAAAAGGATATGGTGAAAGAATGCTAACAAACCAATGTACTAATGGAGTGAAATGTACGGAAGAAGAGCATCAATTAAATAGAAGAACTGAATTTGTAATAAAAAATCCAGATATTTTAAAAACTATGTACAAACAATAATAATCTTTGGCAACCGAAAATGTTACGCTTTTTTGATACTACTACGTTGTGGGGACGACAAATTTCTCTTAAGCTGTTTTCGGTTGCTTTATTTATGTTTCTAATTAATTTTTGAATGTATTTTGCAAAGTGTATGAAAATTTCATTTCCATTTCTTTTTCAGGTGATTCTTCAATTAAAACATAAATATTTAATTCCGTTTTACTAATTCTTTCAAAAGTAAATTTATTGAAATAAGCTTTATTATTTTCTAATTTTACAAGCTTTGCTTCAATCATTTCATCTTTTTCTTCCCAACCTTTTAAATCTTTATGAAAGTGTTTAAGACGAAATACTAACGTTTCATTTTCCTGTGAAATAGTGCACAATTCATAAAATTGAATAACATTGTTAACTACTAATTTAAAAGAACCCATTATAGAATTTCCGAGTGGATTTGTCCAAACTTCTTCCGTTTTACCATCAAAAGCTTCACCAATCCAATAACCAGAAATCCACGATACATCTTGAATATTAGCTTTTACACTTTCTTTTGAAGTATCAAATTTTAAAGTATTTTGAGAAAATAAATTTAGGCTATATACTAAAAAAAGAAAAGCTAGATAATTTTTCATAAAATGATTTTATCTAGCTAAGCTACTAATTTATTTTCAATGTAATATTTATGATTTCAAAAGAAAATCTTTTAATTCATCATATTTTGAAATTTGTATAGATTTTTTCTTTTTGTTAATGACATTCAAAATTTGTGGAGGAAAAGCAATTGTTTCATTTAAAACAGGCTCTACAACATCTAAAAATTTAACTGGATGCGCAGTTTCTAAAAAAATGCCTTGTGCTTTATGTTTCTTTAAATATTTTTTCAAACCTAAATAACCAACAGCTCCGTGTGGATCTGCAATATAGCCAGATTTTTTCTTAATCTTTTTCATGGCTTTTTTGGTTTCTTCATCTGTAAATGAATAAGATGAAACATTCTTTTTCAACAATTCATCATCATTTTTATAGATTTCCTGGATTCTAATAAAATTACTTGGATCACCAACATCCATCGCATTTGAAATTGTTTGGATTGATGGTTTTGGAGTGTAAATCCCTGTTTCTAAATAATTTGGAACAATGTCATTACTATTTGTTGAGGCTATAAATTGTTTAACAGGTAATCCTAATTGTTGAGCCATAACACCAGCGCAGATATTCCCAAAATTTCCACTTGGAACAGAAAAAACCACTTTTCTTCTTTTATTTTTTAGCTGTTTATAAGCAATAAAGAAATAAAACATTTGCGGAAGCCATCGAGCTACATTTATAGAATTTGCTGAAGTTAAATTTTTCTTTGAAATTAAATCTTTATCTAAAAAAGCCTTTTTAACCATAGCTTGGCAATCGTCAAAAGTACCATTAACTTCCAAAGCTTTTATATTTTTGCCAAGAGTTGTTAATTGTTTTTCTTGAACATCACTTACTTTTCCACTTGGGTATAAAATTACAACGTCAACACCTTTAACACCAAGAAATCCACTTGCTACAGCACCACCTGTATCTCCGGAAGTGGCTACTAATACGGTTATTTTTGAAGATTTATCTTCTTTATTAAAATATCCAAAACAACGCGCCATGAAACGAGCGCCAACATCTTTAAAAGCCATTGTTGGTCCGTGAAATAATTCTAAAGTTGAAACATTCTTTTCTATATCAACAATAGGAAAATCAAACGTTAAGGTTTTTGAAATAATTTTTTTAAGCTCTTTTTCAGGAATTTCATCTCCAACAAATTGCTTAATTACTTCATAGGCTATTTCTTCATTTGTAAAATATTCAATATGACTAAAAAAACCTTTTGATAATGGTTTTATGGATTCTGGAAAATACAATCCTTTGTCTGGAGCTAAACCTCTAATTACAGCATCTTTAAAGGATACATTTGGGGCTATTTTGTTTAAACTATAAAAATTCATATTAGTTATTTTCTAAAATTTTAATTCCTTGTTTGTTAATTTTTGAAACGTGAATATCATATTCTATCCCAACTTTATCATAAACTGATTTCATTACCTTGGCTACTTTTTTAGCAGTTTCTTCTCCTTTACTTAATGCAAATATGGAGGGCCCGGAACCTGAAATACCACAACCAAGCGCTCCAGCATTTAAAGATTGTTGTTTAACTGAATCAAAAGCTGGAATTAATATTGAACGAATTGGTTCTATTATAAAATCTTCTAACGATCGACCAATTAAATTATAATCTTCTGTATATAAGCCGCTTATCAATCCTCCAACATTTCCCCATTGCTTAATTGCATCTTTTAAAGGAACTGTAGTTTTTAAAATTTCACGAGCATCGGCAGTTTTTACTTCTATTTGAGGATGAATAACTGTAACGTATAATTCGTTTGGTGTTGGAATACTAATAACATCCAATGGACTATAACTTCTAACCAAAGTAAAACCACCAAAAAGGGCAGGAGCCACGTTATCTGCATGAGCAACTCCAGTTGCCAAGCGTTCACCTTCCATAGCAAAACGAACTAAATCTGTTGAATTAAAAGGTTTTCCTAATAGTTCATTTATTGCCCAAACAGCACCAGCAGAACTAGCGGCGCTACTGCCAATTCCGCTGCCTGGTTTTATTCGTTTTTCAATTTCAATTTCAAAACCAAAATCACTGTAAGTTTCAGAAAGCAGTGCCAAAGCAGCAACCCCCGCAACGTTTTTGTGCGTTTCTAATGGTAAATTTTGAGGGCTAATTTTAGTTATTGAAATTCCTTTTTTAGCTACTTTTCTAATAATCATAATATCACCAATAGTATCCAGTGCTAAGCCTAAAACATCAAAGCCACAAGATACATTTGCAATAGTTGCTGGAGAAAATATTTTAATTTGTTCCATAATTTTAATTATTTCCAATTCTAATAATATCTGCAAATAGCCCTGAAGCAGTTACATCAGCTCCAGCACCAGCACCTTTTATTATTAAGGGTTGTTTACTGTATCTTTCAGTGAAAAATAATACAATATTATCACTTCCGTCCAAATTATAGAATGGATGATCTGAAGGAATTTCTTGTAAACCAACATTTGCAGTGCCATTATCAAATTCTGCTACAAATTTTAATCTGCAATTATTTACAGCTGCTTTTTGTTGAATTTCATTAAAATGAATAGCTTCAGTTTTTAAAGTTTCTAAAAAATCATCAACAGAAACTGCATCTAAAGAAGCTTTTGGCAAGAAAGAATTATTTTGAATGTCGTCCAACTCCAAACGAGTTCCACTTTCTCTGGCTAAAATTAAAATTTTACGCATCACATCAACACCACTTAAATCTATACGTGGATCAGGCTCAGTATAACCTTCAACACCAGCTTGTTTTACAACATCATAAAATGGATAATTTTCATCAAAATTATTAAATATAAAGTTTAAGCTACCAGATAGAACTGCCTGTATTTTAGTTACTTTATCTCCAGATACTATTAAATTTTTAAGTGTATCTATAATAGGTAAACCTGCACCTACATTTGTTTCAAATAAGAAAGGGGCATTGTACTCACGTGCCAATTGTTTTAACTTTAAATAATTAGTATAATTAGATGAACAAGCAATTTTATTACAAGTAACAACAGCAACACTTTCTTTTAAATAAGTAGCATATAAATTTGAAATACTTTCATTTGCGGTGTTATCAACAAATATAGAATTTCTAAAATTTAGTTCAGTTACTTTAGTATGAAATGTATCCATATTTAAAGATTCTCCTTTTTCTAATATAACTTTCCAGTTTTCCAAATCTATTCCATCTTCATCAAAAACCATTTTTTTTGAATTAGTTAAGGCTATAACACGTACCTGAACTCGTAAATTATCTAATAAGTAGTGTTGTTGTTTTCTAATTTGTTCAATCAACTTTCCACCAACATTCCCAACACCCACAACAAATAAATTCAACTGTTTTGTTTGGTCTTCAAAAAAGGCAGCGTGCAATGCATTTAATGCTTTTTTTATGTCTTTATGAGAAATAACTGCTGATATATTTTTTTCTGAAGCACCTTGTGCAATTGCTCTAATATTTACATTATTTCGTCCTAAAGTACTAAACATTTTTCCGCTAATTCCTTGGTGACTTTTCATATTATCACCTACCAATGCAATAATAGCATTGTTTTTTTCAATTACTAATTCATCTACTTTATGATGTTCCATTTCGTAGTTAAATTCTATATCAATAGCTTCTTTAGCTTTTTCTACATCATTATTACTAATTGCTATACAAATGGAATGTTCTGATGAAGCCTGAGTAATTAATGAAACATTAATTTTTTGTTCAGAAAGTGCGCCAAATAATCGCTTTGAAAAACCTGGAATTCCAACCATCCCACTACCTTCCAAAGTAATTAACGCCATATTTTCAATATGACTAATACCTTTAATTGGATTTGTATTTTCCGAAACTTTTGTAATTAATGTACCTTCAGCAGTTGCATCAAAAGTATTTTTAATGCAGATTGGTATTTCCTTTTTTAAAGCAGGCTGAATAGTTGGTGGATATAATACTTTTGCACCAAAATGAGATAATTCCATTGCTTCTTGGTACGAAATATTACAAATAGGAAAAGCCTCTTTAACTATATTGGGATTTGCTGTAAACATACCGCTAACATCTGTCCAAATTTCTAAAACAGAAGCATTAATAGCTGAAGCAATTATTGCAGCTGTATAATCAGATCCCCCACGTCCTAAAGTAGATTTTTCTCCACTTTCAGTTGAAGCAACAAAACCTGGAAATACAGTTATTTTATGATTATTATCTTTAAAAAAAGAGTCAATTGCTTTATTCGTTTTATCAAATTTTACAGCGGCATTTGAAAAATTCTCATTTGTAATAATTAATTCTTGTGAATTTTTTAAAACGGCATCAATTCCTTTATTTATGAGTGCTTCAGAAATGATATAAGAAGATAATAATTCTCCAAAACTCACTATTTTATCAGAAGTTTTTGGAGATAATTCATTTATTAAAAAAACTCCTTCTAAAGTGTTTTCTAATTTATTTAGCATTCTTTTAACTTGTCCCAAAACACCACTTTGATTGTTTACAGAAATTAATTCTCTTGTAACTTGTAAATGCCTTTCTTCTATAATTTTAAAATTTTTAAAATAGCTTTCATCACCTTTACAAGCTAAATTTCCGGCTTCCAACAAAACATCCGTAATGCCACCCAAAGCTGAAACCACTAATGCAATTTTATTTTTAGCAGAGTTTTCAATTACAATATTTAGTACTTTATTTATATTTTCTGTGGAAGCTACAGATGAACCACCAAATTTTAATACTTTCATTTTGTTCTTTTTATAGATTAATGTTGAATGATTTTATAGTTTCATTTTACATTTATATTTTTTAATTGATTTTACTTTTTGATATATTTCTAGTTTCATTTTTATGAAACGAATATAAATTGCGACGATATGAATAGAATAAAACCCTTAAAGGGTTGTAATAGTTGTTGTAGTAATAGCAAATGTAAAAACACTCACAATTTGTGAGTTTTGAATATTTAAATATAATTTTTTGTTTTGCATAGCACAAATTTACTTGTTTTTTTATAATAGCAAACTTTAGTAAGAATTTTTATTAAAATTTTAATTAAAGTATGTTTTCTATTAATTCTAACCATTATTTTAAACTGCTTTTTATGAATAATAAAAACTCCGAATTTTAATTCGGAGTTTTTGGTTTTATTTTAAAATGGGTTTTTTAAATAAATTTTACATTTTACTTCTAAATAGAATTAAGTAATTAAAACTAATTAATCATATTTAGGTTTTTTATCTCTTTTTTCTGCTTTTTTTTCTTTTGCAGTTTTAAGAGGCTCTTTTTTTACATTCTTTTTTGCGTCTTGACCTTTTGCCATTTTTTTAAATTTTAAATGTTAAACAACAGGATTAAAAATAATTAAATTTATTTAAATAGAAACTATTTTTGAAATTTAAAAAGAATAAATCTATTAAATTTGTTAAATTTCATTTTGGTAATAAAATTATAAATTATGATTAAAACAATTTTCAATATACTACTTATTTCATCAATGGTGTCAGTTACAGCACAAAATGTAATGACTCCAGAAATTTTAATTCAATTAAACAAAGTTTCAGGAAAAGGAATCTCTAAAGATGGCAAGTCAATTATTTATACTGTTTCTAAGTACAACAAAGAATTAAATTCAAATTCAACTAAAATTTATAGCAAACCTTTAATAGGAGGAGAGCCTATTGAAATAAAAGAATACATATCACTTCTTAATAATAAAAAAAGTTCACCCAACGGGAATTACATAATTAAAACTGAAGAGATTAAACTTAAAAATGTTGAAGGTTCAGATTTTTACAATGATGTTTCAAATTCGAATGTTCAAATTTATGATGCTTTAAATTACCGCCATTGGGATACTTGGGAAGATGGTGCTTTTAGTCATATTTTATATAAATCTACGCAAATTGAAAACGATGAGTTTACCGATATAATGCTAAATGAACCATTTGATTGCCCTACAAAACCATTTGGTGGTTCAGAAGATTATGTATGGAGTCCTGATAGCAAAAGTATTTTATATGTTGCAAAAAAATTAAGTGGCACTGCATATGCAACATCAACAAATACTGATATTTACGAGTATTCTTTAACTTCAAAAACAACTAAAAATTTAACCGAATATAACAAAGGTTATGATACCCAACCTGCTTTTTCAGCAAAAGGTCAATTAGCTTGGCTTCAAATGAAAAGAGATGGTTATGAAGCAGATAAAAATGATATTATTGTAAAAATTAATAATGAACTTGTTAATTTAACAGAAACTTGGAATGAAACAGTTGATAGTTTTGTTTGGCAAGATAAAGGTGAGAAAATATTTTTTGTTGCACCAACTTTTGGGACTATGCAATTATTTGAAATTCAAATTTCTAATAAAAAAGAAAACAAACCAAAACAATTAACTGAAGGTCAGTTTGATATTAGTGGAATTGTTGGTCAAGTGAATAATACTATTATTGTTGGTAAACGCGATATGAATCATGCTATAGAGTTATATTCAGTGAATTTAAAAACTGGCGAAATGACCCAAATTACCCATGAAAATGATGCTATTTATAAAAGTATCGAATTGAGTAAAGTTGAAAAAAGAATAGTAAAAACCACTGATGGTAAGGATATGTTAACGTGGGTTATATATCCCCCTAATTTTGACTCTTCAAAAAAATACCCAACACTTTTGTATTGTAAAGGGGGTCCACAAGGCCCTTTAAGTCAATCATATTCTTATCGATGGAATTATCAATTAATGGCTGCAAATGGTTACATAATTGTTGCTCCAAGTAGAAGAGGAATGTCTGGTTTTGGAGTTGAATGGAATGAACAAATTAGTACAGATTATGGTGGGCAAAATATGCAAGACTACTTATCTGCAATTGATGATATTTCAAAAGAACCCTATGTTGATACTGAAAGATTAGGTGCAATTGGAGCAAGTTATGGAGGTTATTCAGTGTTTTATTTAGCAGGAATTCATGAAGGTAGATTTAAAAGTTTTATTGCACATGATGGAATGTTTAATTTAAGAAGTATGTATGGAACAACTGAAGAACTGTTTTTTGTAAATTGGGATTTAGGAGGTGCTTATTGGGATAAAAATAATGCAAAAGCACAACAGTCTTTTGAAAAATTTAATCCTGTTAATTACGTAAATAAATGGACAACACCATTATTAATTATTCAAGGAGGAAAAGATTATAGAGTTCCTGTAGGGCAAGGTTTGGAAGCTTTTCAAGCTGCTCAATTACAAGGAATTAAAAGTAAATTATTGTATTTTCCAGAAGAAAATCATTGGGTTTTAAATTCTCAAAACAGTTTAGTTTGGCAAAGAGAATTTTTTAAATGGTTAAAAGAAACCTTGTAATTATAGTTTTGTATTTTCTTTAGATTTTTGAATGATAGCTTTTAATTTCTCTTTATGAGCAATTTTAGCATCTCTTAATTTATTTTTTTTACGATTCATTAATTTTGAATGTAAGGCTTTATTTTCTGTATTCTTTGCGCGACCTTTCTTAGCCATATCAATATTTAAAAGTATAATTTTGGTTTTTCAAAGTTACTGTTTTTCAATTTTACAATTATTTATTTTTATTTTCCTGCCAAAATAGTTTTTCTTCCAATGGTTTTTGTAATAATATCATTGTCTATATTCCAACCTCTTGCGGGTGAATATTCACGGCCGTAAAAAATAATTTGTAAATGCAGTTTATTCCATAATTCCTTAGGAAACAACCTCTTTGCATCTTTTTCTGTTTGAACAACACTTTTTCCATTGCTTAAATTCCAGCGGTAAATTAAACGTTGAATATGTGTGTCAACAGGAAAAGCTGGTATTCCAAAAGCCTGACTCATAACTACACTGGCTGTTTTATGTCCAACAGCAGGTAATTCTTCTAAATCTTTAAAATTTTGAGGAACTTTACCGTTGTGTTTCTCAATTAAAATTTTAGATAAACCATAAATTCCTTTGGCTTTCATTGGTGATAAGCCAACAGGCTTAATAATCTCTCTAATTTCTTCAACAGAAAGTTTTACCATATCATAAGGATTGTCTGCTTTTCCAAAAAGAATAGGTGTTATTTTATTTACACCTTTATCGGTACTTTGTGCGGATAATAAAACAGCAATTAATAACGTATACGGATCTTTATGTTCTAACGGAATAGGAACTTCAGGATATAAATTTTCAAGCGTATCTATTACAAATTGTACTTTTTCTTTCTTGGTCATTTTTAGTATATTTACAAAAAGCTAAAATACAAATTATGAAAACATTAAAAGTAGGAGATAAAGCACCAAATTTTGAAGCACTAGATCAAGATGGAAACACTATAAAACTTTCTGATTATAAAGGGAAAAAGTTAGTGTTATTTTTTTATCCGAAGGCAAGTACGCCTGGTTGTACAATGGAAGCTTGTAATTTAAGAGATAATTATAACAGTTTTTTAGCAAAAGGTTTTGATGTTTTAGGAGTAAGTGCTGATTCAGCAAAAAGACAACAAAATTTTATACATAAGAACGAATTACCTTTTCCATTAATTGCTGATGAGAATAAAGTTGTTATTAATGCTTTTGGCGTATGGGGGCCTAAGAAATTTATGGGAAGAGAATTTGATGGAATTCATAGATTTACCTTTGTAATTGATGAAAAAGGCGTTATTGAGGATATTATTTCAAAAGTTAAAACGAAAGAACATAGTAGCCAAATACTATAATAAAATTTAGCTTTAAAATATTTTGATATTTTTTTATTACCATAAATAATATTTAAAGAATCAATTTTTTAATTTAAATTAAAATTATTAAGTTTAGTTAAAATTATACAAAAGTCACTTGAAGCTCAAAAACATAAAAAATATTTACAGCAATATATTTAAGTCTTATGGTCATGATTCTATAGAGAAGCATATCAAAAAGATTATAGAGTTAGATGAATTTTTACCTTACAATTCTACTTTTTTTTGTATCACTAATACACAAGAGCTATCTTTTGAATATATAAGTAAAAATATGTTTTCATGTTTAGGATTAGATAAAATTGAAATGCAAGAAAAAGGAATGCGGTATTTTTGGAGTAGAATACACCCTGATGATGTTGAAAGTTGGCTTTTAGCTTTAAATGAGTTAATGAACTTTACCATTAATGAAATTTCTGTTGAAGAAAGAAAGCAAATGAGCTATACTTGGAATTATAGATTTAAAAATGCAAATGATCAATATGTGAATATTATCCAAAACACTACACCAATTGAATTTGACATGCAAAAAAAACCTGTCATAGGATTGGCTCATTATACAGTAATGAACCCAAATATTAAAATGGATATTACAGCTTCTGCTAAATTTTTGAATATAAATAATGAATATGAGACGAAGTTTTTTAAAAATTTTTCTCGAAAATTATTAAAGGACGGAGTATCAAATAGAGAACGAGATATTATCCGTTTATTAGTTTTAGATTATTCAAGTAAAGAAATTGCAGAAAAACTTTTTATATCTTCAAATACAGTTGATACTCATAGAAGAAATATTTTAAAAAAACTTCAAATTTCTTCAACAGGAGAATTAGTAGCAATGCTAAAAATGAACAAAATAGCACTTTAAATTCAGAGTTACTTTCAAAAAATACTCAAATTGAGTATTGTAGTATTTTATATGTTTCCTTATTTTTACATTAAGAAGAAGAATAGAAAATTTATATTTGGAAGATTGCTATGAATTAGAAAAAAAGATTAACCAAATTGCTACCCCAACTTTATTACTTTTTTACTAAATTTTATATTTACGAATGTTATTAAAAAATTGATGTTGTATTTAGTTTATATAATGCAATTGAAATAATTTATTAGTTTTTTTGATAATATAATAAAACTAACAAAAAAATAAACGCTAACTATACTTTTGGTGAACTATTAAAGGGTGTTCTAAATTGAGCTTTATCATCCTTTAATTTCACCTAAAGAGCTAAGGAACAAACAGTCATATTTTAAAAAATAATAAGCAAATGTAGTATTTAATTTATTTTTTGTATGTTTACTAAAAAGAAAGTTGCTATTGAAAATTTACTTAAGAATGTGTTTTTGGGCAAAAAACATAATAAAAAGAGAATATCTTTTTAATTTTGATTTAACTAATCTGTAAATTTAATTTAGCAACTTTTTATTTATAATTTCAAAACCAATTATTTTTTTAAATCAGTTAATAAATTGGTGTTTTATGAAGCTTTTAAAATTTTCTTTATTTATTTTTTGAACTTAATAAACGGATTTTTCATTTTATTATACAAGTACAATAAAAATATCTAGATGTTTTACAAAAAAGGTTTAGATGTTTTATATAGAAGATCTTGATGTTTTATATAGAAGATCTTGATGTTTCACATAAGACATCTAGATATTTTACATAAATTGATTGTAATATTAGAGAAACAGTTAAGCAATTCAAATAAATTAGCACGTTAAAAATAATAATATGTTAGCAGGCTAAAACTTCATATCCATTTTTATATTTAAAACACGCTGTGTCATATAATTTGGAATTCCATAAAAACGCTTCGAATATACATCTCTAACCCACGTGTTTGTTATAGAATTTTGAACATCAAACATGTTAAAAATTTCAAATCCAATTGAAAATTCTTTAAAATCAGTTAAAAAATTATTATTTGTTTGGTGTTGAGCATCTTTAAGCACGTATGAAATACCAATATCAGCTCTTTTGTAGGCGTTTAATCTATTTTGATAATCATAAGAGTTAGCATAAGAAGGAGAGCCTCCAGGTAGACCTGTATTGAAAACTAAATTTAAATACATTTTAATTTTTGGTATGTTTGGAACATAATCTTGAAATAACATAGCAAATTTAAATCGTTGGTCAGTTGGACGCGCAATATAACCTTGATTATCATAATTTTCTTCAGTTTTTAAAAAACCTAGGCTAATCCAACTTTCAGTTCCAGGAACAAATTCGCCATTTAAACGCACATCTAATCCTGTAGCGTATCCTTTTGCATTATTATCAGCTATATATCTAACTTTTACATTATCAACTGTATAAGAGTTTATATTGGTTAAATTTTTAAAATATATTTCTGAAACAAGTTTAAAAGGGCGTTCCCATAATTTGAAACTATAATCGTTCCCCATGACAAATTGCAACGATTTTTGTGTTTTAACATTTGGAATAACCATTCCCTCATAATTTCTTAATTCTTTATAAAAAGGTGGCTGATTATACATTCCGACTGATATTCTAAATAACATATCTTTTTCCCAGTCAGGTTTTATGGAAAACTGTCCACGTAAACTGTAAATAATTTGATTTGAAGTTTGAAGGTTATTGCCGTTAACATTCCAATTATGAGATCTTATTCCTAAATTATACCAGACTTTATGAGATTTCCAATCGGCTTTTTTACTGTATTGGGCATACCAAACTAAACGATCAATTGTAACATTGTTTTGTGAACTAATATTTTGGTAAGGTTTTATTTCTCCTGTAAATGGTTCATAAGGTTGATTATTTGATATAAAACGAGGTGGACGAACATTAAAACCTACCGAATCAATAACTTCCCACTCTTTAATTCTGTCTCTAATATCTTCGTTTTGAAATTTCAACCCAAAATCCAATTGATGATTATTTTTTTTGAAAGAACCACTTATCTCACTATTGATAATTAAAGCGTCTAAATCGTTTCTAGCATGGTTTAATTGAGAGCCTATTCCTTCAGAAAATTCAACTTCACCAAAATCTTCTGACCCAAAATCATTATTTACTTCCCCTAAATTATAACTTGCCAAAATATCGTAATATTCTTCTTCAATAGTATGATAAGCAGAAGAGGTTAATTTTAAAGTCAAATTTTCATTTACTTTATAATTTCCTTTAAAAGCTCCAAAAACAGTTTTAAATTTATCTTTTTCTTGCCCATTATAATAAACAATAAGCTCTAATGGATTTGCAATAGTACCAAATTTAGTTTTTCTAGTTTTGGGAGTATAATTGTAATTATTTAAAGAAAAGTTTCCTAAAAAGTCAATAGTTAATTTTGAATTTACTTTGTAAGATAGATATGTTTGTATATCAGTGAAATTTGGATTGGCATTTGTTTCAATATCCTTACTGTTAATAAATAAACTGTTATTTCTGTATCTAACACCAAGTAATGCACTTAATTTATCTTTAAAAAGAATTCCTTCAACACTCATACTACCACCTAAAAAACTTGCATTTGCACTTGCACCAAATTGAGTTGGATGTTTATAAGTAATATCTAAAACCGAGGAAAGTTTATCTCCATATTTAGCTTGAAATCCTCCAGCTGAAAAATGAATATCCTGAACTAAATTAGGATTTACAAAGCTTAAGCCTTCTTGTTGACCACTCCTAACTAAAAAAGGTCTGTATACTTCAATTCCATTAACATAAACTAAATTTTCATCAAAATTTCCACCTCTAACATTGTACTGAGTACTTAGTTCATTATTATTATTTATACCAGGAAGTGTCATTAATATATTTTCAATTCCCTGGTTAGCACCTGGAATTTTAATAACATCAGCAGGATTAATTTTTATAGTTCCTTGTGCATCTCTTTTATAATCTTTTACAATTACTTCATCAATTTCTTCAACTTTAGCTATTAAAATAGGATAGTACCTATACGTTTTATTTTTAGGAATCATTATATTTTTTTGAAGCGTTTTGTAGCTAACATGACTAAATAAAACCGCTATTTCAATTTCAGTAGGGACAGTTAAGCTGTATTCGCCATTTTTATTAGAAACAGTTCCGTTATTTAAATATGAAACAGCAACGCCTTCTATTGATTCTCTATCTTGATTCTTAATAATACCTTTAATTATTCCATTTTGAGCATGTATAAAATGAGCAAAAAGTAAAAAAACAAATAGAAATAATTGTTTTATCATAAATTATTTTTTTCTGTAGAATGTAGATTCTAATGTATTCAAGTTCCCAACATTATCTATAACTACTATTTTTAGATTATGTTTTGCTTCAGAATAGGAAATATCTTTTAAATTGTAAGTTAAAATATTTGTAGTAACATCGAATTCCATCAAAATCCATTTTCCATCTATTTCACCTCTAAATGATTTTATACCAGATTCCCTATCTGAAATTTTTACCTTTAAATTTGTATGATTAGATACCCATTGTTCATTTTTAAAATTAAACAAAGAAATTATAGGTTTATCATTATCAAATAATAAAGTGAATTTACCTAATTTTTTAATTGAAGTATAAAATGTATTGCTTTTTTTAATAGTAGTTTCATAGTTAGTTTTACCATTATTTGAAATAGAAGCAATATACAACTGGTTTTTTTCTGCTTCGCTATAATTTGAAACATCAAAAGTTAAGGTGTAATTATTTGCTAATGGAACTATTGGAGAATGCACTTTAACTATTTTCCCAGTAACTTCAAAATTTAAATAAAAATCATTGTAAAAAGTATTTTTTGGGAAAGCAACTTTTGCAAAATCTTTTGAAAACTCGTTAAATTCTATATGTTTAATTTTATAAGAAGTGATATTTTCTTTCTCTTTAGATAAAATTATATCTTTTTTGCCCGTAATTGGAATTGAAATTTTTTGAGAATTCCCATTAAAATCCTTTATAATTATTTCAACATTATAAGTTAAACCATCTTCAATAGTAATAATTCCATTTTTTAAAAACGACGTTAAACTTAAATCAAATGAGAATTCATTAAAACATTTCTGAATTCGTTGTTTTAAAGTTTGAAACCGCTCATAATCAATTAACACATTTATTAAATTTGTTTCATTAAAAGAAAAAGATTTCGCTTCAAATTGATGTACTTTCTCTCCATTAACCAATACCTGAAGGCTATAAATACCATTTTGATTAGATGCTGCATCAAATTGATCAAATGTATTTAAGCCAAATCCAATTTTTCCAATGGCAAATATTCTATTTGTAATTAAATTACCATTTCCTAATTTAGTTATTGTTAATTGCGTAGGTACATTTAATTTATTTATGTGAGATAAGCTATCCAATGCATAAGCAACAATTGTGTTAATTCTTGGGTTTGTTGAATCGCTTATATTAAATCCAAATTGTAATGGGTTAATAGTTTTTTCAGTTTTTGTATCCCTAATTTCAAAATGTAAATGAGGCCCCATAAAGCCTCCTGTACTTCCACTATAGGCAATTAATTCTTTTTTTGAAATTGGAATTTCATTTTCAGTAGGAAAAACTTCTACTTCAAAACTTTCAATTTTATATTGTTGTTTTTTAATATACTCCTCAATTTTATCACTAAACTTTTGTAAATGTGCATACACTGTTGTGTAACCATTTGGATGCGTTATATAAATCACTTTTCCAAATCCCCAAAGTGATATTTTTATTCTTGAAACATATCCTTCAGCACTGGAAAATACTTCAATACCTTCTCGCTGATTCGTTTTAATATCCAAACCAGAATGAAAATGATTGGATCTTAATTCTCCAAAAGTACCTGATAAAATTAGAGGAATATCCATAGGACTTCCAAAGTAATTATCTG
>Ga0102811_1000535_pt1 | contig 18566 bp, 12 predicted proteins | sample ColrivemetaGS705_FD_84507 | JGI IMG/M metagenome (GOLD analysis project Ga0102811, IMG submission 84507) | Estuarine microbial communities from the Columbia River estuary - Flood tide ETM metaG S.705 | ecosystem: Environmental > Aquatic > Marine > Intertidal zone > Estuary | place: USA: Columbia... | reverse complement strand
TTCGTAACAATAAAATGGATGTTCACTTTGTTTAGGAAAATAAATAGATGCTAATTTTATATATTTACGCTTTTCGTAAAATTGCTGATTGTGCGTATTTTCACTAAAAGTATCTAACCTAATTGAGTAAAAATTATGTTCTTCTGCATAATTTTCGGCAAAATTCATTAGTAACTGCGCGTATCCTTTACCTTGATAATTTGGGTGAACAGCTAATCTATGAATATATAAATTGTTCCCATTTTCAGTCAACCATTTTACTGATTTATATTCAACATCTTCAATTTCTGTAAGCACAATAATGCCAACTACTACATTATTTTCAACTAATTTCCAAAGCTGATTTAATTTTATATCATTTTTTAAAACTTCTTTTGAAGGGTAATGTTCATTCCATTGAAATATACCTTTTTCAATCAAATGCTTAGCACAACTTTTTGTAATAGAAAAAATGGCATCTAAATTTAATATGTGTGCTTTTTCAATTTTCATTTATTTTTTAAAATAAAATTAACACTTAAATTTACCGCTTCTGCTAGGTGAGTTGGCATTTTATCACTTTTCCAAGGTTGTGTACATCCTAATGGATGATTCATTTCAGGTATTAAAATAAGTTCACTTTTGGGACTCCAAGTATGTAATTTTTTTGCTTCTTTTGGCAAAACTACTATGTCTTCTTCTCCATGAATAATTAAATGTGGGATTTTTAAAGTTGAAGCTGCTCTTTTAATTGTTAATCGTTCTTCATGCTCTTTAAAGCTAGTGTAAAATTGAAAATAATGTGGCATTTTTTGTTTTGTTCTAGTGTTTTCTATGAAGGAAACACCTACTTTTTTCCAAAATTTCAATTCTTCCTCCTTTGGAAAACGAGCTCCAAAATCAGAAACCCCTGACCAGGAAATAACTTTAGAAATATGCTTATTTTCTGAAGCTTTTATAGTTACAATTCCTCCTCCGCGAGAATGTCCAATTAGAGATATATTATTAATATCAATTTCATTTTTAAAATCTGAATTGGTTATTAACCACTCAATTATATCCTCTAAATCATTTAATTCAGTTATAAAATTATTTTGTCCGAAAGCTTCTAAATCTGGGAAATCTATAGGATTTTCAACTGTTCCTCCGTTATGCGAAAAGTTAAATTTAACAAAAAACAAATCGTTTTTCACAAATTCATTGGCGGCTAAATTCCAAGCGCCCCAATCTTTATATCCTTTATAGCCATGGCAAAAAATTATAATCGGTTTTTTAATATTATTTTTCACATAAAAAACATCGGTTAAAATAGGCTTATCATGATGGTTACTTTTTACTAAAATATTTGGAGTTTTAATCATTTTTGTTTTTTAAAATGGCAAATTTTCGTTTTGAATAAATGGAATATTTGGATTTAAAATTTCCTTAATTAAATTCTTAATTTCAACTATAAAGTTATTCATTATTTCCTCTGAAACCAGGCTATCTACACCTCTATATTTTTCAGAAAAATTCATTTTTAAAAACCCAGCATTTAAATTTTTAAAAGAAACAATACCGCTTTCCAATTGACTTAAATTAATATTAGATCTCGAAGCATACATATAAGAATACAACATAACTTGCATTGCTTTAGTATATTTATAATCTTCTTTAATAATACTGAAATCATTCATTTTTAACTGATTGGCATCCACTTTTCCCGTTTTGTAATCTATAATTCTGGTAACACCATCCAACTCGTCAATTCTATCAACTATCCCTCTTAAACTTATAGGAAAGTCAATTCCTTCAACAGTAATTTCTGTATTTAGTTTTGCTTCTAAAGCAATTATTTTTAATTTTTTCTTTTGGCTTAAGAATTTTAATTCTTGCTTTAAAAATCGTTTAATATGATTTTTACAAACTTCAAAAATTAATTTATTTTTACCAATTTCAATATTTCCTTTTAAGTAATGTTTTTCAAAATATATAACAAGTAATTTTTCTACGTTTTTCTGCATTTCCACAATGTTTTTTATTGATAAAAACTTATTGATAAATGGCTTATATAAATGCTCTAAAACATCATGTATAACTGAACCCATTGTATTTGCTGCAATGGTTTCTTCGACTTCATCATCAGCTTTAATTTTTAATACTTTTTGTTCATAAAAACTAATTGGGTTGTAAATATATGTTGCCAATGCAGAAGGTGAAATTCCCTGAGAAAAAACTTCTTTTAATTTTTCAATAATCTCAGATGTTTTTTCAATTTGAATTAAAATTTCTTCAGAATGTTTTACTTTAGGACTAATAACAATCTTTTTTATATTTGGATTTTTAATTTCTAACTGTGTTAAAAACCGACTTTTTTCTCCAGATCCGTAGCCATCTGTTTCTGTATTATATATTAAATATACCTTTTTCGCACGTAGCATCAATCGCTGAAAATGATACGAAAAAATAGCATCTTTTTCTTGATATGTTGGCAAGCCAAAGTGTCTTTTCACATCAAACGGCACAAAAGAGTTTTCATTTTTGTTTCCTGGTAAAATACCTTCATTTACAGATGTAATTATAACTGTTTCAAAATCTAACACTCTAGTTTCAAGCATTCCCATTAACTGTAAACCTTGCAATGGTTCTCCTAGAAATGATAATTTTTCATTTTTTAGCAATGTATTATAAAAAATAGAAAGTGTTTTTAAATCTGAAATATGATTGTATGTACTATTTAAGGTTTCTAATTGTTGAAATAACATGAAAATACGATATAAATACTCCTTATCAACACCAACTACCAAATTTTTAAGTTCATTAATTAAACCTATACATTGTTTAATAACATCATTAACACTGTCTGAAAATTTAAATAAAGAAAAAACTATAGACAATTGCTCCAAATCATCGTCTTCATTATAATATTTTAATGCTTTTAGTGATAAAAAAATACTATTTTCACTTTTTACTTTTGCAATTATTTTTTGAAGAGATTCTCCTTGAAATTTATTTAAAAAAGGGTCATTTAGTAAATTTAAAATATCTTTATAATAAAATTGCGTCTGATTTACCTTATTAAATTTTTGTTGATTTAAATGTAGCTTAAAAAGCTTATCAAACAGGTTAGCAATAGGAATATCTTTTAAAGGATAACCCATTGTAATATTTATACTTTTTACCGCATTTGGAAGTGAATTTAGGGTTAATGATAATAAATTTTCATCAGCCAAAACCAAGGCTGTTTGATTAAAATTATCAAATTTTGAAAGCAGTTCTCCAACAAATTTTATTTGAGTTATATTTTTTGGCGCTCCAATGAATTCAATATTTTTATCTTCTAACTCAGTATTATCAACCCATAAAAATGGATGATTCTCGTAATATGTCCAACTTCTTTTATACTTTCTTAAAAATACTCCAGCTTCATTATTATTATTTAATAATGCTACATTTGTATCCCAATAAACTGAAGCTAAATTATTATTTAATAATTCCTGAAAAATAGTTTCTTCTGCCTTATTTAAGGCATTGAAACCAACAAAAACAATCTGTTTATCTTGATTATTATTTATATAATATTCCAAATTTTCTGTAGCTTCTCTATAAATTAAACCTTGATATCCAAATTTATTGCTTTTAAGTTTTTCATATAATGCGTTATACAAAAGGTTTAAATACTCAAAAAATTGTAGATAATTTACAGCTAACTTACTAGGTGTTTTATCTTGAAACCAATGATCTAATTTTTTTAAATCTCTTAAATTTAAAAAGAAATCTTTAGAATTTACTAAATAGCTATCAATTTCATTAAAATCATGCAGTGCAATTGTAGCCCATTGTGAAAATGTTTCAAAAGGTTCAACTAAATCTTCTGGTAATTCATTTTTATAAATACTATAAAACTCAAAAAGCAATTGGGTATTATCTATTAAATTGATATCGGCCAATTCTTGAATATAATTTTCAATACTTACTATTTTTGGAAGAAATAAACTTGAAGGTGCTAGATTTATAATTTCTTTTTTCAAAAACAAACAGGCACGTTGGCTTGGAAGAATAAAAACTAACTTATTTAAATCGCTGTTTTTAGAAGAAATATCATCAACAACTTTTGAAATGAATGATTTCATATTTTATATAAAGTATAAAAATATAAAACCCATTTTAATTGATATAACTTAAAAAGATATTTCTTAAATATATTTTAAAAAACAAAAAAGCCATTCAAATAGAATGGCTTTTTAAAATTATTAAGTTGTATAATTAATTTACCAATTTTATATCAACTCTTCTGTTTGCTGCTCTACCAGACTTATACATATTGCTTTCTACAGGTTGTGTTTCCCCAAAACCTTCTGCGGTTAAATTGTTAGATGAAACACCTTTAGATACTAGGTAATTTTTTACTGCATTTGCTCTTTTTTCAGATAATTCCATATTACTTTCGTAGTTTCCAATACTATCTGTATGTCCTGAAATTGCAAACTTTGCAGTTGGATATTTATTCATTATTTCAGCTGCTTCATCCAATTTTGAGATAGTCTCAGCTTTAAAAGTATCTTTAGCAGTATCAAAATAAACAGTTTTAAACAACTCTTCTAGTTTTGCAATATCTTTAACACTAACTTCTGGACAACCTTTATTAGAGGCTATTCCTACCAAATCTGGACAAGCATCATCTTTATCTAAAACTCCATCACCATCTGTATCTGGCCAAGGACAGCCATTATTTGATTCAGGACCGGCTACATTAGGGCAATTATCTTTTGAATCTATAATGCCATCGTTATCCGTATCTGGACAACCTTTGTTTACTATGGTTCCTTTATCGTTTGGACAAGCATCATCTTTGTCTGCTATTCCGTCATTATCAGTGTCGGGACATCCATTTAAAGATTCTAATCCTGCTACATTAGGACAATCGTCTTTAGAATCTATTACACCATCATTATCACTATCTGGACAACCGTTATATTCCGCTAAACCAAACATTTCAGGACAAGCATCATCTTTATCATACACTCCATCATTATCAGTATCTGTTCCTCCAAATTTAATAATTAAACCTGCTGAATGTTGAAAATGTTGAATTATATTACTTTCAAAAGTATGTTTATATTTAGATTCTAAATTAAATCCTACATTGTCATTAAACCAAAAGTTAACACCTAAACCTGTGTTAAATGTACCTGTTCCATATTTATCCATCCAAACATAACCTCCACCTACTGTCGCATAAGGATCAAACCAGGCAGTATCTCCTATTACATTATTTAAATCATATTTTACACCTCCATCCAACGAGAAATAAGTACTCTTAACACTATTAGGCCCAATAATTGAGATTGAATTAATAGATCCAGCAGCTTCAATACTAAAACCGTCTTCAATATACTTGCCAACAGTTACTCTTGAAATAGCGGGTACAATATTATAATGATTAGCGTCAGTATATTTATTAAACCAAGATCCGTGCCCCGATATTCCTGGATTTGTTGGATAAAAATCAACTGCATTTAATCCAATTCCAATTGACCAAGGGTTATTACTATCCTGAGCTTCTAGTGAGTTAATACCTATAATTAACACTAAAGCAAATAATCCTAATTTTAAATTATTCATAATTATATTCATTTATTAAAACTTATTTTATGAATGCAAAGTTAATTTATTTTTTACTAATATATTAATTTATATAAAAAAAGCCACTTTCAAAAAGTGGCTTTTAAATATCTATTTAAATGAAACTATTTTACCTCATTTATTTCTACTCTTCTATTGTTAGCTCTACCTTGATTGGTATTATTAGAATCAATAGGAGCAGTTTCTCCAAATCCAACAGCTCTTAATCTATTAGCAGCAATTCCTTTATTAATAAGATAGTCTCTTACTGAATTAGCTCTATTATTAGACAAAGTCATATTCATCTTATCATCACCTGTGTTATCAGTATGACCATCAATTGAGAACTTAAATTGTAAGTTATGCGTTTGACTTAATATGTCAGCTACTTGATTTAAAATTGTCGCTGCATCAGGTCTAATATTAAACTTAGCCGTATCAAAATATACTCCTCTTAATGCATCGTCTAAAGTTAATTGGTCAGCAAACATTTCTGGACAACCTTCATTAGAAGCAGGGCCAGGAACTTCAACACATCTATCAATTATATCAATAACTCCATCTTCATCAGTATCTTTGTAAGGACACCCTGAGTTACCTTTTGGACCAGGAACATCAATACAAGCGTCATCTCCATCTGCAACACCATCTCCATCTTTATCAGGACAACCATGTAAAGCTTTTAAACCAGCAACAGTAGGGCATTTGTCTTTAGAATCTTCAACACCATCACCATCCGTATCAGGACAACCTTTAAACTCCGCTAAACCTGGAACTTCTGGACATTTATCACAACAATCCATTACACCATCATTATCGATATCTGTATCTGGACAACCTCCAAATTCAGCTAAACCAGCTACATCTGGACATTTATCTTCTTTATTGCTAACACCATCACCATCTAAATCTTTATTTCCTAATTTCCAAGTTAACCCAACAGAATGTTGAAACATTTTAAAATCAACTGGTGTATTTACTTTTTTATAACCTGAAGTAAAGTTGATTCCAACATTATCAGTAATCCAAGCATTAAAACCAGCACCAAGATTTAAACCTAACCCATTTTGAGAGCCAACCCAGTTTTCACCAAGACCAGCATATAAAAATGGATCAAACCAGCCTGTTTGACCAAAAGCATTATTTAAATCATATTTTACGTTCAAATCTAAACCGAAAAATGTTACGTCTGCTGAACCCCAAGGTGTATCGACTTTATTCAACGCTCCGGCTAATTCTAAACCAAATCCGCTTCCAATATATCTTGCAACAGAAACTCTGCTTAACCATGGAATTGCATTAACGTTATTTCCATTAAAATCATAAGATCCAAAATAACCTGATTTTACATCAGAAGTTGTACTAATATCAATAGCATTTGCTCCAACAGTTAACATCCAAGGATTTTCTTTGTCCTGAGCGCTAGCATTGCTATAAGATGCAATTAATAACAAAGCCAAAATGGCAATTTTTAAATGTTTCATTTTCAATAAATTAAATTAAATGTTCTTTTTATTTTTAAAGTAAAATAAGCTACCTTTACATAACTAATGTAGCAAATTTACAAAATATTCTTAAATAGAAGACAATATTATAATAAATCTAAATAATTTTCAGCTTTTTTCCAATATTTATAAAGGCTATTAGTGCTTTATCTAGGTGTTTTTTGCTATGTGCCGCAGATAATTGCACTCTAATTCTCGCCTTTCCTCTAGGAACAACAGGGAAAAAGAATCCAATTACGTAAATTCCTTCTTTTAAAAGCATATTTGCCATTTCTTGTGAAAGTTTTGCATCATATAACATGACTGGCACAATTGCGGAGTCCCCATGTACAATATCAAATCCTGCCTTTAACATTCCATTTTTAAAATAATTTGTATTCCACTCTAATTTATCTCTAAGAGAAGTGTCTTCAGAAATCATTTCAAACACTTTTAAAGAAGCGCCTACAATTGCCGGGGCCAAAGAGTTTGAAAATAAATATGGTCTTGATCTTTGACGTAATATTTCTATTATTTCTTTTTTACCCGTAGTATAACCACCCATTGCACCTCCAAGTGCTTTTCCTAAAGTTCCAGTAATAATATCAACTCTTCCCATTACATTTTTCAATTCAAGAGTTCCTCTTCCTGTTTTACCAATAAAACCAGCAGCATGGCATTCATCAACCATAACCATTGCGTCATATTTATCTGCCAAATCACATATTTTATCTAAACTGGCAACAATACCATCCATTGAGAAAACTCCATCTGTTACAATAATTTTAAAACGATGCTCTTTTTTATTTGCCTCAATCAATTGGTCTTCCAACGAAGCCATATCATTATTTTCATACCTGTAACGAGCTGCTTTACACAATCGTACTCCATCAATAATTGAAGCATGATTTAATGAATCTGAAATTATTGCATCTTCCTGCGAAAATAGTGGTTCAAAAACACCTCCATTTGCATCAAAAGCAGCAGCGTATAATATTGTATCTTCTGTTTGGTAAAATTTAGCAATTTTTTGTTCTAATTTTTTGTGAATATCTTGAGTTCCACAAATAAACCGTACCGAGGACATTCCATAACCATGAGTATCCATTGCATCTTTTGCCGCCTGAATTACATTTGGATTATTAGATAAACCTAAATAGTTATTAGCACAAAAATTTATTACTTCTTCTCCTGAACTAATTTTTATAACAGCATCTTGTGAGGTTGTTATAATTCGTTCTGCTTTATACAAACCTGCATCTTTTATTTCTTGCAGTTCTTTTTGTAAATATTCCTTTATATTGCTATACATAATATGATAATTTTTAACAAAGTTATAGTAAATTAAACTTCTTCTATAGTAATTTCTTCATTTATATAAACTAGCATCTTTTTTTCAACAGAAAAATTTAATTCCTCCAAAACATGTGCGTAATTATTGAGCTGATGATGATGTTCTTTTTTTGGATTTCCTGTTTTGTAATCAATTATAGATACAAGCTCTCCTCTAATAACAAGTCTATCCGGAATTATAATACTTTTATCGCTTGTTATTATTTCTTGTTCAGTATAGATTATACTGTTTTGGTTAAAATAAATAGTTAACGCAGGATGATTAACTATTTTATTAAGTATTAAAATAAGTGCTGATTTTTCTTTTTTAGTAATTACACCTTTATATAAATATTCATTTACAATTGGTTTAATATCACTACTTGTTTTAATAAAAGATAGTATCTCATGAATTAAGTTTCCATATCCAATGGCTTTTCCTTGTTCAGTTCCCCAAAGTAATGATGAATTTGCAACAATAGAGATATTATGGTTTTTCCAAGAATTTGAAATAAAGCCTTTTTGAATTATAGTATTCCCTTTTTCTTTAATAACTTTTTTTAAACGATTAGGATTTCCAAAATAATAATCTTGTAATTCTGAATTCCATAACCCTTTTTCTTCTAAATAATTGATGAATAATTCTGAAACATATTTTACATCTCCATTATTTTTACTTGAAGCTTTCTTTTCTGAAACAATATATAATTGCTCCACAGCTCTCGTTAAAGCAACATATAAAATATTAAAATTATCTAACTCTAACTCCTCTCTTCGCTTATTAAATAATCGAACACCTTCATTTCCAACATAATTTAATTTATTACTATAATTAACTAAAAATGAATTTATTAAACTTTCTTCGTTTTGATTAAACCATACTTTTGGCTTAATCTGATTATAAATATCAATATCATAAGGAAAAATAACTACAGGAAATTCCAATCCTTTTGCTTTATGAATTGTCATTATTCTTACTGCATTTTCAGCTTCGGGCGCAACAATACTTAATTTATCTTTTTTTAATTCCCAAATTTCTAAAAAGTCAGAAACGGAATGTTTCCTTTTTTGCTGACATTCAAAAGCAAAATCTAAAAAGAATTGAATATCTGAATCAGATTCTGGAGCTAAATTAAAACTGCGAATACAATATTCTAAACTTTCATAAAATGGACTTTGAATAAATTCATCTAAATTAAAATGAATCTTGTAATCCTTAAGCTCATTAAAAAAAGAACAGTTTTCTAGGTGAATAAATCTATCTAAAAATTGATGTTTTTCAATAGTTAACTGCAAATGATCAAATAAAAAATATAGTATTTTAATTTTGAATTCCTTATTTAATGGGTTGTTTATTACACTTAGTAGATTTATTATAAATTCTACTTTTCTATTATTTTTTATTAATAAGGTTTCCGAAGAGATAATATTAATTTCATTTTTCGACAAATAACTCGCTACTTCAATACCTTGCTTTTTTGTTCTTACCAATACACATACTTCATTTCTTTGAAAAGCAACATCTAAATTTTGAATTATTTCAAGTGTTTTTTTTGCATAAACCAACTCTTTTTCTTCATCATCTTTATTTTTTTCAACAAAAGATAACCGAACAAAACCACCAACATTTTCATTTAAGTTTTGTGAATTTCCATCAACATATAAATTACAATAGTTTTTGTTTGTTAAAAATTTTGAAATATGTTTAAAAAAACCATTGTTAAACTCTATAATTTCAGAATAACTTCTATAGTTTGTATCTAAATTGGCAGCTTCTTTTGCTACATAAAACGGATTGTTTTTTTTAGTTTCTTCATTTGAAGAAAGTGCAATAAATTGTTCCGGATTTCCTCCTCGCCATCTGTAAATAGACTGTTTTGCATCTCCAACTAAAATTAGTTGCCCCTTTTCTCCTAATTCATTTTCAGAAGTAATTGCATTTTCTATTAATGGAATTAGGTTTTTCCACTGCAATTGTGAAGTGTCTTGCATTTCATCAAGAAAATAATAACGAAATTTTTCACCTAATCTTTCATAAATAAAAGGAGCTGGCTCATCTTTAATTGTTTCACTTATAAGTTGATTAAATTCAGCATTTAACAAAATGTTATTTTCGTTTTTTATTTCTTGAAGTGCCGTATTAATGTAATTTAAAACCGCTAAAGGAATAAGGCTTTCTATAATAATTGTATTTAAAACATACCTTCCAAAAATTTCTTCATAAAGCTTTTTTGAATCGTAGTAAAGTGCCGTCAATTTCTCAGTTATACTTTCAATAACTTTTTTAGTGGCAGCATTGCATTTCGCAGTATAAAAATTTTTGCTTGCAACTATTGAATTATTTAACCTTCCTTCAAAATTTAATTCTTGCGGTTTTAATTTTTTTAGATTGGTTAGTTTTATAAAATGATTTGGCAAATCAGAATGCGAAAATTCATTGTTTTCTATACTGTTTTCTTTTATGGTTTTTAATCCCTCTTCACCTAAGTTATTAAACTTCTCTAAAATTTGTAAATTATCATTAATTAGCCTTTTTTTTAAAAATTTAAAATCACTTGTAGAAACTGAACTCAAGGATTTTAAATGTGATGAATGGTTTTCATTTAAAATAATTCTTGAGAAATCTTTTAATTCATTAGAAATATCCCAGGATTTATCATCATCCAATTTCTGAATAGCATAATTGATTAGTAAATTAGTGAGTTGTGTATCCTCTCCTATTTTTGAAATTACAACATCAACAGCTTCATTTAACAGACTTTCAGCATCCATTTCAACTTCAAAATTCATTGGAAGTTTTAAATCGTAAGCAAAAGTTCTAATAATTTTATGGGTAAAACTATCTATTGTAGTTATATTAAATGCCGAATAGTTTTGTAAAATAGCATTTAAAATAGTTTTTGAGTTTTTAAATATTTCTTCTTTGTCTAATCCTGTTTCCTCACAAATAATTGAAAGCATGTTATTTTCTCCAAATTCTGAAAACATTTTCAAATTCTCAATTACGCGTTCTTTCATTTCACCAGCAGCTTTGTTGGTAAATGTAACCGCTAAAATTTCTTGAAATTTAAAAGGATTATTATTTTGTAAAAGAATTTTTAAGTATTCTTTTACAAGCGTAAAAGTTTTTCCACTTCCAGCAGAAGCACTGTATATTTGAAAAGTTTTAGGGTGTTGCATTTATCACAAGTATAAATGCAAGTTAACAATTATTAAGAAGGTTGAAAAGTAAAATTACCATCCATTTCTCCAGTTAAATCTTTTTCTACCATTCCACATAAATCTTCTTTGAGCATTTAATTTCATTATTACACCAAAAGAATAAAACATGTGAGGATACAACTGAAAATCTGGGGAGTTGTATTTATACCCCCCTTGTGCACTTAATCCTAAAGATTCATTAAACCAAAGATTCCCACCTATACCCACATTAACAGTTCCTCCACTTCTGTCGGCAAACGTATAACCACCACCTGCATAAATAAATGGCGCAAACTTATTCTCTGGATTAACAATACTATATTGTAAATTCCCATCCAAGGCAAAATAAGAAATTGGATCTATTTCAATATCACCATATTTAGTTATTTTATTAAATGCCATAGAAACGTCTAACGAAATTTTATTCCAATATCGAGTAACATTTATTCTTGGAGCAGAAACATTCCAATGATCTTGGGCATTTGAAATTTCATTAAAAAAACCATCTTGATTTCCTCTTGAAGGATCTAGACCTGGAAAATTAGTAGGATTCAGTGTTGGAAAGTAATCAACAGCATTTATTCCAATACCAACTACCCACATATTAATTTGGTCTTGAGCATGTATTTTACTCAAAAACACAATATTTATAAATAAAAGTAAAAATGTTTTATTAAACAATTTAAATTTCATAGTCAAAGGGAGCGGGTTTGTTAATTACCGATGATTTATAACGCAAAAAAAATTAATAAATTATATTTAAAATTTATTAACTCGTTTAATTGCTTTGGTAAATTCTTCCAAATCATCATCATTTAATATTAAATGAATTGCTTCGTCAGCAACTTTCTCAACATTATCTATTGGGAATCCCAAACCTACACAAATTCTTCTTAAAATACCTACTTCTTTAATAGAAACCACATCATCTGCATAAATCATATTAGTTAAATCAAACAAATGTTCAATTCTTTCATCGTATCCATGTACTCCTGTTATTTGATGATTAGTTTGATCTTCTAGAATTTCTTTGTATTTATCATCTAAAATATGAAATTTCTTTGCAACTTTTTTCAATAGTTTTTCTTCACCCTCACTCAATACATCATCAGCTAAAGCTAAATTTACCATACTTGTAAAAAGCGCAATATTCTTTTTATGTTCACCTTTTAAATTAAAATCAGATACTCCCATTCTTTATTTTATTACCGCAAATATAAATAAACCCTTAAAATATTTGCAGTTTATAAAAAATAAAATTAGTGTTTAATCGGGTTCACCTTCTTAATAGCTTCTTTAAAATCCTCAATATCAGGTTCTTTCAAAAAAAACTTAATAGCTTCTTTAACTACAAATCTAACATTCTCTATCGGAAAACCAAGTCCAACAGCAATTCTATCCATCATTGATGTTTTATCAATAGTAGGATTCTTATCTAAAAAAAGCATTTTTGTTAAATCGTATAAATGCTCTAAACGTTCATTATAACTAACCGGAGTCTCTATTGGGTAATTTTCAGGATTTTTCAAAATTTCATCAAACTCACTTTTAGTTATATCTAATCTACTCGCTAATCTTTTTAATAATATATGTTCGTCTGTATCTATTTTATTATCAAGTAAAGCAAGTCTAACAATTGAAGCAAAGTGTTTAATATTTTGCTCATGTAATCCAGTTGGATATAAATCGGAAATAGACATCATAACTTTTATTTTATTCGTTCTTATAAATTTAAGGATTTATTACTTAATTTTTTCCTTTTTTTTATAAAATGCTACCTTTGGCAAAATTTGCAATAGTTGAGTAAGCAAAATATTATAAGAAAATACGAACAGGTTGTAGAAAATAAACAATTAGTTCAAATATTTTTAAAAGATAAACAACAAATTCAAATCTCGAATTTGGTTGGATCTTCATTGTCTTTTGTTATTTCAGAAAGCTTTAAAAAAACAGACAAACAGTTTTTATTAATTTTTAATGATAAAGAAGAAGCAGCTTATTATTTAAACGATTTAGAACAGTTGTTAAATGATAAGGATGTACTTTTTTATCCTGGATCTTACAGAAGACCTTATCAAATTGAAGAAGTTGACAATGCCAATGTTTTATTAAGATCTGAAGTTTTAAATCGATTAAATTCCAGAAAAAAACCAGCTGTAATTGTTACTTATCCTGATGCTCTTTTTGAACAAGTTGTTACTAAGGCTGAACTAAACAGAAATACTTTAAAAATAAGTGTAAATGATAATTTAAGCTTAGATTTTGTTAACGAAGTTTTATTTGAATATCATTTTAACAGAGTTGATTTTGTTACTGAACCTGGTGAATTTTCTGTTCGTGGAGGAATTATTGACGTATTTTCATTCTCAAATGATGCACCTTATCGAATCGAGTTTTTTGGTGATGATGTAGATAGTATTAGAACTTTTGATGTAGAAACGCAACTTTCTACTGAAAAACTGACTAAAATTAGTATTATGCCCAATGTTGAAAATAAAACATTGGATGAAAAACGTGATAGTTTTTTAAAATATATTTCTTCAAAAACTGTTGTTTTTACTAAAAATACTGATCTTTTTGCAAATAGATTAAACAATCTATTTGCAAAAGCTGAAGAAGCTTTTAAACAATTATCAACCGCCATTAGTCATGCTCAACCAAATGAACTCTTTTGCAATGGTGAACTAATAAAAAACCAATTACAAGATTTTACAACTGTTGAAATCGTAAATGCACTTCAAACAGGAGTTGCTATTAAAACCCAACAAAAAATTCTACAAAATGGCGCAAATAATGTTGTAATATTCAATACTAAACCCCAACCTGCTTTTAACAAACAGTTCGATTTATTGATTGAAAATTTTCATCAAAATTCAGAAAAAGGATATACCAATTATTTATTTTGCGATTCTCAAAAACAGGCAGATCGTTTTCATGATATATTTGATGATGTTGACAAAGAAATTGAATATGAAACTATTGTTTTTCCATTGTATCAAGGTTTTATAGACGTTGATAATAAATTGGTTTGTTATACCGATCATCAAATTTTTGAACGTTATCATAAATTCCGTTTAAAAAATGGGTATGCTAAAAAACAAGCCATTAGTTTAAAGGAATTAACGAACCTTGAAATTGGCGATTTTGTTACTCATATTGATCACGGAATTGGAAAATTTGGCGGACTTCAAAAAATAGATGTTGAAGGAAAAAAGCAGGAAGCTATTAAGTTGATTTATGGAGAACGCGATATTTTATACATCAGTATTCACTCGCTTCATAAAATTTCAAAATACAATGGTAAAGATGGCAAAGCACCTAAATTACATAAATTAGGCTCTAAAGTTTGGAAAAATCTTAAACAAAAAACGAAATCTCGAATTCGTCATATTGCGTATAATTTAATTGAATTGTATGCAAAACGAAAAATACAAAAAGGCTATCAATATAACCCGGACAGTTATTTACAGCACGAATTAGAAGCTAGTTTTTTATATGAAGACACTCCAGATCAATCTTCTTCTACACAAGATGTAAAAAACGATATGGAAAGCGAACAACCAATGGATCGATTGGTGTGTGGGGATGTTGGTTTTGGGAAAACTGAAATTGCCGTTAGAGCAGCATTTAAAGCAGTAGATAATGGCAAACAAGTCGCAATTTTAGTTCCTACTACAATTTTAGCTTTTCAACATTTTAAAACTTTTAGCGAACGTTTAAAAGATTTTCCTGTAACAGTAGATTATTTAAATCGATTTAGATCCGCTAAACAACGAAAAGAAGTTTTAGCAGGTTTAGAAGATGGCTCAATTGATATTGTTATTGGTACACATCAACTAACAAATGCCGCTATTAAATATAAAAATTTAGGCCTTTTAATTGTTGATGAAGAGCAAAAATTTGGAGTTGCAGTAAAAGACAAACTAAAAACCATAAAAGAAAATATTGATACTTTAACGCTAACTGCCACTCCAATTCCAAGAACATTACAGTTTTCATTAATGGCGGCTAGAGATTTATCCATAATAAGTACACCTCCGCCAAATAGAGTTCCAATTGAAAGCAATGTAGTTCGTTTTAATGAAGAAATTGTAAGAGATGCTATTCGTTATGAAATTCAGCGAGGTGGTCAAGTCTTTTTTATTCATAATAGAATTGAAAATATAAAAGAAGTTGCTGGTTTGTTACAACGTTTGGTCCCTGATGCTAAAATTGGAATTGGTCATGGGCAAATGGAAGGGAAAAAACTGGAATCTTTAATGCTTGCCTTTATAAATAATGAATTTGATGTACTGGTTTCTACAACAATTGTTGAAAGCGGTTTAGATGTTCCAAACGCGAACACTATTTTTATAAACAATGCTAATAATTTTGGTTTATCTGATTTGCATCAAATGCGAGGAAGAGTTGGACGTTCAAACAAAAAAGCTTTTTGCTATTTTATTACGCCACCATATCATATGATGACAGACGATGCTAGGAAACGAATTGAAGCAATTTCATTATTTACGGATTTAGGAAGTGGAATTAATATTGCAATGAAAGATTTAGAAATACGTGGCGCTGGAGATTTATTAGGTGGTGAACAAAGTGGTTTTATAAACGATATTGGTTTTGATACCTATCAAAAAATACTGAATGAAACTATTGAAGAACTAAAAGAAAACGAGTTTAAAGACTTGTATAAAGATAGTTCTGATAAACCAAAACAGTATGTAAAAGATATTCAAATTGATACCGATTTTGAAATTTTATTCCCAGATGATTATATAAATGTAATTTCAGAAAGGTTGAATTTATACAATCAATTAAGTGATCTTAAAACAGAAGAAGAACTTCAAAACTTTGAATTACAATTAATTGATAGATTTGGTGAACTTCCAACACAAGCAGTTGATTTATTAAATAGCGTGCGAATAAAATGGATTGCTAAAAAATTAGGAATAGAGCGCTTAATTTTGAAGAAAAAGAGAATGATTTGCTATTTTGTTTCCGACCAACAAAGTTCCTATTACCAAACAGCAACATTTACTAAAGTGCTGCAATTTGTTCAAATCAACCCTACAACTTGCGTAATGAAAGAAAAAGAAACAAAAAACGGATTGCGATTATTATTAACATTTATTCATATTACTTCTGTAAATAAGGCATTATCTGAACTTCAAAAAATATAAATGAAAAACCAACATTTTAAAAATATAGTTGAAGTTAACATCGCTGTTGTTTTTATAAGTACATCTGGCGTTTTAGGGCGATCAATATTATTTCCTCCTGAAGTTACTATTTGGTGGAGATGTGTTTTTGCCGCATTTTTAATTGGTTTATATTGCTGGTATAAAAAATACGATTTAAAAATTAAATCTAAAAAAGATGCTTTCTCATTATTGTTAAGCGGTCTCTTTTTAGGAGCACATTGGGTTACTTATTTTTACGCTTTGCATCTATCAAATGTAGCTATTGGAATGCTTTCACTTTTCACTTACCCTGTAATTACGGCACTTTTGGAACCTCTTTTTTTTAAAACCAAATTAAGTATCAATCAATTGTTTCTAAGTGGATTAGTGGTAGTTGGAATTTATTTTTTAACTCCAGAAATGAATTTTGAAAACAGCTACACAAAAGGCGTTTTAATGGGAATAATTTCTGGAGTGTTTTACTCTTTAAGAAATATACTTACGAAAAAAAATATTTCTCATTTCAATGCGTCAAAAGTAATGTTTTACCAAATGATTGTGATTGTATTGTTTTTATGGCCAGTAACCATTGGTGTTGATTACACCGGTTCAAGTAATTGGATTAGAATAGTAGCTCTTGCTTTAATTACAACCTCTATTGGACATACACTTTTTGTTAATAGCTTTAAAAACTTTACTATTAGCGCCGTTAGTATTATGAGTAGTATGAGCCCAATTTACGGTATTCTTTTTGGTATTTTATTTTTAACTGAAATTCCATCTAAAACGACTATTTTTGGTGGAATTCTTATTTTAGCAACGGTAGTTATTGAAAGCTTTCAATCTAAAAAAAATAAATAATATGGAATTTTTTAGAATAATAGATAAACAAGTTTCTGAAAAACAACTTCAAGAAAAAATACACCCAAATAGTTTAGAAGATATAACTGACACCATGTTATTTCTTGAAAATTTAAATACTAATTTTTTAGGATTAACATTATGGGGGGAATTTGAAATTAGCTATGATAAAATAAAAGGCGGTGTCCGATTTACTTTAATAGACTGTCCAAATGCCTTATCATGGACAATTACATTTGGGTTTCCACCTGAAAGAGAAAAAATTGTAATTCATGCAACAATAAACAGAACTCAAAAACCATATGAATTTATTGAAGAAGTTTCTGATTTTTTAGATGAATGCGAAAATGGTTTAAAAACTATCTTTTAAACTTAATTTTATAATATTCGTTAATCTTTTTAATAATTATTTAAGATTTTCAGACGTTTCCATTTATAAAATTTCTCCAAGGACAATTATTTTTTTAAGCCTACTGTGGTTTACCAAAAAAAGTTATTGTAGTTTTATTCAAATAAAAATAAAATATAACACTGATAACTTCACATAAGCTGGAAAAAGAAATGTGATGGTTTGAGAAACCATCACATTTGTTTTTAAAGATCAAATTTTATTCCTTGAGCCAAAGGTAACTCTGTTGTATAATTAATTGTGTTTGTTTGACGTCTCATATAAACTTTCCAAGCATCAGAACCAGATTCTCTTCCTCCTCCAGTTTCCTTCTCTCCACCAAAAGCACCACCAATTTCAGCTCCTGAAGTACCTATATTTACATTAGCAATACCGCAATCTGATCCTGCTTGAGATAAAAATTGTTCTGCTTCACGCAAATTATTAGTCATAATTGCGGATGATAATCCCTGTACTACTCCATTTTGAATTTCAATAGCATTGTGAACATCTCCAGTATATTTTAATAAGTATAAAACAGGA
>Ga0102811_1000515_pt1 | contig 19043 bp, 17 predicted proteins | sample ColrivemetaGS705_FD_84507 | JGI IMG/M metagenome (GOLD analysis project Ga0102811, IMG submission 84507) | Estuarine microbial communities from the Columbia River estuary - Flood tide ETM metaG S.705 | ecosystem: Environmental > Aquatic > Marine > Intertidal zone > Estuary | place: USA: Columbia... | reverse complement strand
TGGAAAATACGACCGTAGCCGCACCATCTGATCTTCTGTCAGCCAGTAAAGATTGCTCATCGTACCCCCAAATCATTGGTGGTCGTGAATCATGACGACAAACCAGCATCAAGGCATTTAATGAGTCCTGACCCTAAGGGGGTGTCCGTTTGTCCAAGGGTAGGCCAACCCTTTTGCGTGCTGCTGAGATTAATAGCCGCTTGGTTAATCTGGGGATTGGTGGATGCATTGGGTTTAGCTCTCAAAGAGCATCAAGCTGCCCGCTATTTGGTAAAATACCGCTGTGAGTTTGAGATACTTGACGCTGTATCAGGCTCACTGAGCCTTTGTGAGAGGCTGAAAGCCCTGACCTGCACGCTCTGAAACAGAAAGCGATATAATACGGCAAAGGTTACAGCACCGTATCCGTGGCGCACTGAATGCCGCTGGCTTTGAAAGCGCAGGCCGCAAGTTGAGCGCTGACAGCGCTGTCATGCTGAAAGCGCGCTGCCCAAGTCTTCGATAAAGGCATAGGAGTGAGTATTGATATCCCCGCTCCAACGCCAAATTGCGAGAAACCCTTCTGGGCCGGTGCGGAAGGCATGTGGCATCAGGCTAGGATGATGGATCAATTCGCCCGCCCTGCGCATGCGGACATCCTCTCCAGCCGTCCACAATGCCTGCCCCGCAACAATCACATAGGTCTCGTCGGCATCGTGAAGATGCAGCGGGTAGTAGCTGTCGGGCCGCATATAGACCAATCCAAGCCTCACATCCGGCGCGGGGATTGGCCCATTGGGGCCCATCAGAGTGGCCACGGTGATCATCGCTGCAATACTGTCCTCGGTCAGATCTTCCACCGGATTTGATCCCCAAGGCAGTCGTGTTTGTGCCGCAAGCACCGCCCGCGCGACGGGATGGTTGCTCGTGGCCAGAAGCGCACGGATGTCTGCATCGAAAGCGCATGGCGGCAACGAATCCAATGCGACTGGCGACGGTGTCACCATCAGGGTCTGCGCCGTATGCGGTCCCTGCGGATCTGATTCTGCCTCATATTCGACTGCGATCACCTCTAGCATCGTTTCAAAAAGATCAGACTGCATCGTTGTATCTCCTTGCGGTCGCAATTTTATGACTCACTGGGGTCACGCCTTGCACTCGGGACGCGAGCACATAATTGTCCGCGCGACTTATTCCAAAGTCAGTTGATAAATCCGGTGGGCGTCCAACCTGAGAAAACCCGCTACGTATACTTTTCAGCTGGAAGTTGCGGAGAAACGATATTCCACATCGGAAAATGCGCCTTCTGCAAAGCCATATGTCATGCGCAGGCCGCATGACCCGGCAACTATGCCATGTTCAGCGTTGGCGGGAACATAGACAGCTATGCCCGCGGCGACGCGATGCGCCACGCCGTCGATGGTGACAATTCCATCGCCTTCGATGCCAAGATAAAATTCCGCAGGGTCGTGGCGATGCTGCATCAGCGTGCCGAACGGTTCAAATTCCGCAATGCCGAGAACAAATTCGCGTTTGGTCTGCTCGTTTCCGCTGATCAGCGTCCGCCATTGCACAGTGCCGTAGGTTGGGTCTGTGCCACCTTCCAGCGGTGTTGTCGCTGCGTCGACGGTAAAAGCCATGCCCGTCGGGGCGAGGGGATTGTTGTCGGCCTGCGGCAATTGGTCGACAAAAGTTACCTCGGACGTGTTGAGGATGGGAAGGGCTGCTGCGGACATGGTGATCTCCCTTAATGGATTGCAGCTTTTTGGTAACCTCGGTTGTGTGGTCCCACAATATCGATAAGATGATCAGAATTATACTATGAGGTTATGTTATGACATTACTCCCGTCCTTTTCAGGCCTGACAGCTTTTTACGCCGCAGTGCGAAACGGCACGCTCACCGGTGCGGCGTCAGAATTGAACGTGTCGCAACCCGCGATAAGCCGCCGAATAGCGGCACTCGAGGCCGATCTTGGTTGTCGGTTATTCGATCGCACTCATAAGCCCGCGCGATTGACCGAGGAGGGCCGCGTTTTGCTGCGTGCCTTGCGCAGCGGCTTTGGCCAGATCGAGCAAGCGGTCGACGTCTTGCGGCAGGGGAACGGCAAACAGGCGATCACCATAAGCGGTCCATCGGGCTTTGTGGCGTTTTGGCTGATCCCTCGGCTAGAGGATCTAAAGGTAGCCTTTCCCGAATTGACAATCCGTATCATGAGCCACGAACATGGCGAGGCAACGCCCACCGCAGAGGTTTCGGTGCGCTTTGGGCTGCCAGACCCGACCCAGCAGGGCGAAACTCGGTTTCTAAGCGAAGATGTATTTCCTGTCGCCAACCCGCTCTATCTCGCGCGCAAGGACATGAGTGCCGGTGATGTCGACTATGCGCGTTTGACGTTGCTGACCATGCAATCGGGGCGGCGCCATTGGTATGATTGGCCGGCCTGGTTGGAAGCGGCGGGTAAACCCAAACTGGAGCCTGCTCATTTCATGGACTTCAACAACTATGCGATGCTCGTGAATGCGGCGCTGGCAGGACAGGGCGTCTGCCTGAGCTGGGCGGGATTGCTCGATAGTTTCCTTGAAACAGGCGCTCTTGTGCGGATTGCTGGTCCCAGTGTTACGTCGCAGCGGGGCTATTTCGTCGCCGCGCGTGATGGGCATGCTGCACGACCCGATGTCATTGCGGTCTTGGACTGGATACAATCCCATGACGGACAGAACATCTAGATCATCGCGGCCAACACCCTGCCTCTGGCTTTGAGAGTGACGTCCGCCAGATTAGCGCTGCCAACCACAAAGCCATAACTGTCTTCTCCCGTGTGGAGCGCGAGCCGGGTTAGCCCCCCCCTACGCTGACGAAAAGAAGGGAGCGTCGGCTAGAGCAAGCCACCCTGCCCGCTCCACTCTGTTATCCAGACGTGAACTGTCCGCGGACTGCGGTTTTCGATTGTGAAATATTGTTGCCTATGTCGACGAGAGCCTCAACAACGTCTCACCCGCCGACGTCTACTTCGGACGAGATAACGGCGTTCTACTGCAGCGGGAAAGGACCAAACGAAAGACACTCGAAACGCGGCGCTTGTCTCACAGGCAACGCGCCGCATAATGAAGCGAACAAGACGAGCCGAACTCTCTCTTAGTTTAAGCGACCATTGGTGCCAAAAACCCTAACGACGGATAGGCCTAAGTATTCATTATTAAATGGTTATTTTGCACATCAGATTGCCTCTTCTGGGCACAAAAACCTCTCGATGATAACCAATATACCAAGAAAATACAGAGATGTAGATTCTAATAGGGCCGCTTTGTCAGGCTTGGGATCAAAAGCGTGCGATTTGCCCTATCACACTACAACGCAAAAACGCGCTTTTCGCAGGCCACGACGCTAGCGCCTAAAACCGGGCAATGCTCGCGTCGCTCATCGAGACTTGCAAACTCAACAAAGTCGAGCCGCACAGCTACATAACCGGTGTCCTCATAGCCATAATAAAAGGGCATATGCAAAAGCACATCGATCAGCCGCTACCATGAAATTTTGGAGGCTGAAGCAGCACTTACTATTCGACAGCCTTCAGCTCAGTCACAATCGGCTTATCAGCTTTCGTATCCTGCACACCTGATGGGTCAGGCTCGGCTGAAAATGCTCCAATGACAGCCGACAGGCCCAAGCTAATGTAATACTGCGCCATGAACACCGCTGGGACCGTCAAGACGATGATGACTGTTCCGAACAGAACACCGTAACCAATAGACACAGCCAGCGGGATCAAGAACTGCGCCTGCAGAGACGTTTCCATGATCAGTGGGTACACACCGAGGAACGTGGTCAACGACGTTAGTAATATAGGGCGAAAGCGTTGCTTGGTGCCCTGCACAACTGCTTCGCGCACATCCATGCCTTGGGCGATATATTCGTTATACACGTCCACCATCACCAACGAGTTGTTGATGACAACACCAGCCAAACCGATGATGCCAAAGATCGACAGGATCGTAAGCGGGATACCCATGATGTAATGCCCCGCGACCGCACCGATCAGGCCTAGCGGGATCGCGACCATAACAACAATCGGCTGCACATAGGATCGAAACACCAAAGCCAGCAGCGCGTAGATTATAAACAACGCAATGCCAAGCGCCTGCCCCAAAGCAGATTGCGCGTCTGATTGCTGACGTTGTTCGCCGCCCGAACTGATCAAAAGGTCGCCATATTTCTCTTGAAGAGGTGGGATCAATTCGGTCTCAATAATCGCGTTCACCTCAGAGCTAGTGGCCACGTTAATATCAAGATCCGAGATCACAGTCGTGACTTGACGGCCATTGCGGCGCAGGATCTGTGTTGGCGAAAGCCCCTCTTCGATTTTTGCTACAACATTCAACGGAATCTGGTCGCCATTAGGTGTCGTAATCCATGTGGATAGCAAGTCAGACAAGCTATCACGTTGATCGGCTGGATACCGCACCACGACAGCCACGTTATCAGCACCGCGCTGCACGGTTGTAGCTTCGACACCAAAGAAACCGGCACGGGTTTGGTTCGCGAGATCGGACAAAGTTACACCATAAAGGCGGGCCTCTTCGCGCAGTGCCAAACGGTATTCGATACGACCAGCCGATTTGTCATCTTGGATAGCAAAGACACCCGAAATTTCTCGCAAACCCGCGCGTAGTTCGGTCACGACAGGCGTAATGTCTTGTCCGTCAGGAAGTGACAGCTCGATTGAGACAGGATCGCCCGCACCGATCAATTCAGCTGAGACGCTCAGTTTATTCACAGAGGCCACGGCACCAATTTCGGCACGCCAAGCAGCCTCAAACTTACCAGCGTCCCAATCACGCATAATTGGGTCAGTGAGCTGCACAACAATGTTCGCAAGCGTTGCACCACCAACCGCTGAGCCGCCCTCGGGGCCACCAGCGGCAACACCCTGCCCTACGACCACGCTTACACCAACGATGACGTCAGGCGCGTCGTTTGACAGCTCTGCTTGGATCTCTGCCCCGGCCTTTACGGCGGACAGGCGGACATGTTCGGCCACTTGCTGTGTCATGACGAACGTGGTGCCGCCGTTCATCTCAATACTTGCGGTAACAAAATCGCTTTCAATGGAAGGGAAAAAATTAAATTTTACGTATCCGAAGGACAGCAGGCCAACCGTCATGATCATCATCGCAACAGAGAATGCGATTGGGATCAGCACGGCAAAGCCCTTGGTCGTGAAACGCAACACGGCATCAAGCGGATTTTGAATGAACCATTGAAGCACGGCGTCAACTCCAGCACGGATCACGTTCAACAAACGGAACACAAGGTTCGGGCGATATGTTGGCGACACATCAAGACCCGACAGGTTACGCGGCAAAATCAGCAGTGCTTGCAGCAGCGACAAGGTCAGAACCACGATTACGACAATCGGGATGTCCGTCAGGAATTTTCCCAGCGTACCGGGCAACTGTGTGAGCGGCCAAAACGCCACGATAGTCGTCAACGCGGAAAAGATGACGGGAACCGCGATGCGCTGCGTGCCTTTCACAGCTGCCTGCATGGGTAACAGACCGTCTTCGCCGTTTTTGTAGATGTTCTCGCTGACAACAATTGCGTTATCCACAACGATACCGATTGCAAGGATGAAACCAAACAGCGAGATCATATTGATCGACATGCCCAGCGCGCCCATGATGATAAATGCACCCGCAAACGATACGCCGATGCCCACAGCCGACCAAAACGCTAGCCGGATATCAAGGAACAGCGCAAGGCACAGGACGACAAGCGCAAGCCCGATGGCTGCGTTGTTTACCAGCAGATCCACACGGTCTTGTAAGTCCTTGGAATCGTCCTGCCAAACGGTCGCGTTAATCCCATCCTCAAGCGTTGGACGGTAGGTTGATGCCAGATAGCCGCGGGCCTCTTCGACGATAGTCAAAACCTGCTCGTCGCCGACGCGGAACACGTTGACAGAGACCGAGCGATCACCGTTGAAATTGGCCGAAAGATCCGCATCCTCGAACCCATCAACCACTTTGGCGATGTCACGAAGATAAACGCGACCACCTTTGTCGTCAGTACGCACAATGATGTTTTCAAAGTCACTTTGGGTATAGTTTCGGCCTGTTGTTCGGATCGGTATCGCGACAGTATCCGTATCGATTGAACCGCCCGGCAATTCGATCGAATTTTGACCAATCACAGTCGCTACTTCGGCCATCGTGATGCCGTAGGCCCGCAAAACATCACGGTCGACGTTGATTGAAATCTCGTAGGCGCGGATATTGCCGACCTCGACAAAGGAAATGCTGTTCAGCGCAGTCAGTTCGGCCTTAAGGCGCTCGGCTTCTTCTTTTAGAATCTGCTCGGACACGTCACCGTGGATCGCGATTTCAAGGACACGTGTGCTGTTGCTGGCTTGGATGACAACGGGGTCATTTGCATCTTCTGGAAACACAGAAATACGGTCGATCTCGGCTTTAATCTCGTCCAGCTTTTCTTCGATGTCTTCGCCACGCAGGAACGAAACGGTGACCCCGCCCCGTCCCTCGCTGATAGAGGCAGTGATACTGTCGATGCCGTCGATACCAGACAGCTGATCCTCTATTGGGCGCACGATACTATCTTGGATCTCAAGCGGTGAGGAACCCGGATAGCTGACCGAAATGCTGACCGTATCCAACGTAAATTCAGGGAACGTTTTCTGCGGCATTTGGAATGCTGTTAGCAGCCCAACGACGACGACAAAAACCATCGTTAAATTGGCCGCGACAGGATGCTCTGCCATCCACTTGAGGAGATTGTTCATGACCAATTACTCCGATGCTTCGGTTTGGTTTGCAGCGACTTGATTGGTGTCGATCACATCGCGCAATTGCATGCCCGCTTGTGGGGTAGAAAGCGCCGTTGTGATCAGTCGCGCGCCATCGGGTAGCTCCTCGGCCCGCACGTAAGATGTTTCGCCATCCACATGCACAAGTTGTGCAGGAACTATCACAAGGGTACCAGCGCCCTCTGATTCAGGCTCGAGCAACCAGATCTCTTCGCCGCCACGCAATGCCGTTGATGGTATTTTGTAAATCGCCTTTGGCTGCGGGCCTTCAATCACGACTTTCGCGAATGAGTTGATCAGCGCCGGCGGCGTACCTGACGACAAGGCACTAGTCGAAGTTGCGCGGGCGGCGTCGATGTCGCTCAGCTCAACCGTGACGGTCAGCGTGCGCGTGCGCAAATCCAGTGTTGGAGAAACACGAGTCACACGCGCACCCCACTCAAATCTTTGACCCGCAAAACGCACAGACACAGTAGCATTGGGTGAGGCGCCCTCAAACAGCCCTGGTATCAGCGCTGCGTCCGCTTCGCGAACAGGCACGTTGATTTCCATACGGCTTTCTGTGTAAATTTCAGCTATGGCTTGGCCAGCATTGATAACGCTGCCGATCTCGATCTGCTTGGTCAGTACAGCGCCATCAAACGGAGCCTTAACGAACTTTCGTTCAAGGCTAAGCTCTGCAGCACTTTGTGCAGCGATGAGGCTGTTCAGGGTCGCCGACAACTCGGCGTTCTGACTGCGGGCTTGGTCCAAAGCGGCTTGGCTGGCTGCACCGCTCACGCGAAGAGTTTCGGTCCGCTCAAGCAGAATTTCGTTCAGGTCCAAGCGGGCCCGCGTGCCGTCAATATTGGCCTGCGTTTGCGACAGTGCCGCAAGCTCAGAGCTGTCATCAAGATGAACCAGTACTTCGCCCTCTTTGAATGAACCACGGTTTGTGATCGCTGGATGCAATTTGATGACCTGCCCGCCGACTTGGCTGGCGAGATCAGCAAGGCGGAACGGCTGCATGAACCCTTCGCCACGAATTGGTAGCGGTGCGTTGATCAAGGCAAGTTCAGCAGTCTCAACCAAAGTGATCGGACGCTCTACCACTGCAGGCTCTACGACCTCACGATTTTCGCCTAGGTAACGAAACCCATTGATGCCACCGAATACCACTGCAATTGCAACAACGATCCAGAAAATCTCGCGTAGACCGACGCCTACGAAACCCAATAGTTTCTTCATGGTGTTCCTTCTGTCACTGGGTAATTTGACCCAGTGCAACTTGTATTAAATCAAACGTTTCAGCGGTGGCTTTCTCTGTCACATAGGGCCGCGAACGTCGTTTGTGAACTCTAGAATAATACGTGCGGTATTCCCTAACGGATCACAAAGATAAGGGCAGGTATTAATCAACATCGCATATGTCTCAATCTGGTGCTGTCAATATGAATGCGAATTCGTCTCTACTAAGCCAGCACCCCTACCCTTTTATGCCGCACAAAGGCCGCGCCACTCGGCAAGAGCAGCGGTGCGGTTGGCCTTGCAGTGATCGCGTTGGGAGAAGCTTCGGTCTTGATTGAAATGGTTGTGAATGGAAGCGTGGACAGCAAAGAATTTTTGCAAGGTTCGCATGCGCCTGAAGCGGATCATTGCACGGTCTCGTCGTCGGAATGGCTGATGCCAATGTCGCGTTCGTGCAGAAGATCCTCCACGTTCCGAAGCAAAAGCGGGAACCAAACATACATCATGAAAGATAGCCGGATGATCTCTGGGCTCGCCTTAAAGTGGCAAAATGGCCTGCGTTTTGTCATCCCGTGAAACTAGATCACCGCCTTGCCCGGCTCAACAAAGTTTCCTCTGACAGCACCATTTTGCCTCTACAAGGCCAGTTTTAAGTGACATTCAACACCCTCGGACAAACGTAGCAATTATTGTTGAGTGTCTCTTTAGAAACGAAAACTTCCAGTAATCGCGATGTAGGGGTACAGATTGCCGACAGCGCGCTCGTTTTGGATGTTTCGAACTTCGGTTGCGATGTCAGCGGCAGATACAGTTGGCGACACGAGGGACACGTCCAACCCGCCCGTCACAATGCCACCGATCTCGCCACTTAAGGTGAAACGAGGGTCAATATTCCAATCATATCCGACGGTGAGGATAGGTGAAATTTTCCGAGAGAATTCAGATGTTACAACGGCTGTTTCGCCATTTGTAAGCGTAGTGTTGCCGATGGGGACGGGATTCGATGGACTTGCAAGTGCAGTGCCTCGAAAACTCGTTCCGGAGACAAAAGCACCGCCAGAGACGCGAAAACCAGAATTTCCAGTATAATAATCTGCAAGAAGTGCGAAGCCGCCAAGTTGCCAGTTGGAGTCGTAACGAACGCCATCAACCGTCCCGACCCTGCCAGTGATGTCACTACCCGCCAAGACGCCGCGAAGCGCGAAGCTTTGGTTGAAACGGTATGCGCCTTCAACAGACGTGCCTAAGCTGGAAATGCCGAGACCGAAGCGAAGATTGTTTTCTTGAGCGAAGGCGGGGCTTGCTAGAACCACGATTAGAGATGCAACTGATAATGCTGGGTTCATGCGATTACTCCAATATTTCCCAAGTTCCGTTGGGATGTCGGGATATTGACCACATTGGCCGGCGTTTTCAAGCCTGTTGAGCCAGCGGCCCGTTTCCTGTTTGTCGGCGTTGCCGATGACCTTCAGCGCCGCACCATAGGATCGCAGCTTGTCGGTCACGATGACATGTGGCGGACCAAAGCAATGCAGCAGCAGAGAGCAATCGTCTGCGCGGATGGCTAGCTTGGCTGTGGTGAGGCGATCACGCACACGCCGACACGGCACCGCGCTGGTATGCGCGTGAGCATTTGGGGATAAATTGTCAATGTTTGTGGGGGTTGGTTACGCAATGATACGCTGATTTGTCTCGCTGAGCGTCTCGCTGAAAAAACAAAAGGCTCAGGCTAAATTGCCCAAGCCTTTAATTTAATGGTGAGCCGGTCGGGATCCGAACCCGAGACCTACTGATTAAAAGTCAGTTGCTCTACCAACTGAGCTACCGGCCCACTAGGCGGCTGTCTAGAAAAGCGGGGGGCCGCGGTCAACCCCACAAATGCGCCTTCTACTGGATTCATTTTCGGTGAGGGTCTATATGCGCACTTATGACCCAAAAAACTTCGCCTTTTCTGCCATTTATGAAGATGCACGGCCTTGGCAACGATTTTGTCGTTGTTGATGAGCGTGGCGTCACCCCGATTGTCGATTCGGCAGTTGCCATTGCGATGGCGGATCGTCATCGCGGTGTAGGATATGATCAGTTAGCGGTTTTGACCGAACGGGAGGGTGCCGATATGCATCTGACGTTTTGGAATGCTGATGGCTCGCAATCTGCTGCCTGTGGAAATGCGACCCGCTGTGTGGCGCGATATCTGATGGATGAGACTGGCAAGGATTCGTTAACCATCACCACAGATCGCGGCACCTTGCTTGCGGTGGATGCTGGCGATGGACTGGTTTCGGTCAATATGGGTCTGCCGCAGTTAGAATGGCATGAGATCCCGCTTGCCGCTGAGATGGATACGCTTTGCCTGCCGATTGAGGGTGCCCCTACCGCCACAGGCATGGGCAATCCGCATTGCACGTTTTTTGTGGATGATGCCGAGGCAGTTGATCTGGCCGCCCGTGGTGCAGCGATTGAACACCATCCACTTTACCCGCAGCGCACAAATGTGCAGTTCGCTTCCGTCATTGGCCCTGACCACCTGCGGATGCGCGTTTGGGAGCGGGGCGTAGGTGTGACGCTTGCTTCAGGCTCGTCGTCTTGTGCGACGGCTGTGGCGGCGGCGCGGCGCGGGATCACAGGCCGCAAGGTCCGCATTGATCTGGACGGTGGCACGCTGATGATCGACTGGCGGATCGATGGCGTTTGGATGACGGGCGGCACCGCCCACGTATTCGACGGTATGTGGAAGCTATGAGCGCCCCGATATTCTCCAACCACGGCTGTCGCCTGAACGCCTATGAGACCGAGGCGATGAAAGAACTCGCCGGTGCTGCTGGTGTCCAGAATGCGATTATTGTGAATACCTGTGCAGTGACAGCGGAGGCCGTCCGCAAGGCCAAGCAAGACATCCGCAAACAACGCCGCGCCCACCCTGATGCGCAGATCATCGTAACGGGCTGTGCCGCGCAGACGGAGCCTACGACGTTCTCCGATATGCCAGAGGTCGATATCGTGATCGGCAATACCGAAAAGATGAACCCCGCGACGTGGGCGGGCCTCGCGCCTGATTTAATTGGCAAGACTGAAGCCGTGCAGGTCAATGACATTATGTCGGTCACGGAAACTGCTGGCCATTTGATCGACGGGTTCGGGACGCGGAGCCGCGCTTACGTACAGGTCCAGAACGGCTGCGATCATCGCTGCACGTTTTGCATTATCCCATATGGTCGCGGCAATTCGCGGTCTGTGCCTGCTGGTGTCGTCGTCGATCAGATCAAGCGCTTGGTCGATAAGGGCTATAATGAAGTTGTCCTGACGGGCGTTGATCTGACGTCTTGGGGGGCTGATCTGCCCAGCACGCCAAAGCTCGGCGATTTGGTCATGCGAATCCTTAAACTTATCCCCGACCTGCCCCGCCTGCGGATCAGTTCGATTGATAGCATCGAGGTGGACGAGAACCTCATGCAAGCCATCGCGACAGAGCCACGCCTGATGCCGCATCTTCACCTGTCCTTGCAGCATGGCGACGATATGATTCTCAAGCGGATGAAACGACGCCATTTGCGCGATGACGCGATCCGGTTCTGCGAAGAGGCAAGCAAGCTGCGCCCGGATATGACATTTGGCGCGGATATCATCGCGGGCTTTCCAACGGAAACCGAAGAAATGTTTCTCAACTCTCTGGCCTTGGTCAAGGATTGCAAACTGACATGGCTGCATGTGTTCCCTTATTCGGCACGGGAAGGCACCCCTGCCGCCCGCATGCCTGCGGTAAACGGTAAACTGATCAAAGATCGCGCGGCCCGGTTGCGGGCGGCCGGGGATGCACAGGTCGCAAACCACCTGAGCGCACAGATCGGCAAGACCCACCAAGTGCTGATGGAGAATCCACGCATGGGCCGCACCGAGCAATTCGCTGAAGTCTGCTTTGACACCGACCAACCCGAAAGCCAGATCGTGCAAACCACCATCGCTGGCCTGCGCGGCATCCAACTCCTCGCTTTGTCCTAAATACTCCCGCCGGAGGCGTTGCCCTATGCCACAAACACCAATCCTTTGGTCATTCAGGCGCTGCCCCTATGCCATGCGGGCACGGCTGGCGATTAAGGCGAGTGGCGTGCGAGTGGAATTGCGCGAAATCCTGTTGCGCGACAAACCAGCAGCGATGTTGGAGGCGTCCCCCAAGGGGACAGTGCCCGTGCTGGAGACCGGCGCGGGTGTCGTCGACGAAAGCTTTGACGTGATGCGCTGGGCTTTGGCGCAAAGTGACCCGCAAAATTGGCTAGAAATGCCTGCCGCAGGATTTGATCTGATCGCAGAGGCCGACGGCCCGTTCAAATCCGCGCTGGATCGCTACAAATACCATGTCCGCCATGTGGACGGCACGCGCGAGGCGGCGCAATCCGAAGGGGCCGCGCTCTTGTGGAAGCTGGACCGGATGCTTGCGGGCCAAGACTGGCTCTACGGTACGCAATCCTTGGCCGATATGGCGATCTTGCCGTTTGTGCGGCAGTTCGCGAATACAGATCGGACATGGTTCGATGCGCAAAACTGGGAAAACTTGCTGCGTTGGCTGACTGGGTTTACCGATTCTGACGCTTTTGCCGCCGTGATGGGCAAATACCCCCCTTGGCAAGCAGGCGAAGATGGCGTTCTCTTCTGACAACCCCAAAAGGAGCGTGCCGATGAAACTGCTGATGTCCCCTTCTTCGCCCTATGTGCGCAAAGTGCGCGTTTTGCTCCGCGAGGCCGACCTGCTTGATAGCGTAGAAGAAGTAGAGGTGACGACAAACGCGCTGGCCACCGATCTGGCGGTGATTGCGGCAAACCCTACAGGGCGAATCCCTGCGCTGGTGCGGGGCGATGGACCTGTAATTTTCGACAGTCGGGTGATCGCGCGATTCTTGGATGATCATGCGGGTGCTGGCCTTTACCCCCATGCGCGCATTTGGGAGGTGCTGACCCTCGAGGCACTCGCCGACGGCATAATGGATTCGGCCGTTGGGATCACTTACGAGTTGCGGTTGCGCCCCGTCGACAAGCAATATGACGCTTGGATGGATGCTCATTGGGGAAAAGTCACTCGCGCACTGACCGCCATCAACGATCGCTGGATGAGTCACCTCGCGGGGCCACTGGATATGGCGCAAATCGGTGTGGCTTGCGCGTTGGGCTATCTCGATCTTCGCCATGATGTGCGCGGTTGGCGTAACGGAAATGACGCGCTTGCTGCGTGGTATGCCGAATTTAGTGAGCGTGACAGTATGGTGGCCACAAAGCCGTAGGATGGGTTTTAACCCATCTATCCCCGCCAAAATACACCCTTGACCCAAAATTTCGGCGAACATGGCGGGTTTCGTTCATCATCTGTTTGTCCTTTTCCATCATCTGTGTAGTCTTATCGCACCTGCGCCCTATTGTCCGCTGGACGGATAGGGTTTTGAGAGCTAAACAACGCCAGAATAGATAGTGGGTAACCATTATTTGATTTTTCGTGCGGGTCGACGGGCCCCAAACATCGGAGATGCACCTCGTGTCACATGCAGAAGACCATCAGGGTACACGCCGCGACTTTATCTACTATGCAACCGCAGGTGCGGGCGCAGTAGCTACAGGCGCTGCTGTCTGGCCCCTCGTAAACCAAATGAACCCTTCGGCTGACGTTCTTGCGTTGGCCTCTATTCGCGTTGATATCAGCGCCGTAGACCCTGGCACACAGCTTACAGTGCTGTGGCAGGGTAAGCCCGTCTTTATCCGCTCGCGGACCGAAGAAGAAATTGCAGCGGCCCGTGCGGTTGATGTGAGCGAACTTCCAGACCAAAACGCCGAAAACGAAAATGCTGTCCAAGGCGCAGATGCATCCGACGAGAACCGCGCATTGTCCGAGGACGGTGTTTGGCTCGTACAGATGGGCGTTTGTACGCACCTCGGCTGTGTGCCTTTGGGCGAGCAGGGCGACTTTGGTGGTTGGTTCTGCCCATGCCACGGTTCGCACTACGACACATCCGGTCGTATTCGCAAAGGTCCTGCGCCGCGCAACCTTCCTGTTCCTGTTGCGTCATTCGTAGACCCAACAACAATTCAACTCGGTTAAGGAGAGCAACCCATGTCCGGTATTCCCCACGACCATTACGAGCCGAAGTCGAACTTTGCCAAAGGTGTAGAGTCCCGTCTTCCTATCATTGGCTTGTTGTACACAACAATCATGGCGCCTACGCCAAAGAACCTTAACTGGATGTGGATTTGGGGCATTGTCCTGACTTTCACATTGGCGTTGCAGATCATCACGGGCATCGTCCTTGTGATGCACTACACGCCACACGTCGATATGGCGTTTGCCTCTGTCGAGCACATCATGCGCGACGTAAACGGCGGCCATATGATCCGTTACTTCCACGCAAATGGCGCATCGCTCTTCTTCCTTGCTGTTTACATGCACATTTTCCGCGGCCTTTACTACGGCTCGTACAAGGCACCACGCGAGATCACATGGATAATCGGTATGCTCATCTACCTGATGATGATGGGTGCAGGTTTCATGGGTTACGTTCTTCCATGGGGTCAAATGTCGTTCCACGGTACTGCTGTTATCACTGGCCTGTTCGGTGCAATCCCGTTCTTTGGTGAGCATCTGCAAACATGGCTCTTGGGTGCTGGCGCTGTTGGTCAACCTGCGTTGAACCGCTTCTTCTCGCTGCACTATTTGCTTCCGTTTATCATTGCTGGCCTTGTGATCGTTCACATCTGGGCGTTCCACAGCACAGGCAACAACAACCCAACAGGTGTTGAGGTTCGTCGTGGTAGCGTTGCAGAAGCCAAGAAAGACACGCTGCCTTTCTGGCCATACTTCGTGATCAAAGACCTCTTTGCACTGGCGATTATCCTGACTGTGTTCATGGCAGTCGTTGGCTTCATGCCAAACTACCTTGGTCACCCAGACAACTACACACCTGCGAACGCGCTTGTGACACCTGCACACATCGTGCCTGAGTGGTACTTCTTGCCATTCTACGCGATCCTACGTGCTTTCACAGCAGACGTATGGGTTGTTCAAATCGTCAACTTCCTGAGCTTCGGCATCATCGATGCGAAATTCTTTGGTGTTCTGGCGATGTTCGGCGCGATCTTTGTGATGGCTTTGGCGCCTTGGTTGGATACATCCTCGGTTCGCTCCGGTCGCTTCCGCCCAATGTTCAAGTGGTGGTTTGCCTTGCTTGCCATCGACTTCGTTGTGTTGATGTGGGTTGGTGCGATGCCAACTGATGGTATCTATCCTTACATCTCCTTGCTGGGCGCTACATATTGGTTCGCTTACTTCCTCGTGATCCTCCCGCTCTTGGGTGTGATCGAGAAGCCGCTGCCGATGCCAGCAACAATCGAAGATGACTTTAATGCGCACTACGGTCCAAAAGCGGGTGGTAAAGCCACCACGCCGGCCGAGTGAGGAAAGGACAAATGATGATGTTCCGCAAACTCACCCTCGCAGCCGTTTTGGCGTTTTCCGCCAACACCGCTGTTGCCGCTGGCTCCGAAGTGCATATCGAAGACTTCGATTTCTCTTTCGAAGGTCCATTCGGCTCTTACGACCAGAACCAGCTTCAGCGCGGCTTGAAAATCTACACAGAAATTTGCTCAGCCTGTCACGGTCTGAAACTGGTTTCCTTCCGCAACTTGCATGACGAGGGCGGCCCTTCGCTTCCTGAAGATCAGATGCGTGCATATGCAGCTGGACTCGAAGTGTTCGACAAAACCATGAATGATGGCGAAGGCGACTTCCGTCCAGCAACACCAGCAGACAAGTTCCCTGCGAACACAGGCGCTGGTGCACCCGATCTGTCGTTGATGGCAAAGGCACGCGCTGGTTTCCACGGCCCATACGGATCTGGTATGAACCAGCTCTTTAAGGGCATGGGCGGCGCAGAATATATTGCATCGCTGATGGTCGGCTACGAAGAAACACCAGAGTGCGCGCCAGAGGATTTCCCTGGCTCATATAACTCAGCTTTCGCTCCTGGCGGTTATCCAGAAGAGTGCAAGGACGAGGACGGCCACCACACCGTTCCCGGTTCTTGGATTGCTATGGCTCAGCCGCTTTATGGTGAAGACCTTGAGTTCGACGATGGTCATTCAAACGAATTGCACCACGAAGCTCAAGACGTTGCCGCATTCTTGATGTGGGCTGCTGAACCAAAGATGATGGCACGCAAACAAGCTGGTCTGACTGGCGTGATCTTCTTGGGTCTCTTGTCCGTGCTGCTGTATCTGACAAACAAACGTTTGTGGGCACCGCACAAAAACAAAGAAGACTAAGCGCCTTAAATGTGAATATCAAAAGGCCCGCCAATTTGGTGGGCCTTTTACGTTACTGCGTAGGATGGGTTTTAACCCATCTCGCCGAGGTAGTGACGTATACTCGCGGGCGGATTGGCAAATAGCGCGGCGGTTGCAACCGGGGCCGAGGCGATCCCTTCACTGACCCAAATCACCTGATCGGCAATCCGCTTTGCGTCGCTTGGATCGTGGGTAACCATGAGGATCGTGCAGTCAGCGACGCGGGCCAAAGTGCGTCGCATCAAATCGAGCATCTCATCCTTCAACCCCGGCCCAAGCGCCGAAAATGGCTCATCCAGTAAGGCAATCGATTGGCCAGCCAGCAAGGTCCTTGCCAGTGCCGCCCGGCTTTGCTGACCACCAGACAACGCGGCGGGTTTACGATCTTCCATGCCAGCCAGACCAACCTGAGAGAGAACTTTTGTCACTTCTGCCTGCTCGGTGACGCTAAGCCGTCGATTAAGTCGCAGCCCAAGCCCAACATTTTCGCGAACCGTCAAGTGTGGGAACAGATTATTATCCTGAAACAACATGCTCACAGGCCGCTTTGCTGGCGGCAGAAGGTCGATCCTCGTACCGTCGAGCATAATCGCGCCGGGTCCCGCGACAAAGCCTGCAACAGCATTCAGCAACGTCGATTTTCCCGCACCTGATGGTCCGATCACTGCGGTTACGCCCGTGCAAGTTTCAAAATTTGCCTTGAGACTAAAGTCCCCTTGCCCGATTTCGACATTTTCAAAGGTCAGCATTCACGCGCCCTCCTCGGTCGCAGATCCAAAACAACGTGAAGCTCATGATCAAAAGAAGCAGAGCAGCCCCAGATGCCGCCTCCATCTTATAGGCCCCCATGAGGCGGTACATCGCGAGCGGAAGCGTTTCCTGCGCGTCGCCAGCGAACAAGGCGATGATCCCAAGGTCACCCATCGACAAAGCAGCGGCTATTCCTGCACCAAACCCGATTGGCCCACGCAACCGTGGCAAAACGATCCGCCAAAGCCATGTGCCTTTTGACATCGCCAAAGATGCCCCAAGGCGCCCGAAATCAGACTCAATCTTCGTGACGGCTGGCGCGATTGCGCGCAACACAAAGGGAAGTGCAAGAACCGCATTCACCAGCATCGTCATCGGCAAGGCTAATTTTGCAGGGCTGATGTAGGGGTAAACGATCAGGAACAAGCCTGTTCCCAGCACCAGCGACGAGGCCGCCAATGGCAACACACCCGCAACCGCCACCAACCGCCCTGCCCGCAGCGCGAGGGCCAGTGCCATGACGGTGCAAAGTGCGGATGAACACAGCGCGACGATCACCGATCTGAGTGCCGCTTGCCAGATATCAGGTTGCAGGCTGAGCAAGGCTGAACTGCCGCGCAACACGATCATGCCAAGCGGCAGGATAAGGAAGAGCGCGGCTAAGCTAATCGCCAAAACGTCACGCTTCACGCCACCATCCCACCGTTGCACAGCCCGATCAAAGCCCGCGCCAGATACCTCTGGACTAGTGATCCCCCACGCGATCGTTGCTGCCACCGCACAAATGCCGAATTGAACAAGCGCCAATAGCGCTGCCCGTCCAAGATCAAAGTCAAAGCGAAGCGCTTGGTAGATCGCAAGCTCCACTGTTGTCGCCTTTGGCCCACCCCCAAGGGTCAGGGCCACAGCAAAACTCATCAGGCAGATCAGGAAGACTACAAGAAAGGCCGAAGGAAGAATATTGCGTAACATCGGCCATTCGATGAGACGGCCGATAGGGGCATTTAAGGAGGCTGCGAGGCGAAACCGCTCTGACGGGACCGCAAGCCAACCTTGAAGGATCAGCCGTGTGACAAGGGGCATATTAAAAAACACATGCGCAAGAACGACACCATGAAAACCGTAGATAGAGATTTCTGGCATGCCAAGAAAGCCTAGCACATCATTAAATATTCCATTGCGCCCAAAGACCATAACAAGCCCCAAGACGGCCACGATCACAGGAAGCAGGAAAGGCGCACCAAGCAGCGTGATCAGCGCCCCGCGCCCTTTAAATTGCCGCCGCGCCAATGCCCGCGAGACAGGGATCGCAAGCAGACAGCTCATCGCGGCAGAGACGAAAGCTTGGGACACCGTGAACCGTATCGCGGCCCAATCGGCAGCCCCAAGCACCGTTTGGAATTCGGCACGCAGAGCCACGGCACAAAGCGTGCCGAGCGTGAGCGCCAACACCAGCCCAGCGACAATGCCGCCGGGCCAGCGCGGGTTTATTGCGACAGGGCTGTGCGCCATGCGTCGAGTGCTGTCGCGCGGGTCGCAAGCGCGTCATCTGCAGAGAAGAGCAATGATTTCGCGGGCGTGATGAGCGTCTCGAATCCTGTTGGGAGGCCGTCTTGTGGCGTCACCGCAGGGTACATCCAGTTGGTTGTCGGGATGATGGATTGGAACGCGTCAGACACCATGAAAGCCAGAAATTTATCCGCCAGTTCAGGCTGGTCCGTGCCTGCAACCTTGCCCGCAACTTCGACCTGCAAGTAGTGACCTTCATCAAAGGGCCACGCCACCTTGCTGTCGTCCTCTTCCGCGATCAAATGATAAGCGGGGGATGTTGTGTAGGACAGAACCGCATCCGCTTCACCCTCAAGGAACAAGCCGTAGGCTTCCGTCCAACCCGGAGTGACAGTGACGATATTGTCAGCAAGGTCAGCCCAAATCGCAGGAGCCTC
>Ga0102811_1000512_pt1 | contig 19108 bp, 17 predicted proteins | sample ColrivemetaGS705_FD_84507 | JGI IMG/M metagenome (GOLD analysis project Ga0102811, IMG submission 84507) | Estuarine microbial communities from the Columbia River estuary - Flood tide ETM metaG S.705 | ecosystem: Environmental > Aquatic > Marine > Intertidal zone > Estuary | place: USA: Columbia... | reverse complement strand
GGTTTTAAACCTATTGTTTTAGAGCGTGGTAAAAATGTACAAGACCGCCGTAGAGACTTAAAAGCAATCAATCAAGATCATTTTGTAAACGAAGATTCTAATTACTGTTTTGGTGAAGGGGGAACAGGAACCTATAGTGATGGTAAATTGTACACTAGAAGTTTAAAACGTGGTGATGTTCGTCGTATTTTTGAAAATCTAGTTTACCATGGTGCAACCGACCAAATTCTTGTTGATGCACACCCACATATTGGAACGAACAAATTACCAAAAGTGGTTCAAAATATTCGTGAAACCATTCTTAAATACGGTGGTGAAATTTATTTTGAAACGCGTGTTACCGATTTCATTATAAAGAACAATGAAATTAAAGCGATTCAACTTAAAAATGAAGAAGAAATAACGGTAGACAAATTAATTCTAGCAACAGGGCATTCAGCACGAGATATTTTTTATCTACTTCATGAAAAACAAATTGCATTAGAAGCTAAATCTTTTGCTATGGGCGTTCGGGTAGAACATCCGCAACATATTATAGATTCTATTCAATATCATTGTTCTGGTGAACGTCATGAATCATTGCCAGCAGCTTCTTATGGTTTAGTACAACAAGTAAACGAACGTGGTGTGTATTCATTTTGCATGTGTCCTGGTGGTTTTATTGTACCTGCAGCTACAGCCAACGGCGAAGTAGTTGTAAATGGCATGTCGCCTTCTAAGCGAAATAATTTATATGCCAATTCGGGAATTGTAGTAGAAATTAATGCAGATACGGACTTACATAAATACAAACAGTTTGGAGCATTAAAAGGATTAGAATATCAAAAAAACCTAGAACGATTAGCTTTCACAGCTGGCGGCAGAAGTCAGACGGCACCTGCACAACGTTTAACAGATTTTGTTGAAGGTAAATTATCAAATGATTTAAACGACACCTCTTATCAACCTGGACTAAAATCTGCACCTTTACATTCTTTATTGCCAAAATTTATTGGTGGTAGGCTAAGAAAAGGATTTGAAGCCTTTGGCAGAAAAATGAAAGGGTATTATACGGAAGAAGCTAATGTTGTTGGTGTAGAATCTAGAACCTCATCGCCTGTTTCTATTCCAAGAAATGAACAATTACAACATACTCAAATTTCTAACTTATATCCTTGTGGTGAAGGCGGCGGTTATGCTGGCGGTATAGTATCAGCAGCCATGGATGGAGAGCGTTGTGCTGAAGCAGCTACTAATAACTTATAGTTGTAATTTTATTGCTATTTTTGCAGCACAAAAAATGAACGAACATGAACGCATACATATTTCCAGGTCAGGGAGCTCAATTTTCAGGAATGGGTTTAGATTTATATGAAAATTCACCTTTAGCACAAGAATTATTTGAACAAGCCAATGATATTTTAGGTTTCAATATCACAGATACGATGTTTGAAGGTTCTGCTGAAGACTTAAAAGAAACCAAGGTAACACAACCTGCCATATTTTTACATTCAGTAATTTTAGCCAAAACATTAGGTGATACGTTTATACCAGGTATGGTTGCAGGACATTCGCTAGGAGAATTTTCAGCATTAGTAGCCAATGGCACTTTAAACTTTGAAGACGGCTTGAAATTAGTTTCGCAACGTGCTATCGCTATGCAAAAAGCTTGTGAATTACAACCGAGCACCATGGCTGCAGTCTTAGGGTTAGATGATGCTATTGTTGAAAAAATATGTGCCACGACTGAAGGCATCGTGGTTGCAGCAAATTATAATTGCCCGGGACAATTAGTGATTTCTGGTGAAATTGAAGCCATTAACAAAGCTTGTGAAACATTAAAAGAAGAAGGCGCACGAAGAGCTTTGGTTTTACCTGTTGGTGGTGCCTTTCATTCACCTTTAATGGAACCTGCTCGTGAACAACTTGCCGCAGCGATTGAAAACACAACCTTTAGTAAGCCAAACTGCCCAATTTACCAAAATGTAACAGCAAACGCTGTCATTGATGAATCCTCTATAAAAGTAAATCTTATTTCACAATTAACAGCTCCTGTCCGTTGGTCACAATCGGTTCAACAAATGATTGCTGATGGTGCTACATTATTTACTGAAGTGGGCCCTGGGAAAGTGTTACAAGGCTTAGTAAAAAAGATTAATGGAGCATCTGAAACTGCTTCTGCAACTTTTGAAATCAATAGTTAAATGAAGCTAAACAAACGCTCCATCTACATTATATTAGTTATTGTTTTAACGATAGCAATTGATCAGATTTCTAAAGTTATAGTTAGAGAGCATATAACATTAAGAACAGAAATTAATCCTGGTGAACGCATCCCTGTAATTGGTGATGCTTTTATTATGATGAATGTTGAAAATACTGGTGCTTTTCTTGGCATGGGAAGTGAATTAAATGAAACGCTTAGAATCATTTTATTACTCATTTTACCAATACTTGTTTTAGGCTTTGTACTTCGTCATATATTCAAAGACAAATCACTAGACAATTGGTCACTTTTCGCTTTTGCAAGTATTATTGGAGGTGGTATAGCGAATGTTTTTGATAGAATAGCCTTTGGAAAAGTTACCGATTTCTTATTTATAGATCTTGGCGGTGTTTTTAGAACGGGTATTTTTAATCTCGCAGATTTATCAGTAACTACAGGAATGATTATACTCATATTTATGAGTTTTAAGAAAAAGAAAACTAATGAATAAAAAAAGGTCGCTATTTTAATTTAGCGACCTTTTTTTAAATTCAAAATAGACTTAATCTTTAGCTCTAACTTTCTGCTCCCACTTCCAAGCAGACCTCATAGCATCATCAAGAGATAATTTTGTTTTCCAACCTAAATCATCATTAGCTTTATTAGTATCAGCGTAGGCCGAAATAATATCACCATCTCTTCTATCAACAATTTTGTAGTTTAATTTTTTTTCTGAAACTTTCTCAAAAGATTTAATAACTTCTAACACAGAACTTCCTTTTCCCGTGCCCAGGTTAAAAGTTTCAAAGTTCGCTTTATTTTTGTTCTGTAGTAATCGTCCCAATGCAATAACATGAGCATTAGCCAAATCTACCACATGAATGTAATCTCTAATACACGTGCCGTCTGGCGTTGGGTAATCGTCTCCAAAAACCGATAATTCTTGGCGCAGCCCTATAGCTGTTTGTGTTATAAATGGCACTAAATTTTGAGGCACACCAATTGGTAATTCCCCTATTTCAACAGACTCATGTGCGCCAACTGGGTTAAAATAACGTAATGCAATCGCTTTTAGATTAGGAGATACTTTACAGGTATCCTGAATAATTTCTTCGCCAATTTGCTTTGTATTTCCGTAAGGTGATTCCGCTTGCTTTACAGGAGCGTTTTCTGTAATAGGCAACTCATCTGCTTGCCCGTAAACCGTACAAGACGAACTAAATATAAATGCTGCTGATGGCAACTTTTTCAATTCTTTAAGAATATAAACTAAAGTACCAATATTGTTTTCATAATAGAGTAAAGGTTCTTTTACACTTTCTCCCACAGCTTTACTAGCTGCAAAATGTATCACCCCTTTTATATCTTTGTGTTTAGCAAAAAATGCTTCAACACCCGCTTTATCTTTTAAATCTAGCTTTTCAAAAATTGGTGTTTTACCCGTTATAGCCGTAATACCATCTCGTACGTTTAGTGATGAGTTTGATAAATCATCAATAATAACAACCTCATAACCTTCATTTTGTAATTCTACAACTGTGTGCGAACCAATAAAGCCCAATCCGCCTGTAACTAATATTTTATCCATTTATAAATTTTATAATTGTTGATGTAATAAATTCCATCTGTTCGTCATCTAATTCGGTGTGCATTGGTAATGAAATAACATCTTTTACGAGTTGATTCGTTACTTCAAAATCAGATTCCTTATATCTTTCGTCCAAATATGCTTTTTGCCTGTGAAGCGGAATTGGATAATATACACCACAAGGAATTCCTTTATCATTTAAGTGTTTTACCAAAGCATCTCTATCTACTCCCTTTATTCTAAGCGTATATTGATGAAATACATGGCAATCACAGGCATCACAGATACCTTCACAACTTTTACTAACTGTTTTCGGCGTTATAATACTTTCGATGCCCTCTAAAGCTTTACTGTACTTTTTCGCAGCACTTTGTCTTGATTTATTATAATTATCTAAGCGTGGTAATTTAGCATCTAATACTGCTGCCTGTATACTGTCAAGCCTTGAGTTCACTCCTACCACATCATGATGGTAACGCTCATACATTCCATGATTTGCAATACCTCGAATCGTGTGTGCTAAATTATCATCATTTGTAAAAATAGCTCCACCATCACCATAACAACCTAAATTTTTAGATGGGAAAAACGACGTCGCACCAACATGTCCAATAGTTCCTGCTTTCACTTTAGTTCCGTTACTATATGTGTAATTCGCACCAATAGCTTGTGCATTATCTTCAATTACAAAGAAATCATGTTCTTGTGCTATTTCCATTATAGCCTCCATATTGGCACATTGCCCAAATAAATGAACTGGCACGATGGCTTTTGTTTTTGAGGTAATAGCTCTTTTTATAGCTTCAATATTGATGTTGAAATCATCATCATTAACATCCACTAAAACGGGTGTTAATTGCAATAAAGCAATAACCTCAACAGTTGCTGCAAAAGTAAAATCGGTAGTAATAACCTCATCCCCTGGCTTTAAGCCTAAACCCATCATTGCTATCTGCAATGCGTCAGTTCCATTTGCACATGGAATAACATGTTTCACCCCTAAATAGGACTCTAGGTTCTTTTGAAACTCATGAACCTTAGGGCCGTTTATAAATGTAGTGTTTTCAATTACCTCTTGGATAGAAGAGTTAACGATATCTTTTATATCATTATACTGACCTTTAAGGTCAACCATTTGAATTTTTTTCATTTAAAAAAAATTGTAGTCGATATTTTAAGTAATAATAAAGACTCATTTTAATGCCAATCTTTTATGGATTAACAAGTAGTAAAATTACAAAAATGATTGACGCTAACCAATGAATTTATTTCAAAGAAATGTATTTTAGCATTAAAAGAAAGAATATTGCGTTTTATTTATAACATAGGAATATATCTTGCAAATTTTGGTTTAAAATTTGGAGCTTTGTTTAATGACAAGTTAAAAAAAGGTGTTGTTGGCAGAAAAGCAACTTTTACGATTTTAAAAAATAATTTAAATAAAAATGACAAAACACTTTGGTTTCATTGTGCATCATTAGGTGAATACGAACAGGGGCTTCCTGTTTTTACCAAACTGAGACATCAATATAAAGATCATAAAATTATTCTTAGTTTTTTCTCGCCTTCAGGATATGACATTCGAAAAAACACTCCAATTGCAGATATCGTTATCTATCTCCCTTTAGATACTAAGACCAATTCTAAACGTTTTTTAGATTTGGTAAATCCTGAACTTACCATTTTTGTAAAGTATGATATTTGGCCCAATTTTTTAAATGAATTAAAACGAAGGCACCTTCGTGCTATATTAATTTCTGCTGCATTTAGAAAAAATCATATTTATTTTAAGGCTTACGGGAAACTTTTTAAAAACGCATTATTTGCTTTTGAACATATTTTTACTCAAAACGAAGATTCTAAAACACTCCTTAAAAGTATCCATTACCAAGCAGTTACAGTAAGCGGCGACACACGTTTTGATAGAGTTTATAGTCAATTAGAAATAGACAACACCTTAAATTTTATTGAAGAATTTAAAAACAATCAACTTTGTGTTGTTGCAGGTAGTACATGGCCCGAAGGAGAATCTTTATTTATAAATTTCATCAATTCTGAAGCCTCAAGACATGTAAAATTTATAATTGCTCCACATGATATTAAACCTGAACGCATTAAAAACTTGCAAGAACGAATTAATTCAAAAACTGTTTTGTTTTCTGAGAAAAAGAGTCAAGATTTAACTAATTCACAAGTCTTTATAATTGATACCGTAGGAATTCTTTCAAAAATTTACAGTTATGCAGACATCGCTTATGTAGGAGGAGCAATGGGACATACTGGATTACATAACACACTTGAACCAGCAGTTTTTGGTATTCCAATAATTATTGGTAATAACCATATTAAATTCCATGAAGCTCAAGCACTTATTGATAATGGCGGTATGTTTTCTATTTCTACAAAAAATAATTTTAATTCAATTTTAAACAAATTTATTTGTAATAGTGACTTTAGGATAAAATGTGGGTCTAAAAATGTAGAGTATATCAAAAAAAATCGAGGAGCTGTAATCCAAATACTAAATTACCTAGGTAAATAGGTGCATTTTTAGCTATAAATTTCAAAAAAGTAGTAATTCTAATAAAAAGTCATTAAATTGGGTAAAACAAAAAATAAACACTAAAACAAAAACCGATGAAAAATTTATTATTAAGTTCAATCTTATTGTTGGCGTTAAGTTTCACGTCTTGTAGAGATACAAAAAAAAGTGAGTCCGTAGGAGACGCTATTGAAAACGCTGCTGATGCTGCTGGTGACGCCGTTGAAAACGCTGCTGATGCTGCTGGTGACGCCGTTGAAAACGCTGCTGATGCTGCTGGTGACGCTGTAGATTCTGCTGTTGATGCTGCTAGTGATGCCGCAGATAAAGCAGGTGATGCTGTAGATAAAGCAGGTGATGCGGTTGATGGTGCTGTTAACGCTGCAGGTGATGCCGTTGACAATATAAAAGCAAAAGCAGGTGATGCTGTCGACGCTGCAGGTGATGCGGTTGACAATGTAAAAGCAAAAGCTGGTGATGCTGCAGATAACGCTACTGATGCAGTTAAAAAAGAAGCAGATAAATTAAAAACTGGTATCTAATTTAGATTAGTTTTTTTTACAATTTATAAAAACCACCTATTAGGTGGTTTTTTTATTAATAAATCTTAATTATCGCACGAAACCAAATTATTATCTTAAAATTATTAATTTCATTCAATCTGTGAGCAATAAAATGGACGCCATAAGTAACTGTCTTCACCACTAGAACTATAATGCTCGAGAATAGATAATTACATATATTATTGCAATAGTTTTTTGCTATTTACTTATGTAACAGTTGTTACATAAGTAAATTTTTTTGTTCTTAATTTGCACAGATATTTATTGACGTGGTTAATCATTGGACTAACTATGAAGACTGAATATTAAAGAGAGGTTGCTCCTGCTGTTGGTTGGTAAGAGAGCGCCTCTTTTTTTAACTGCAAATTCTGCAAATAAGACACATACCATATTCGTTTACAAGTGGTTAAATTAATTAATTTTAGTAGTTCTAAAAACAACATCTCCAAAGGCACTTACTACTAAACAAATAGAATAACCCAATAAATTCCTTTAAAATGTGTTTCTGCGCATATAGTAGTAAGCACGTTTAAGAGTAATATAGCTAAGATGTAAAATAAAAAAAACAGAAGCAGACTGCAGTGTATACAAATCGAACCAACCAAGATAAGAAGTCATACTAATTAAAATGATCTACTTCCGTTTCTAACACAAAAATATAAAATATCAAAATTACAGTAACTGACATTTGTCATAAAAAGCTACATTTATAATACGTATTTTTTCGAAACTTAACACGTGAAGTCTTACTAATTTTCAATTCCTTTACAACGGCAAAAAAGAGATTCAAATTTCTAGCCGTGCAAATACCGTAAAGATAATTATTGTGAATAAAAAAAGCCTCTTGAAAATCACATGATTAACAAGAGGCTTTAGTACTGAAGACGGGACTTGAACCCGTACGTCCTAATGGACATTGGATTTTAAGTCCAACGTGTCTACCAATTCCACCACTTCAGCATTGGTATATTTTAAGAAAGTTTCAGAGCGAAAGACGGGATTTGAACCCGCGACCCCCACCTTGGCAAGGTGATGCTCTACCCCTGAGCTACTTTCGCAGTCTTTAAATGAACACACAACCTTTCGATTGCGGATGCAAATTTAAAATATTTCTACTAAAACCAAAGCCTTTTAACAAAATAAATAAAAATAATTTTAAGCTTGTTTTTTCTTAATTAACATACGCTTAATTTCATTCAATTTCATAAGGGCTTCAACAGGTGTAAGTGTATCAATATCAAGGTGTAATATTTCATCTTTAATGTTTTCTAACAAAGGATCATCAAGATTGAAAAAACTCAATTGCATATCGTCATTCAAGGTTTTTACTTTATCTGTAAGCTCTTCACTAGAATGTGACTGCTCTAATTTCTTTAAAATCTTATTCGCACGGTGTAAAACTTGTTGCGGCATACCAGCCATTTTAGCTACGTGAATACCAAAACTATGTGCACTACCACCTGCTACCAATTTCCTTAAGAATAATACATTGTCTTTTAACTCTTTTACAGACACATTGAAATTATTAATACGCCCGAAGGTTTCACTCATCTCATTTAACTCGTGATAGTGGGTTGCAAACAATGTTTTAGGCTTGGCAGGATGTTCATGTAAATATTCACTAATCGCCCAAGCGATGGAAATACCATCATACGTACTCGTACCTCTTCCAATTTCATCTAACAACACCAAGCTCCTATCAGAAATATTATTTAAAATAGAGGCTGTTTCATTCATTTCTACCATAAAGGTAGATTCTCCCATTGAAATATTATCACTAGCACCTACTCTAGTAAAAATCTTATCGACCAAACCTATCCTAGCTGCTTTTGCAGGCACAAAACTACCAATTTGGGCCAACAAAACGATTAAAGCTGTTTGGCGTAATATGGCCGACTTACCAGACATATTAGGCCCTGTAATCATAATGATTTGTTGACTTGTTCTATCCAGAAAAACATCATTAGCAATATAGGCTTCACCAATAGGTAATTGCTTTTCTATAACAGGATGACGGCCATCTTTAATCTCTAAATCAAATGAATCATCTATTGTTGGATAGATATAATTATTATCTTTTGCCAATTGTGCAAAACCACATAAACAGTCTAGTTGTCCAATTAAATATGCGTTTTGTTGAACTGGCTTTATATATTGATTTAACCAACCAATCAATTCTGAAAACAATTGTTGCTCTATAGCTTGAATTCTATCTTCAGCACCTAATATTTTGGCTTCGTATTCTTTAAGTTCTTCTGTAATATAACGTTCAGCATTTACCAAGGTTTGCTTACGAATCCATTCCTCAGGAACTTTATCTTTATGGGTATTTCGCACTTCAATGTAATATCCAAATACGTTATTTGAAGCAATTTTAAGCGATGTGATTCCCGTACGTTCACTTTCCCGTTCTAGCATTTTATCTAGATAATCTTTACCAGATTTTGACAACCCTCTTAGTTCATCTAATTCCGAAGAAAAGCCAATAGCAATACTGCTGCCTTTTAATACATTTACAGGAGCTTCTTCGTTTAAAGTCTCTTTTATTCTTTCACGAAGCACCTCACAACTTTGAAGTTTGTCTCCAATAATTCTTAAAGATTCATTATCACAATTTGAAGCCAATGCTTTTATGGGCACAATAGCTTCCAAAGAATTTTTAAGCTGAATGACCTCACGCGGATTCACCTTACCTGTCGCTGTTTTAGAGATTAAACGTTCTAAATCACCAATATGTTTGATGTGGTTTTGAACCTTCTGAAGTACCGTATTTTCTTTAGTCAAAAAACTAACCACTTCATGCCGTTGCTTAATTTTTTTAACGTTTTTTAAAGGAAGTGCCAACCAGCGTTTCAATAACCTTCCACCCATAGGTGAAATGGTTTTATCAATCACATTTAGAAGCGTTACCGCATTGTTGTTAGTAGAATTATAAAGCTCTAAATTTCTGATAGTGAATTTATCCATCCACACATAATCATCTTCTGCAATTCTAGAAATAGAGGTAATATGTTGTAACTTATTATGCTGTGTTTCCCCTAAATAATGCAGAATAGAACCCGACGCAATAATACCTTCGTACAAATCTTCAATTCCAAAACCTTTTAAGGTTTTAGTGTCGAAATGTTTGATTAAGGTTTCATAAGCATAATCTGTTTGATAAACCCAATCTTCTAGATAAAAGGTGTGAAAATCGTTACCAAAAGTGTCATTAAACAAACTGCGTTTTTGCTTAGACACTAATATCTCACTAGGACTAAAATTTTGAAGCAACTTATCAATATACTCCGCATTTCCTTGAGAGGTTAAAAATTCCCCTGTAGAAATATCTAAAAACGAAATTCCAATATATTTTTTATCAAAATATACCGAACACAAAAAGTTATTGGATTTTGACACTAAAACCTCATCATTTAAGGCAACTCCTGGAGTTACCAATTCGGTTACACCACGCTTTACAATGGTTTTGGTCTGTTTCGGATCTTCCAATTGGTCGCAAATAGCAACACGTTGTCCTGCTTTAACCAATTTAGGTAAATAGGTATTGATAGAATGGTGTGGAAAACCTGCCAACTCAATTTCACTCTCACTTCCAGCACCGCGTTTGGTTAAAATAATACCTAAAATACCTGCAGCTTTAATAGCGTCACTACCAAAGGTTTCGTAAAAATCGCCCACACGAAACAACAACAACGCATCAGGATACTTTGCTTTAATGGCATTGTACTGCTTCATTAACGGGGTTACTTTTTTTACTTTTTTAGCCAATGGAAAAGTGATTTATTAATGTTATTTTTGACAAAATTGTAGCATGCAATGTACCATTAATTTCATGTTTTTTGAAGTTCATTCTTTACAAGTTATCTACAATTAGAACAAGATTTCAACAATAAAACCATGCGCAAACTTAAAAATAGTGAATTAGACAGATTAAACGTTGATGCTTTTAAAGAAGCTAAAAAAACACCGATCATTATAATTCTTGATAATATTAGAAGCTTAAATAATATAGGCTCTGTGTTTAGAACGAGTGATGCTTTTTTAGTTGAAAAAATTTACCTCTGTGGTATTACGGCAACGCCGCCCCACAAAGACATTCATAAAACAGCTTTGGGAAGCACTGACACTGTTGCTTGGGAATATATTGAAGACACGATGGATTTAGTTGAAAAACTAAAACTTGACAACGTAAAAATCTGTTCGATTGAGCAAGCTGAAAATGCGACTATGCTAAACAAATTTGTTGTTGAACCCAACACCACATATGCTTTAGTTTTTGGAAACGAAGTAAAAGGTGTTGCTCAAGATGTAGTTAATTCAAGCGATATAGTTATTGAAATACCTCAATTTGGAACGAAACACTCTCTAAATATTTCGGTAAGCTGCGGAGTTGTTGTTTGGGATATTTTTAATAAGCTGTCATCAAATGTAAAATAGGTGTTAAAAAAAACAAAGAAACCTTGGCCTGCTAAAGATGTGATGAACCAGATTTATGAAATGAATCTTTGGGGAGGAAACCAATTCGATTTTTATTCCGGAATTGGTTCGCATGATGCAAAAATTATAGACCCATATTTAAAAGTAATAATTGCATTTTTAGAATCTTACAATAGGTCGTTAATAGTTTGTGATTTAGGTTGTGGCGATTTTAATATTGGAAAACACCTAACTAAATACTCCAAAAAATATATTGCTATAGATATTGTTGAAAACCTTATTAAAAGAAATAAAAATTTATACAAAGACCATAATTTAGAGTTTTATTGTTTGGATATTATAAACGATAAACTCCCGTCTGGAGACTGTATTATATTAAGGCAGGTGTTACAGCACTTGTCTAATAAAGACATAGAAAAGGTCATAAAAAAAATAACAGTATACAAATACATCATTCTAACTGAACATATACCATTGGGCAACTTTGTTTCAAACAAAGACATTATTTCTGGGCAAGGTATTAGACTAAAGCAAAACAGTGGTGTTAATATATTAGAAGCCCCTTTTAATTTAAAAATTAAAGACCAAAAACAACTTGAAGAGCATATTCTAGAAAATAATAAAGGGCGTATTCTAACAACCCTCTTTAAAGTATTTTAAATCGTATCCTTTTTGAAATTGAGGTATTGTTTCCTCAAATCTTTAAACAATTCCATAAACAAAAAACATTAAGCGCAAATCTCCTCCAAAACCCACAAATAGTCGGCTCGATTTAACACAAAATCTCTATCAGAAACATCAATAATTTTTACATTAAAATCTTTTTGAGTTTTTAAGAAGTCTAAATACCCAGTATTTATTTTTTCTAAATAATCATCGGCGATGTTTTGCTCGTAATCGCGACCACGTTTTTTAATATTTTTCTGCAAACGTTCTGTGTTTTGGTATAAATACACATAGAGTTCAGGTTTCGCAATGTCTTTATACATCAAATAAAATAACTTTCGGTATAAACTAAACTCATCTTCATTCAATGTTATTTTAGAGAAAATCATAGATTTAAATACATCATAATCACTCACTATAAAATCTTTAAACAAATCGAGTTGTGATAAATCATCAGAAATCTGCTGGTATCTATCTGCTAAAAAAGACATTTCTAAAGTAAAGGCATACCTATTGGCATCCTCATAAAACTTAGGCAAAAACGGATTATCAGCAAACCGTTCTAAAATAAGTTTCGCATTAAAATCATGAGATATTTTAGTAGCTAAACTGGTTTTTCCTGCGCCAATATTACCTTCAATAGCGATGTAATTGTATTTTGAAAAATCGTGTTGCTTACTTGGGTTTTTTAACCAAATCTTAATCGGCTCTAAAACAGAATCGTCTTTACATTCCTCTAATAACATCGAAACCTCTTTATTAAACTTTGGATGTTTTATTTTTGAGGCTACATCATTGAGTGGTAATAACACAAACTTACGTTTGCTCATTTCTGGATGTGGCACTTGTAATCTTTTTGTATTGATAATATTGCCTTCAGCAAAAACAATATCTAAATCTATCGTTCTAGCTTCGTAAGTATTGTTTTTGGTTCGGGTACGTCCTAAAGAATTTTCAATTTCCAATAACGTTTCAAGTACTTTCTGGGCCTCTAAATAGCTCTCTAAAACCAAGCAGCAATTAAAAAAATCATCACTTTTGAAACCAAATGCTGGCGATTTATAAACTTGAGAAATCAAAGTAATGTTTCCTATATCTTTATAAATAGCATCAACTGCCAACTGCAAGTTTTTAAACTTATCGTCTTTATTACTGCCTAACGCAATATGATATGTTGTTGGTTTTAACATAAGAAGGCAAAATAATAAAAAGTAAATGGTTTCCTTTATATTTACCGAACCTATTTATTCACAATCGTAAATGACAATAAAAGATAAACTTGCAGCCCAACGAATTTACATACTTTTAGGAAGCCTATTCATCACATCACTTGTAGTTTCAAACCTAATTTTTCAAAAATTCTTCTATTGGTATCCATTTGATATAGAGGTTTTTGGCAGTAAGCTTTTTGAAATTTCAGTTGGGATCCTACCTTATCCACTAACGTTTTTAATCACGGATTTAATTAGTGAAATTTACGGTAAAAAACGCGCTAACGATATTGTGGTGGCTGGTATTTTCGCGTCTTTATTTTCACTTTTAATAATTTATGTTGCAGATATTGTTCCGGCGACTTCATGGTCCTATGTCGATGACAAAACATTTCAAACCGTTTTTGGAAACTCGATGATAGCAGTATTCGCAAGTATGCTAACTTATTTGTTTGCCCAATTTGTAGATATCCAGATTTATCACTTCTGGAAACGACTAACTAAAGGCAGACACCTTTGGCTTCGAAATAATTTCTCCACTTGGTTTTCGCAATTTATAGACACATTTACTATTGTGTTACTTTTATGCTCCTTCGGCATTATAGATTGGGCAAACTTTAAAGGCTTATTAGTTAGCGGTTTTTTATTTAAAGTTCTAGTTGCAGCCTGCGATACACCATTTTTATATTTAGGTGTTTATTTATTTAGAAAACGCTTTAATCTAAAAGTCAATGAGGATATTGATTTGCTTTAGTTGTTCAGCAAGAAATTTAATGTTTTTAATGTGCCAGCAAAGTATTTGGGTAGCGATATTAATCAACTTATCGGTAAAATAAATACCGAAGAAGCCAAAAATATCACCACCTCTGTTACTGCGAATATTGGATGAAATTACACAAGTCCAACTGATTGAAATTGAAAAACAAAAGTTCCTTAACCAAGATAAAGACAGGACAAAGGAATTAATAGGTGATTTTATTGGCGGCAATAAAAAGAAAACAGATTCTGCTAAACAAGATAATGCCATTAGAGATGTTTTAGGCGACATTCTTGGAGGGAGCAAAAAAGAAGATTCTACAAAAACAAGCACTACTGAAAATACTGTCAAAAACGTAATTAGCAGATTATTAGAAAATAAAAAAGAAACAAGACACAATTAATTAGGATTTAAAAATAAAAATTCTGAAATTTGCGCCCCTTTTAGGTAGACCATAAAACACAAAATAAATTATATTTATGTTAAAGATTATAGTTAAAGATGGTGAAAACATCGAGAGAGCTTTAAAACGCTACAAAAGAAAACACAGAAACATTAAAGTAATGCAAAACTTGAGAGAAGGTCAGTTTTTCACAAAGCCTTCCGTAAAAAGACGTCGTGAAGTTCAAAAAGCAGCTTATATACAAAACTTAAGAGACCAAGAAGATATTTAGTCTTTAGTTTTAACAAAATAAATAATTCCCAATTGCATTCTCTGTAATTGGGTTTTTATTTTTATAAGCTATCATAATCCTTATGGTACATAAGATTATGATATCAACTTACAGCAATATTCACCACCAATCCTTCATTAGCACGAACATTAAAAACGGTTTCGTCTTCAAAAATGAGATATTGCCCTTTTATTCCAACTAATTTCCCTGAATATTGTTGCTCTTTTTGAATATTTAAACTTTTAGGCTTTTCAGGATATTTAATCACCGGAAATTCTATATTGGTTTCAGTATTACTTTCAATGAAATAGTCTTTTGCTTCATTTGGAATGTAAGATTTTAAATGTTCGCGCCACTCCACTAAATTTTCATCTTCAATATCATTTTTGAGCATTTTTCGCCAATTAGTTTTATCTCCTACATAATCTTTTAAAGCTACTTCTGTTATACCTGCTAAATATCTATTTGGAGCCTCAACAATCTCAATAGCTTCATGCGCACCTTGGTCAATCCAACGCGTTGGCACCTGACTTTTCCTTGTAACTCCAACTTTTACATTACTAGAATTTGCTAAGTATACAATATGTGGTTGCAATTGCACCTTTTTTTCGTATTCTAAATCTCGATCTTCTTTACCTAAATGAGCAGTACTCAATTCAGGCCTCATAATCCAATCTCCTGTACTAGCAGTATCATAAAAACATTGTTTATCGAAACCTTGCCTGAAAATAGGCTTATCAAGCCCACAATTTAAACATTGATATTTAACGAATTGCATCGTAATCTGTTTATTCAACAATTGATTCATGTTCAAAAAATCATTTTCAAATACTAAATAATATTGAATTGGACTTCCAAACTCTGTTACCATTTTTGTTAGAACACCTTGGTAGGTCATAAAAAAAAGTGTTATTTTTAGAAATTTAAAGATAGAAAAAATATGGCAATTCCCTTAGTAAATTCTATTGCATCCTGGTTTTTAAAGAAGCGATTCCATCAAATTGAATTATTCTTAAAATACCCTAACGAGGTGCAAAACGAACTACTTTTAAGCTTGATAGATTTTGCTAAAAACACTGAAATAGGCAAACAATATGACTTTTCTACAATTAAAGATTATAAAACGTTTGCAGAACGTGTTCCTATAAAAAACTATGATGGTTGGCAAGATAGCATTGAACGATCTAGAAAAGGTGAAAACAATATTTTTTGGCCCACACCAATTAGATGGTTTGCTAAGTCCAGCGGAACGACCAGAGCAAAAAGCAAATTTATTCCAGTGAGTGAAGAATCTTTGGAAGATTGCCATTATGCCGCCAGTAAGGATTTGTTATGCATGTACTTAAATAATAACGAAGATTCCCAATTATTTACGGGTAAAAGTTTACGTCTAGGGGGTAGCAAAGAACTATATAAAGAAAACGGAACTGTATTTGGAGATTTGTCGGCTATACTAATTGACAATATGCCATTTTGGGCTGAATTTAGTAGCACTCCGAGTAGTAAAGTCTCATTAATGAGTGACTGGGAACATAAAATGCAGGCCATCGTTAACGAAACTATCAATGAAAATGTTACTAGTTTAGCAGGTGTTCCTTCCTGGATGCTTGTATTACTCAATAATGTTTTAGAAACTACAGGAAAAGAAAATTTACATGATATTTGGCCAAATTTAGAAGCATACTTCCATGGAGGCGTAAGCTTTACTCCATATAAAGATCAGTATCAAAAAATACTTCCTAAAAAAGATTTTAAATATTACGAAACCTATAATGCCTCAGAAGGCTTTTTTGCCATTCAAGATCAGAATAATTCAGATGAATTATTGTTAATGCTAGATTATGGGATTTTTTACGAGTTTATCCCTATGGATGTTTATGCTACTTCAGAAGAAAGTGCTATTCCGCTTAATGATGTTAAGTTGAATAAAAATTATGCCATTATTATTACCACTAATGCTGGTTTATGGCGTTATAAAATTGGTGATACGATTAGGTTTACTAGTATAAATCCGTATCGTATAAAAATAACAGGCAGAACAAAACATCATATTAATGTGTTTGGAGAAGAATTGATTATTGAAAATGCTGAAGATGCTCTAAAGAAAGTATGCAAACGCACTAAAGCCGAAATTGTAGATTTTACTGCGGCGCCTATTTTTATGAGAGGTAAAGAGAAAGGTGCACATGAATGGTTGATTGAATTTAAAACACCTCCAAAAGACATCGACTACTTCAATGAATTATTTGACAATGCTTTAAAATCTTTAAACTCTGATTACGAAGCAAAACGGTATAACAATATTACGCTTAATAAACCTAAAATTAATATGGCGCGGAAGCACCTATTTCATGATTGGTTAAAACAAAATGATAAATTAGGCGGTCAACATAAAGTCCCTCGCCTTTCTAATACCCGTGATTATTTAGATGATTTATTGGGATTAAATTATTAAAAACTTATTAAAACCAGTCAAAACTTCCACTAAAACAATTAGTTAACGAATTAATAGGCCTTTGGTCTAATAAGTTTTTATTAGACTTAGACTAATATTTACATTTACATAGTAATTAAACCATTAAACTCTCTCACAAGATGAAAGCTAAATTTTGCATTCTCATTTTCCTTGTATCATTTTTTATACATAGCCAAGGACCTTCTAATTATATTGCTGAAAACAATTTTTCTATAAATAATAACACATTTTATAAGTATACCAGCAAGGAAAAAAACATATCCGAAGAAATTGGTTCTAGCGGATTTAATTTTGAACTTTTAAAACTAAGTGTCAATAGCAAATATTCTGAAATTAGTTCGGGGTTTTTTAGGAATAAAGCTATTATGGTTTCTTCAAAAAAACTAGGTCCATTAGCCAAAATTGATCCGAAAACGGGCGAAGGCTATACCGATTTATTTTGTTTGGATATTAATAAAAATGGTCGTTTAAGTAGACCATTGTTATTCTCTAGAATACTTAATTCAAAATACAATGAAGGTCAATTATCCTTTACTCCAGATCAAAAAACTGTTTATTATACAAGGAGTATTAAAGAGAATTCTTCTGTTTATAAATTATACAAAGCTATTCTTGAAGAAGACTCTAATGGTAATTGGGTAAACCAAGAATTATCAAGCATTAATAAGGAAGGTGTTTCTATAGAAAATCCTTATATAAATCATCTTGGAGATAAATTATATTTTTCTTCAAACATGCCTGATAGCATGGGAGGATTTGACTTATATGTTTCTACTATCAACAAAGATGGTTCACTTGGAGATCCTCAAAATTTAGGAAATTTAATAAATACGCCTTTTGATGATAAATATCCGTCACTTTCTAAAGATGATAAATATTTATACTTTTCTTCTGAAGGTCATGAAAACATGGGAGGATTTGATGTTTTTGTGAGTAAAATTTTAAAAAATGAATATAAAAAACCTAGAAATCTAGGTAAAACTATTAATTCCTTTTACAATGAAATCGCCTATATTTTAGCAGCCAAAAACAAAGGATATGTGTCTTCTAATAGAGAATATAAAAATGGCAGACGTAGTTATGATCTTTACACTGCCATTGGTGGAGATGTGATACAGACATTAAAAGGTCAAGTTTTTGATTTAGAATCACAGACCATTCTGCCTAACTCTACTGTTATATTGAAGGATGAAGAAGGCGTTGAAATATCTAGATATACTACTGAAAAAAATGCCGCTTATAGTTTTAACGTGATCCCTTCCGAGAATTATAAAATTTCGATATCTAAGGATGGGTTTGAAGATCTAAATTTCGACTTTCTAGCACATAAGGATACAGAAACAACGTATTTAAAAAACTTTGAATTATCCTCTACAAATCCAATTTACGATGTTGAGAGAGAGTTAAGACTAGTAGCAGACAATATATTCTTTGACTCTAATAAGTCAAATATTAAAAAAGAATTACATCGCATATTGAATAAGATTATTTATGTTCTAAATGAACATCCAGAAATGAAATTAGCTATTAATGCCCATACTGATAATATTGGGAATGATTTATTTAACTTAAAGTTATCAGATGACCGTGCTGCATCTGTACTAAATTATTTGGTGTATAATGGAATTTCAAAAGACAGATTGCGATCTAAAGGTTATGGCGAAGCAGAACCATTGATTGACTGTGGAGATAATTGTTCTGAACAAGACCTTAAATCTAACAGACGTGTAGAGCTAGTGATAATAAATAGATAGGTAAAAAACTTAGTTAATCTGCTTATAGATCGACTAAGTGTTTACACAAAAGTTTTTAAACGAGTATTTTGTCTTATAACCTAAAAGGCTAAAAAGCACCATTGTACTGCTACTTATTAAATATATATTTACAAAAAAAATTGAAATAGAAATAAATAGGTTTATATAGACATCCATTATTAATTAATTTCCATAAAAAACCACGCTAAATAGCGTGGTTTTTTAATTATATAAATCAAACTTTTTTATGAAACT
>Ga0102811_1000502_pt1 | contig 19282 bp, 18 predicted proteins | sample ColrivemetaGS705_FD_84507 | JGI IMG/M metagenome (GOLD analysis project Ga0102811, IMG submission 84507) | Estuarine microbial communities from the Columbia River estuary - Flood tide ETM metaG S.705 | ecosystem: Environmental > Aquatic > Marine > Intertidal zone > Estuary | place: USA: Columbia... | reverse complement strand
TTGCTAATTAATAAATCTAAAGCAATTACAAATACATATAGTGCACTGCATGAAATTTCTGAAAAAATACATAAGCGTTCATTAATATTTATATTTACTGATATGTTTCAAATTTCAAATCATGAAAATGATTTATTTGAAGCGCTAAGACATTTAAAATATAACAAACATGAAGTTGTTTTGTTCCATACTTATGATGCGAAATTAGAATATGAATTCAATTTTGAAAATTCTCCCAAAAAATTTGTTGATGTTGAAACAGGGGAATACATTAATTTGTATGCAGAATCTGTAAAAGAAAAGTACACATTAGAAGTTAAAAAATATTTTAATGAGTTGAAATTGAAGTGTATGCAATATAAAATTGACTATGTGCCTGTTGATATTCATAAAGGCTTTAATCAAATACTTATTTCATATTTAATAAGTAGAAAAAGTTTTTTGTAAATTTTATTTAAAAACCTTTGTAAATATAAAAAAGGCTATTATATTTGCATCCGCTAACAGCAACGGTTTGGTAGTTCAGCTGGTTAGAATACCTGCCTGTCACGCAGGGGGTCGCGGGTTCGAGTCCCGTCCAGACCGCTTATTAAAGCAAATTAAAACCTTAACAATCTTGTAATGAGAACGTTAAGGTTTTTTGATTTTATACTGTGTACACCTTTTGGCACACACTTTTTATAGATAAGTAATTCTCTTGAGGTATTCAGATAAACTATAATAATCTAATGAATTCAATTTCAGCATTTAAAGTAATCATAATTTTGTCATTAGTAGTAAAAGTAATACTGCACGTTATAATCTAACTATATATTCAATAAAGTATTATGAAACAAACCTTCTTTAAGTGATGTTCCAAAAAATTTAAGAGTATTATAGCCTGAAAAGAATTTATTAGTTTTTTATGCAGAGTTGAAAATTTCTTCAAAAAATGAGATAGTCAAAATCAAAAAGTAACAAGCCATTAATTAAATGTTGAAAAAGGAATTTTTCTCTAACAAAGGCAGTATAATTTTTTGATAGTTTTTATCATTTCTTATAGTGTTTAAAGCTTGTAAATGTTTTTGATGATGCGTATCACTACCAACAAAATCAATCATTTTATTTTTAATTAGTTGAAGCGCAACTTTGTGAACTTCTTTCCCGTAATAATTGGTAAGAGATAATAAATTCAATTGGAATTTACATCCGGCCTCTTTTAATTTAGTGTATTCATTGAAATTGTTGTGTAAAAATGAATAGCGTTCGGGATGTGCTAATATGGGCTTATAACCTGCTATTTGTATGTTGAAAAGTTGTTCATACAGATTTAAGGGAGGGTTTAAATAAGACATTTCAACTAAAATATAGTTATCTTTTATAGGTAGGATATCTTTTTTAGATAATAATTTGCTAAAGTTATTATCTAACATGTATTCTGCACTATATCTTATTGAAAGATATTTTAATTCAGTAGTTGCCAAATGTTTTTTTAATAATGTAAAATGATCTTTAATTTTAGCAGATGAATTTTCCCAAACTCCTTCCATTATATGAGGTGTAAACACGAAATTCGTGATTCCTAAATCGTTCATTTTTTCTAAAAGAGCAACAGATTCCTCTAGGGTTTTTGAGCCATCATCAATATTAGGAATAATGTGAGAATGAATGTCCACATAATTTACGGGAAACAAGTATTTGTTTGTTTTCTTTTTTCTAAAAATAGACATCATAATTAATTCAATTTCAATGGTTAAAGCAATTTATTTTCTGTTTTTCAATGTTGTTAAAGGTACGTTTTTTTTATAAAATCCTTTAATATTATTTACCAGATGTTTATGCTAAATATAATTAAAATGAAGAGTTTAAAATATCCCCTTTTTGGTTAGTTTTATAAATCCACCAATGTTACCAGGTCTGTAAGTACCAGTGTCAAAAGCTGTTCCTGTGGTTATAAGTAAAGGGAATTTATTAATCTTTGGAAAAATCACTTCTAAATATCCTGAAAATTGTGTTGGTTTAGGCTGGTATTCAGCATTAAACCAACCTACATATGTTGTATGGCTAACTATTAATTTATAGGGAATATTATATAAATTTCCTTTCAAACCCAAATTAAAAGCTACAAATCTATTATCGCCAACAATTACGCCTTGTGTAATTCCTTGTTCATCAGTAAGATTGGAAGTGAAATAAGGAGAGCCTATTGTATTTCCAAAATACGTCCAGCCAGACCCATAAATGCCATTATTAAAATAATTATCAAGACCTCTTCCAGGTATTGAATTTCCAAATTCATCATACCCTTGATCTGGAGGGCTTGCACCACTCATATGTTTAGTATACGTAAATTCTGTAAGCAAGTAGGAAATTAGAGCCTTTGGCTTTTTAAAATCTATAAAAAAACCATACAATCCATCTCTCCAGTTTTGAAATTCTCTACCCGAGCGGTCTTCAAATAGATGTGAGTAATAAAAATTCCAGTTTAGTTTTTCTCCAACATAATTTAATTGCACTAAATAACTACCTAAATGATTCCCTAAAGCGTTTATTTGGTCTCCTTCGGTTGCATCACTTCCGCCAGATTTACCACTTACAATGCGCAAATAATCTTTAAAACTAGAAGGTTGCTTGCCAAAAATGGCAGAATTCCCTCCCCATTGTACATAATGGTTAATTCCAGTGATTAATTCTAGTTTTGAATTTAAGGTAGATTTAAAAAATAGACTTTTTGCATGCAATCGTGCATTTGAAGTCATTCGCTTGTCGTTGAATACATAATCGCTGTAATTTCCCTTTAATGAAAGCCATTTTTTTGCAAAAGGAAGCTGTGAATAATTAAGCAGAGATATATTATAACCAGGTAAAGATCTTGAGTTAGTAGACTTTACAATATTTCCATTGGAAGATGAAAGCCCTTCCCATATAATATTGTTATGCTTTACACCTAAATCCAATTGAATATTTTTATAGCGAGCACTTGTATACAATTCATTTACCAATATATTGTTTTTTGCCTCTTTTAAACCTGTAAAACTAGCTTTGTAAGAAAATGAGAAATCACTTTTAGAAGGGTTAAAATCTGAAAATATTGAAGTGTAAACAGCACTGTAATTTTTATTTGTAACCGACCCAAATTTGTTAGCAGTCATCCAAAAAGGAAGCGCATCATTACTTGAAATTGCTGAATTTAATTCAACAGTATAATCCAATGATCTGGTTTGAGCGTATGGTTTGTAATAATTTAGAATACAAATAAATAGAATAAATAGGAGTGTAATTTTTTTAAACATGTATGAATTGCATTTTTTTGTAAAGGTACTTATTTAAATACATTCCTTGTTTAATTTATGAAAATAAAGAAAACTGATACGATTAATTTATTTTTTAATATCAAATATTTAAAAAAACAGCATTAATATTGAATAGTCTTTAATTGCTTGAATAAGCTATTAAAATGTTCCTTCAAATAAGTATATATTTATGAATTAAGAACATATAAAAGAAGAAAATTTATAATATTTGTACATTCTTATGAAGAAATAATCTTCAAGAGTTAAGATTGTTTAGTTTTTGATCAATTTCAAAAATAAACAATTCAATAAATATTTAATTTAAAAGGACTAAAATGAAATTGTGGGATAAAGGGTTTTCAACCGATAAAAAAATTGATTTATTTACCGTAGGTAATGATAGAGAGTTAGATTTAATTTTGGCTAAATACGATGTTATTGGCAATTTAGCTCATTCTAAAATGTTATGTAAAATTGGTTTGTTGACAAAGGATGAAATGAGTGCTTTAGATAAGGAATTAAAAGCTATTTTAAAAACTATTGAAGCTGGTAAATTTGCTATTGAAGATTCTTTTGAAGATGTACATTCAAAAGTTGAGTATTTGTTAACCCAAAAATTAGGAGATACAGGAAAAAAAATTCATACAGCACGTTCTAGAAACGACCAAGTTTTAGTAGATGTTCATTTGTATTTAAAAGATGCTTTAAATGAAATTAATGCTGAAGTTGATGACTTATTTGATTTGTTAATTTCATTGGCTGAACAGTATAAAAATATACTATTACCTGGTTATACACATTTGCAGGTTGCTATGCCATCATCTTTTGGTATGTGGTTTTCTGCATATGCAGAAACGTTAATTGATGATATTTACTTTTTGAAAGCTGCGTATAAAGTTGCAGACCAAAATCCGTTAGGTTCAGCTGCTGGCTATGGAAGTTCATTCCCAATTGATAGAGATGAAACAACTAAATTATTGCATTTTGAAACCTTAAAATACAATTCTGTAGCCGCTCAAATGGGAAGAGGGAAATTAGAAAAATCTGTTTCTTTTGCCATTAGTTCAGTAGCAAGTACACTTTCAAAAATGAGTATGGATATTTGTTTGTATATGAGTCAGAATTTTAATTTTATCTCTTTTCCAGATGAATTAACAACAGGGTCAAGCATTATGCCTCACAAAAAAAATCCAGATGTTTTTGAGTTGATTCGTGGAAAATGCAACAAATTACAAGCGCTACCTTATGAGTTTACGTTGATTACAAATAACTTACCTAGTGGTTATCATAGAGATTTACAGTTATTAAAAGAAGGATTAATTCCTTCGTTTTCAACATTGAAAGCGTGCTTAGAAATGTTAACCTATTCATTAAAAAACATTAGAGTTAGAACAGATATTGTTGAAGAGGATAAGTATTTGTATTTATTTAGTGTTGAAGAAGTGAATAAGTTAGTCCAAAATGGAACGCCATTTAGAGATGCATATAAACAAGTTGGAAAAGATATTAATGAAGGCACATTTAATCCAGATAAAAAAGTTAATCACACACACAAAGGAAGTTTAGGTAATTTATGTTTAGATGAAATTGTAGCTAAGAAAAATAGGATTTGAAAATAAAAAAAGGTTGTTTTAAATTTTAAACAGCCTTTTTTTAATCCATTACAAATTTAAATCCTGCAGAAATAATTCCAGCAGTTAAACCTGTATTTCTTTTGTAATTACTGTATTTTAAATCCACACTTTTTAAGCCAAGTTTCCAAATTCTACGTGACGTAAATATGTCAGTATATGAAATTCCAAAACCAAATTGATTTGAGTTGAATTCAGATAAATCATAATCTGAAGTGTAAAATTTATTGGTTGATAAAAGTTGTTCGTAAGGAGCAAAATAATCTGCTGAGGTTTGTATATAATATCTATACGTTGGAAATAAGGTGAATTTATCGCTTATTTTTATTGGCAATTCTACGTTTGCAGTGTGAGACGTAATTCCCCAGTCATCATAATAATATCTGTAATACGTTCTTAATGAAATAACTTCATTAATATAATAATTAAGTCGGGCACCAATTGGTAGTTTAAAGCGAGTATCTGGTAAACGTTCAATATCATCAGCCAATTGAAATACATCTGTATTTTTTGATGAGGTATAATTTGAAATACTTGAAGCATTTCCAATATAATAATTAGCTCTATCTCCAAAATACACACGTTGCATTGGGTTGGCTAACCAACCATTTTGTTGAACAATATCTAAAAAGATTGAAATTTGTGCTTTTTTACTCAATATTTGTGAGAAACTTAACGAAGCTGAATAGGTATTTCTAGATTTATTTTCAACAAGACTTGTGTTAAAAGGACTCCAAACTGTATTTCCGGTTTTATTAATAATTGAACCCTTTTGATCTAAAATATCAACACCTTCAAAAAAACCATCGTTTAAATTATTATTAACTTCTTTATATGATATGATTTCTGTTGGATATGCAGGTTGCCAACTATCCATATAAATATTGGCTTTTAAACCAATTTCGGTGTTTTTTTCGTTGAAGAGTTTGGTAAAATTACCTCCTAATCCAATAGAGGTGTAATCAAATTCTTTTGCAAAAGATACGTTTGCCCCAATTATAGAATTTCTATTTTCTGAAGAATGACTATAACCAATATCTCCATTTACCCAAACATCGCCTTTAGATGCGCCAGAGGATTCAACCCAAGGGCTTCCATTTACTGTACCAGCAACATTTTTTTTGGCGCTTTTGTTATCATCTTCCTCATCATCATCTCCTCCTCTAGAAGCTCCTGAGGCATCAAACGGATTTAGGTTACTTGAAGAAGCTGAACTATATGCTGAAATTGTGGCGTCAATAGTGAAAATGTCATTTGCATTTAAAGGAATTGATACAGTTATTGTAGAGGCAATATCAGTTAATTTTTCGGTTCCAATACCGCCAGTTACTGCAGCATTATCTCCATCTTGTCCATAAAAACTAGAAATTAAATCTACTTCAGTATTCTCAAGAACACGTTTTGTATAGGTATTGGTCGCATTTTGTGAAAACCCATAAAATGAAATCATTAAAACCAATATACTTATCTGTTTTTTCATAAATATATATTAATTACATCCACATCCACCACCAGATTTCCCTCCGTTTGCTCCAGAAGCAGCTTCTCTATAAACTTGAAAACTAGTTTCAAACTTGTTTATTTTTTTATCTGCTAAAACCATATCAGGGTCGTTTAAATAGACCTTTTCATATTCTTTAACTACAACGCATGAGTTAAATGAACCTAATATTACGAGGACTAAAAGAGTTTTTTTAATCATTTTTTGTTAATATTAATATTATTTGTAGTGTGAATTCCTCCTTTTGCATCTATAATAATACACTCAATATTTTTTAGTTGATTGATTCTGTTTAAACCAATTTCAGTTCCCATTACAAAAATTGATGTTGACAATGCATCAGCTAATTCTGCTTTTGGAGCAAAAACTGAAACACTAATAATGTCACTTGCTGGATAGCCAGTTCTAGGATCAATAATGTGTGAATAGCGCTTGCCATTAAAAGTTACATATTTTTCATAATCACCAGATGTTACAACTGCACTGTTTGAAATTGGTAAAAGTGCAAAGGCATTATTTTTATTTAAAGGGTTAGTAATTGCAACTTTCCAATCATCTCCATTGGGTTGTTTTCCCCAAGTATTCATGTCACCAGATGCATTTATTATTCCAGCAACAACTCCTTCAGAAATTAACAAAGATTTTGCTTTGTCGGCTGCATAACCCTTTCCTATAGCGCCAAATCCAATTTTCATTCCTTTTAATTTTAGAAATACAGTTTGTTTTTCTGTATCAAGAAGTATGTTTTTAAAACCAACTTTTGAAACTGATTCTTTAATTATTTCTTCAGAAGGCATTGTTTTCATACTGCCATCAAACTTCCAAATCTTATCCATTGAGGCATAACTTATGTCAAAAGCTCCATCGGTTAATTTTGAAATTGCTATAGATCTTTCAATTAAATTAAATAATTCTTTGTCAATTTTTACAGGTTGAACTCCTGTATTTTTATTAATTTCTGACGTTTGTGAATTTGGATCCCAAGATGAAATTAATTTCTCTATTCTAACAATTTCTTCAATTGCTAAATTAATATAATAAGTAGCTTTTAATGTATCATTTGCTACCACCGAAATATCAAATCGGCTACCCATTAATTTTAATGTTTTTCTATGTATTTGTTGACTAAATAATTGTGTTGAACAAAATAGAATTACAATTAAAAAAAGTTGTTTTTTCATTATTTATTTAAATGAAGACAGGGTTTTAATATAGTCCGATGGACTTGTTTTTTTATAACCAGTACTTCCTAGCATTTTTCCATTTTTATCTAGAACAGCAACAAAAGGAAAGTAACCCTGTGTGTTATATTTTTCCATTAATTGATTGTTTTGCTTTTGTTGATTTTCAGATAATTTATTTTTGCTTTTTCTAGGAAAATCTGCTTTTACCATTATAAAATGCTCATTGGCATAGGTGATAAATTCGGGTGTACTCCAAATCTCTTTATCTAGTTTTATACAGGGTGCACACCAGTCTGAACCTTGAAAAACCAATATAATATGCTTGTTTTCTTTGTTTGAAATATTTTTAGCTTCTTCAAAATTTGTAAGCCAATTTTGTGCGTTTGTAATTGAGATAACGCATAGTAAAAATGCGAAAAGAATAATTTTTCTTGACATTTGATAAAATTAATTAGTATTTCTAAATAACGAATATTATATGACTTTAGTATTTGCTAATTACAAGCGTTCCATATTGGATCATTTGGAGTGGAAGCAATTAAAGAAATAGTTTCTTTAGTAACAGGGTGAGTAAATTCTATTTTACGAGCGTGTAAATGGATGCTAGCATCTTTATTACTTCTGTCAAAACCGTATTTTAAATCACCTTTAATAGGTGAGCCAATTGCAGCAAGTTGGCAGCGTATTTGATGATGGCGTCCTGTTTCTAAATCAACTTCAAGTAAATGATAATTATCTAATGATTTGATAACTTTATAATGAAGTATTGCTTTTTTACTTCCTTCAATTTCTAAAGAATAAGAAGTGGATTTATTGTTTTTAGGGTTCTTTTTTAAAAACCCAATTAAAGTTTCTTCTAATTTATTTGGTAAATTTTTAACAATTGCCCAATATGTTTTATCTATCTTTTTATCTCGTAACATTTTATTAAAACGCTCTAAAGATTTGGAGGTTTTTGCAAAAACAACAATTCCTGTAGTAGGTCTGTCTAATCTATGCACAACTCCTAAAAAAACATTTCCAGGTTTGTTATATTTTTCTTTAATGTATTCTTTTACAACTTCACTAAGTGGTGTATCTCCTGTTTTATCACCTTGAACAATATCTCCAGATTGTTTATTTACAATAATAAGATGATTGTCTTCAAAAACAACATTCAAATTTTCTTTAGTTGAAGCCATTGTGATTAGTTTTCGGCTACTTTATTATTTAATTCATCAATAAAAGAGAGTAATTCAATTTTTCCTGAAGAGTCTGTAGCAGAAGTAGTGAAGTGTTGAGGCATAGTTTCCCAAATTGTACTTGTCATAGTTTTTTTATAGACTTCTACATTTCTATTCAACTGAGAGAGTTTCAACTTATCAGATTTTGTAAAAACAATACAAAAGGGAATTCCGTTTTCACCCAAAAACTCCATAAATTCTAAATCTATTTTTTGAGGTTCTAATCTAGAATCTACCAATACAAAAGTGCAAATTAACTGCTCACGTTGTAAAAAATAGTCTTTTATAAATTCTTGAAAACCTTGTCTTAGGGATTTTGAAACTTTTGCATATCCATATCCAGGTAAATCAACTAAAAACCAATTATTGTTAATTTTAAAATGATTTATAAGTTGTGTTTTTCCCGGTTTTCCTGAAGTTTTAGCAAGTTTGTTGTAACCTGTTAACATATTTATTAACGATGATTTTCCAACATTAGAGCGGCCAATAAATGCATATTCTGGAAGTTGCTCTTTTGGACACCTAGATACAATAGTATTGCTAATTACAAAATCAGCTGTTTTAATTATCATCTTTTATAAATTTCTATCCTTAAGCCAATTATGAAGAATTACATTGAATTTATCGGGATGTTCCATCATAGGAGCATGTCCACATTCATCAAGCCAAAAAAGATCAGCGTCTGGTAACAATTTTTGAAAATCAACAGCAACTTCTGGAGGAGTAACATTGTCATTTTTTCCCCAAATTACACAAGCAGGTGTATTTAATTTTGGTAAATCCTTAGCCATATTATGGCGAATAGCACTCTTTGCTAAAGCTAAAGTTCTAATTACTTTGGTTCTATCATTAACCGCTGCAAAAATTTCATCTACAGATTCTTTTGTTGCAATCTTAGGGTCATAAAAAACTTCTTCAGTTTTTCTTTTTATATATTCATAATCTCCTCTTTTTGGATATGTATCACCTAATGATTTTTCATATAAACCAGAACTTCCTGCTAATACAAGAGCTTTAACATTTTTTAAATTCAATTTTGTAAAATACAAAGCAATATGACCACCTAACGAGTTACCAAGTAAAATAGCGCTATCAATATTTTTATGTTTCATAAAATCTTTCAAATATTTTGCAAGATTTTTCACATTGGTTTTTAAAATTGGAAGTGTATAAATAGGTAAATCTACTATTAAAACTTTATATCCATTAGTTGAAAAATAGTCAAATACACCTCCGAAATTACTTAAGGTTCCCATAAGACCGTGTAAAACAATTATAGGTTGTCCTTCTCCTGCTTCAATGTAGCTGAATTTTCCTTCTTTGATAAGATTTTGGTTCATTAATAATGTTTTTAAGCTAAATGCAAAGGTAGTTTTTTTTTCTAAAATAATACTTTTTTATAAAAACGCATAATTAATTCCTTAAAGGGTTGAAATTCAAAAAAATAACTGATTTGTGGGGTAAAGTGTTAAAAGTTATCAACAAAGTGGGTAAAAGTGGGAATATGTGGGAAAAAATTTATATTTTTGATTTCATATCTAAAACTTAATGGTAAACCTAATTGGAACATATGAAGCGAAAGCTGATGCTAAAGGAAGAATAGTACTTTCTTCTGCGCTTAAAAAGCAGTTGCTGCCTATGTTGCAAGATGGATTTGTTTTGAAACGTTCTGTTTTTCAGCCATGTCTGGAATTATATCCAATGAGTGAATGGAACATTTTAATGGCGCAAGTTAATAAGTTGAATAGGTTTGTAAAAAAGAATAATGACTTTATTAGAAGGTTTACTGCAGGTGTAAAAATTGTTGAACTAGATGCCTCTGGACGACTTTTAATTCCGAAAGATTTACAAATTATTGCAGGAATTGATAAAAATGTAGTTTTTTCTTCAGCGGTTAATATTATTGAAATTTGGGATAAAGAGAATTATGAAAAGGCAATTGATGATGCGGCAGGTGAATTTTCTGATTTAGCTGAAGATGTAATGGGTAATATAACTAGCTACGATGATGGAATATCATAACCCCGTTTTGTTGAAGGAAAGTATTGATGGCTTAAATATTAAGCCTGCTGGTATTTATGTTGATGTAACTTTTGGAGGTGGCGGCCATTCTAGTGAAATTTTAAAGAGATTAAATGAAAAGGGCAGGTTGTTTGGTTTTGATCAGGATGAAGATGCAGCTAAAAATAAAATTGATGATGAGCGTTTTATATTGATTCCGCAAAATTTCAGACACATTAAGAGGTATTTACGCTTTTATAATATTAAAAAAGTGGATGGTATTTTGGCTGATTTAGGCGTTTCATCTCACCAATTTGATGAAGCTGAAAGAGGTTTTTCTACTCGTTTTGATGCAGATTTGGATATGAGAATGAATCAATCAGGTGAGCTATCGGCTTATGATGTGGTGAATTTGTATGATGAAGAAAAATTGTCTGAAATATTATTTCAATACAGTGAATTAAGAAATGCAAAAGCTATTGCAAAAAAAATTGTTACAGCACGTGCGGAAAAAATTATAAAAACAAGTTTTGATTTAAAAGAAGTATTGAGTGAGTTTGTTCCAAAATCTGTGGAACATAAAATATTTGCTCAAATTTTTCAAGGGATTAGAATTGAAGTAAATCAGGAAATTGAGGTTTTAAAAGAGTTTTTGCTTCAAATTCCTGAATTATTGAATGAGAATGGAAGATTGAGTGTTATTTCTTATCATTCATTAGAAGATAGACTGGTTAAGCGTTTTATGAAAACTGGTTTATTTGAAGGAGAACCTGAAAAAGACTTTTTTGGGAATGTATCTGTTCCTATGAAAACAATTGGTAAAATGATAATACCAACTTTTCAAGAAATAAAAAATAATAGTAGAGCAAGAAGTGCAAAATTGAGAATTGCAACCTTAAAATAAATGGGTGTTGTTAAAGATAAAATATATGGTATTTTAAAAGGTAAATTTCTTGTAAGTGAGGATTCCTTTAAAAATTGGCGTTTTATTTTATTTATAGTGAGTTTAATGTTATTGATAATTGCAAGTTCTCATAGCTCTGATAAAAAAGTTTTAGAAATTGCTCGGTTAAACAAAGAAATTAACGAAAAAAGAGCTGAATTTTTAGATACAAGAACCATTTTTATGGAAATGAAACTGGAATCATCTATTCGTGAAAAAGTGGAAGTGCTGGAATTAAAACCTAGTGAAAATCCACCACAAGTAATAAAAGTAATCTCAAAAAAAATCAACTAATTGGCGGCAACCAAAAAGGGCATATTAAACAAATTATACTTTGTGTTTATTTTAATCACATTGTTTTTGATTGCTATTGTGGTAAGGCTAACAGATATTCAATTTACTGATGGTGAGAAATACAGAGATTTATCTGAGCAGCTAACTTTAAGAAATGACACCATTTTTGCAAATAAAGGGAGTGTTTTTTCAGATGATGGTAGTTTGTTAGCAACCTCAATGTCTCAATACGAAATTAGAATGGATGCTTTTACGGTTGATGGAGATGTTTTTGAGAAATACATTAGAGCTCTTTCCGGTAAACTTTCCCAGAAGTTTGGAAAATCTGAATCTTATTGGGAAACTAAAATTAGAAAAGCTAGAAATACCAAAAACCGTTATTTATATATAGCTAAAGGATTAGGTTATAATGATTATATAGCTGTAAAAAAGTTCCCTATTTTTAATTTGGGAATGTATAAAGGAGGATTTATAGCAGAGCAAACTACTGTTAGGGCTCATCCATTAGGTAAAGTTGCGGAACGCACCATAGGATATGATGATTATAGAGGTGCGCCAGGTATTGAAGGAGCTTACCGTAATTTTTTAATAGGTAAAAATGGATATAGATTAAAGCAGAAAATTGCAAAAGGAGAGTGGAAACCTATCAGTGATAATAATGAAATAGAGCCTGTTAATGGAAGTGACATTGTAACAACTATAAATGTAAATATTCAGGATATTGCACATCACTCTTTATTGAAACAATTAGAATTTTATGAGGCAGATCACGGCTGTGTAGTTGTTATGGAAACTAAAACGGGTGAAATTAAAGCGATTTCTAATTTAGGTAGAAGTTCAAGCGGAAAATATTATGAGCGATTAAATTATGCTGTTGGAGAATCTCATGAGCCAGGGTCAGCATTTAAAGTAATGGCATTTGTAGCAGCACTTGAAGCTAAAGTAATAGATACAAGCACTGTAGTTGATACAGGTACAGGTAAATACCAAATGTATGGACGCTTTATAAATGATTCTCATCGTGGTGGTTATGGTAAAATTTCAGCAGCTAGAGCATTAGAAGTGTCTTCAAACATTGCTTTTGCAAGGCTAATTGAAGAGAATTTTGGAACAAATCCTGATAAATTTATAAGTATACTAAAAGGAATGAATTTAAATGATCCTCTTGGCTTGCCTATAAAAGGAGAGGGAAAACCTGATATACCTGCACCAGGAGAAAAAAAATGGAGTAAAAATGCTCTTCCTTCAATTTCATATGGTTATAACTTAAGTTTAACGCCATTACAAACACTTACATTTTATAATGCAATAGCCAATAATGGTGAAATGGTAAAACCCATTTTTGTTAAAGAAATTAGAACTTGGGATAAGCATGTAGAGTCTTTTGGTAAAACAGTAATTAATCCAGCAATTTGTTCCAAAGAAACTATATTGAAAGTACAAGAAGTACTAAAAAATGTAGTAGAAAGAGGAACTGGACAAAGAATGTATTCAGAAGATTTTTCAATGGCAGGTAAAACCGGAACGGCCAGAACAGAATATTGGAAAACAGATTGGGCTAGTAATAGGTTATATATTTCTTCTTTTACGGGTTATTTCCCAGCTGATAACCCATTGTATTCTTGTATAGTGGTTATTCACAAACCAAAAGTGCAAACAGGATTTTATGGTGCAGATGTTGCCGGACCAGTTTTTAAAGATATTGCTCAAAAAATTTACACTTCAAACCATATTATTAATAAAGTTGAAGAAGAAATGCCAAAATTTAAAGGCGTTCAAAACGATTTTAATTCTTACTACACCAATGCTAACAAGGAATTTAATTCGATCCCAAATGTAAAAGGAATGGCGGGTATGGACGCCATTTCTTTACTTGAAAATTTAGGATTAAGAGTTTCTTTTGAAGGTGATGGAAGAGTAGTTGAACAATCCATAAATGAAGGAGAAAAAATAATTAAAGGGACAACAATAAAAATAAAATTATCGTAATTGAAATTAGTTAAAGACATATTATATAAAGTAACTGTAGCTGCAATTCACGGTACAACAGATAATGCTATTTCTGGTGTTGAATTTGATTCCAGATTAGTTACAAAAAACTGTTTGTTTATTGCTCAAAAAGGATTGGTCTTTGACGGTCATCAATTTATTGATAAAGCAATACAATTAGGTGCGTCGGTTATAGTTTGTGAAATTCTTCCGGAAAAAAGACTAGATGCCATAACCTACGTGCAAGTTGAAAATTCAGATGCTGCATTAGCAATAATAGCGTCTAATTTTTATAATAGCCCTTCTTCAAAATTAAAATTAGTTGGTGTAACAGGAACTAATGGAAAAACAACTATTGCTTCATTATTATATAAATTATTTCAAAAAGCAGGCTATAAAGTAGGATTATTGTCAACTGTTAAAATAATGGTTGATAATCAGCAATTTGAAGCGACGCATACAACACCAAACTCTTTACTTATTAATAAGTATTTAAATGAAATGGTTGAAGTTGGGTGCGATTACTGTTTTATGGAAGTGAGTTCTCATGGAATTCATCAAAAAAGAACTGAAGGTTTGGAGTTTGCTGGTGGAGTTTTTACCAATTTAACACATGACCATTTAGATTATCATAATACTTTTTCTGAATACAGAGATGTTAAAAAATCATTTTTTGATTATTTGCCTAAAACTGCATTTGCATTAGTAAATAGCGATGATAAAAATGGAGAAGTAATGCTTCAAAATACAAAGGCAAAAAAATACACCTATGCTTTAAAAACAATGGCAAATTATAAAGCCAAAATTTTGGAAAATCAGTTTTCTGGATTGTTTTTAAATATCAATGGAAATGAAGTATGGACAAAATTAACAGGTAGTTTTAATGCCTATAATTTAACAGCTGTTTATGGTGTAACAGATTTATTAGGTATAAATAGTATAGAAGCATTAACCATTATTAGTGAATTAGAAAGTGTAAGTGGTAGGTTTCAGCATTTTACTTCAAAAGAAGGAATTACGGCAATTGTAGATTATGCGCATACGCCTGACGCTTTAAAAAATGTTTTAGAAACTATTAATGATATAAAAACTGGAAATGAGCAAATTATAACCGTTGTGGGTTGTGGTGGAGATAGAGATAAAGCTAAACGCCCTATTATGGGGTGTTTAGCCTCTCACTTAAGTACACAGGTTATTTTTACTTCAGACAATCCAAGGAGTGAAGATCCTCAAGTAATTCTTGAAGAAATGGAAGCCGGATTAGAGGCTGATGATTTCAAAAAGACACTATCAATTTTAGATAGAGAACAAGCAATTAAAACAGCTACAAAATTGGCAAAAAAAGGAGATATAATATTAATTGCAGGAAAAGGTCATGAGACGTATCAGGATATTAAAGGTGTAAAAACACATTTTGATGATTATGAAATAATAACCCAATTGTTAAAAGCTTAGAAATAGAACCCTATGTTATATTATTTATTCGATTATTTAGAAAAACAATTTGACGTATTTGGAGCAGGTTTGTTTCAATATATTTCATTTCGTTCAGCTTTAGCATTTATATTGTCATTGTTATTTTCAACTATTTATGGAAAAAGAATAATTAATTATTTGCAACGTAAACAAGTAGGTGAATCTGTTCGTGATTTAGGACTAGAAGGTCAGGTTGAGAAAGCTGGAACACCAACTATGGGTGGAGTTATAATTATTTTAGCAACCTTAATACCAGTGCTTTTATTAGCCAAAATAGATAATGTATATATCGTTATTTTATTGGTTACAACAGTTTGGATGGGTGTTATTGGTTTTGTTGATGATTATATAAAAGTATTTAAAAAAGATAAGGAAGGTTTAAAAGGAAGGTTTAAAATAGCAGGACAAATTTCATTAGGGATTTTTGTTGGGTCAATGCTTTATTTTCATCCAGGAGTAACTATGAAAGATAAACTTCCTACTAAATTTCAATATGTTGCAGAAGATGGTATTCCTGTTTTATTTGGAGAAGCTAAAAAATCTACAAAAACAACTATTCCTTTTTTAAAAAATAACCAGTTGGATTATGCTGAAGCTTTAGAGGTTTTTGGAAAGGGTTTAAAGGAATACGCTTGGCTATTATTTATACCAATTGTAATTTTTATTATTACTGCAGTGTCAAATGGAGCAAATTTAACTGATGGTATTGATGGTTTAGCAGCAGGATCATCGGCAATAATTGTACTCACACTAGGTATTTTTGCGTGGGTTTCTGGTAACATTATTTTTGCAAATTATTTAGATGTAATGTACATACCAAACTCTGGTGAAATGACCATTTTTATTGCAGCTTTTGTTGGTGCTTTAATTGGTTTCTTATGGTACAATACATATCCTGCTCAGGTTTTTATGGGTGATACGGGAAGTTTAACAATTGGTGGTATAATTGCAGTTTTAGCAATTGCTGTTCGTAAGGAGTTGTTAATTCCAATTTTAGCTGGAATATTTTTGGTTGAAAATTTATCGGTTATTCTACAAGTAGGTTATTTTAAATATACCAAGAAAAAATTTGGTGAAGGAAAACGAATATTTAAAATGTCACCATTGCATCATCATTATCAAAAATCAGGATATCACGAAAGCAAAATAGTTACACGGTTTTGGATTGTTGGGATAATGTTAGCGGTATTTACAATTGTAACATTAAAGTTGAGGTAGATGAAAAATTTGGTGATTCTTGGTGGGGGAGAAAGTGGTGTTGGAACTGCCATTTTAGGAAAACAAAAAGGTTATAATGTCTTTGTTTCTGACAAAGGAACAATTGCCAAAAAATATAAAAACGTTCTTTTAAATTATAAAATTCCTTTTGAAGAAGGATTTCATACTGAAGCTAAAATTTTTGAAGCTGATGTAGTGATGAAAAGTCCTGGTATTCCTGATAAAGTTCAACTAATTTCTGAATTGAAAGAAAAAGGGATTCCAGTAATATCTGAAATAGAATTTGCATCAAAATATACCAGTGGAGTACTAGTTGGAATTACTGGCTCAAATGGGAAAACCACCACAACAATGTTGGTAAATCATATTTTGAAAAGAGCCAATTTGAATGTTGGAATGGGTGGTAATATTGGAAAAAGTTTTGCTCAACAGGTTGCAGAAGATAATTTCAATATTCATGTGTTGGAATTAAGTAGTTTTCAATTAGATGGTATTGTTGATTTTGCGCCTCATATAGCAATTTTAACAAACATTACGCCAGACCATTTAGATAGGTATAATTACAAATTTGAAAACTATATAAATTCAAAATTTAGAATAACAGAAAATCAAACAGAGAACGATTTTTTAATTTATGATGCAGATGATGATGTAATTGTTAGCCGGCTAGAAAAAAATAAAATAAAAGCAACATTGCTTCCTTTTTCATTAGAGAAGGAATTAACACAGGGAGTTTTTTTAAAAGATAATAATATAATAGTTAAATATAAAACTGAACAAACAATAATGAATATTACAACTTTAGCATTAAAGGGGAAACACAACGCGAAAAATGCAATGGCAGCAGCTATGGCATCTTCATTATTAAAAGTTAGAAGCAATGCAATTAGAGAAAGTTTAGAAGACTTTGAGGGCGCTGAGCATAGATTGGAGGAAGTGTTAAAAATAAACGGAGTTCAATATATAAACGATTCTAAAGCTACAAATGTAAATGCAACTTTTTATGCGTTGGAAAGCATGAAAACTCCTACGGTTTGGATTGTTGGGGGAGTAGATAAAGGAAATGATTATTTAGATCTAATGCCTTTAGTGAGAGAAAAGGTGAAGGCCATAATTTGTTTAGGTGTTGATAATCAAAAAATTGTTCAAACATTTCATAATGTAATTGATTTAATTGTTGAAACTGCAGGAGCGGAAGAAGCAGTTAAAGTGGCATATAAAATTGCAGAAAAAGGAGATACAGTATTGTTATCACCTGCTTGTGCAAGTTTCGATTTATTTGAAAATTATGAAGATAGAGGTAACAAATTTAAACAAGCTGTTAGAGAATTATAAATGAATAATTTGTTTAAAAATATTGAAGGTGATAAGGCTATTTGGGCAATAGTTGGTTTTATGGCATTACTGTCATTTTTGCCAATTTATAGTGCAAGTACAAACTTAGTGTATGTTGCTAATAATGGCACACCTACCTTTCATTTGTTTAAACATGCCTTTTTGCTTGCTTGTGGTTTTATGATTATTTATGGAGTTCATAAAATTCCTTATAGGTACTTTAGTGGTGGGTCAGTTTTGATGCTTCCATTAGTTATTGTTTTATTAATTTATACACTAACTAAAGGAACTACTATAGGTGGAGCTAATGCTAGTAGGTGGATTCAAATACCTTTTATTGGAATTGGATTTCAAACTTCTACATTGGCTGGTTTAATTTTAATGATTTATGTATCTCGTTATTTAGCACAAAATAAAGACAAAGAATTTACTTTTAAAGATAGTGCCTGGAAATTGTGGTTGCCAGTAGCAGCAACCTTGGTATTAATTTTACCTGCAAATTTTTCAACTACAGCAATTATTTTTTTAATGATATTAATGATAACTTTTATTGGTGGTTATCCAATTAAATATTTAGCATCTGTTGTGGGGATAGGTGTACTTGTGTTAACTCTATTTGTACTTACCGCAAAGGCACTTCCAGGAGTGCTGCCAAATAGAGTTGATACTTGGATTAGTAGAGTTGAAAATTTTTCGAATTCTGATGCCGAAGAAGGCTATCAGGTTGAAAAAGCTAAAATTGCTATTGCAAGTGGAGGAATTCAAGGTAGAGGTCCGGGGAAAAGTATTCAGAAGAACTTTTTACCACAATCTTCTTCCGATTTTATTTTTGCAATTATTGTGGAGGAATTTGGTTTGATTGGTGCAGTTGTTGTAATTCTTTGCTACTTATTTTTATTGATTAGAATTTTAATTGCCTCTAAAAAGGCAACCAGTATTTTTGCAACATTATTAATTGTTGGAGTTGGACTCCCAATAATAATTCAAGCAATTATTAATATGGCAGTAGCAGTAAATTTATTTCCTGTAACTGGACAAACGTTGCCATTAATTAGTAGTGGAGGAACTTCTATTTGGATGACCTGTATTGCAATTGGAATTATTTTAAGTGTGACTGCTGATAAAGAAAAAGCAGATAGACCAGAAAATGAAGAAAACCCTTTAGATATTTTACATGAAGCAATCGGTTAATATCATATTAAGTGGAGGAGGAAC
>Ga0102811_1000490_pt1 | contig 19522 bp, 15 predicted proteins | sample ColrivemetaGS705_FD_84507 | JGI IMG/M metagenome (GOLD analysis project Ga0102811, IMG submission 84507) | Estuarine microbial communities from the Columbia River estuary - Flood tide ETM metaG S.705 | ecosystem: Environmental > Aquatic > Marine > Intertidal zone > Estuary | place: USA: Columbia... | reverse complement strand
GCTCGATTTCCGGATCCCAGCGCACACCCAGCAGAGCCGACAACTTGCGCAGGTCCACGTGGGCAGTCACCACCAGGGACCCACCGGGTTCCTGCTGCACGTCGCTCAGGGGCAGATCACTCTCATCGAGGATGTCGCCAACGATTTCCTCCAGCAAATCTTCCAGGGTGACGATGCCCTCCACGCTGCCGTACTCGTCCACGACGACAGCCAGATGACGACGCGTGTCCTGGTAGGTGCGCAGCAATTGGGTCAGGGGCTGACTGCCGGGAACGATTAGCGCCTCCCGGGTGATCTCTTACCAGGCAATCTCCTGGCCCTGGTTCTGCAACAACCAGTACATCAAGTCCTTCACCAGCACCACGCCGGTGACGTTGTCCAGGTCCCCGCTGGGAGAAAAGGGAAAGCGACTGTGACCGGAGCTTCGCACGTAGTCCATGACCTGCCGCCTGTCCATGTCGGCCGAGAGAAAACGCACGGCTTCCCGGGGCAGGATCAGGTCGTGGGCGTGCATGTGTCGCAGGTGGGTGGCGCCGACGATGATACCGGCAGTCTTCACGCCCACCACACCTGCACTGCGGCCCAGGGAAGCCAGCAGGCGGATTTCCTCAGTGGAGGTCACCGGGATATCCGACTTGCTGCGCAGTGACCGGGAGATTCTCTCGCTGACCAGTACCATGGGCTTAAGTACCAGGGTCAGGAAATTGATGCCGTAGGCCACCGGCGCTGCCAGCACCGACGTGTAGCTGACGCCCAGGGTCTTGGGAATGATTTCCGTGAGCAGCAACACGGCCAGGGTGAACACGAGGGAGAAAACCCACAGCGTGCTGGCGTCGAACACGCTGGTATAACTAGCGCCCGCCGCCGCGGCGCCGATGGTGTGGGCCGCGGTGTTCAGAATCAGGATGGCCGCGATGGGCACATCCATATTTTCCTTGTACTTCGCCAGCAGGCGGCCTGCGCGCTTTTTCTGCTGCACCATGAGTTCGATCTGGGGTCGGGTCAGCGACAACAGCACGGACTCGAAGATGGAGCAGAGGAAGGATACGATCAGTACAACACTGACGGCGATGACCAGGGCAAGCATGTTATCTCCTGACATGGAGGATGGGCACAAATTGACCGCTTGCGCGGTCCGAACCGAACGGCGCCCGAACCCGGTTGCAGGGCCCATCCTGGACCGCACCGGGGAGCTATCGAATCAAGTCGACATCCGACTGATTACAGTATTGATTTTCTCCGCTGCCCTGGCAACGACCCGCCCGGGCCGGCCGGTCATGGTGCGACCGTGCCGAGTGAAGCGGAGCCAGCTGAGAAACCAGCCCCGTCGGTCAGGCGCGAATCAGCCCTTCCAGGAATCCACGTAGCCGGCCCACTCCACCGGCTCCAGTTCCTCGCGCACTTCCAACGCATCCCGGGTGTCAATCATCACCGCCACCTCTTCAGTAGCCTCGGCTGACTGGGTCAACATATTGGCCAGCGCCTTGGGATGGGGTCCGTGGGTAAAGCCACAAGGATGCAGGGTCATCATTCCAGGATGGATATTGTCCCGGGAGAAGAACTTGCCCTGGTGGTAGAAGATCAGCTCGTCGTAATCATCGTTGTTGTGGAAGAACGGTACCTTTAGCGCATCCGGATCAGTCTCGAAGGGACGCGGCACGAAGGTGCAAATAACAAACCGACCCGCCAGGAAAGTCGTGTGGGCCGACGGCGGCAGGTGATAGCGGTGACTCATCAACGGCCGAATGTCCCGCCAGTTGAGGCGGACCGGAGCCAGGTCGCCTTTCCAGCCCACAGCATCCAGGGGATTGAAGGGGTAACCGATCAGGCTGACCTGCTTGCCACGCTTGACCCTGACCTGCCAGGGCGTGTCCCCCTGCTGGGCCTTGAATGCCTCATCAATGTGCGGTGTCTCCAGGGCTGCCGGGTCAAAGATTGCATGAGGACCCAGGAGCCCCTTGTCGGGTAGACGATAGCTGTCGTTGGTTGCCTCCACCATCAACAGGCTCATAGGCTGCTCGATCTCCAGGCGCCACATGGTGCCCCGGGGGAGAATGACGTAGTCGCCCTCGCCCACACTCAGGTGCCCGTAATCGCAGAACAGCTGACCGCAACCGGCGTGTACGAACAGCAGTTCGTCGCCATCGCTATTGCGAACCAGGTGATCCATATTGGCATCGCAGCGCCAGAATCGAATACTGACCGAAGCGTTGCCCATCAGTTCCCGTGCATCCAACGGACCCGGACCAAAGCCGCTCAGCTTGCCCGCATCAAACGCCCGGGGGCGAATGGGACCCTCGAAACTCTCCCATCCGGTTGGCGGTCGACGGTGGTACATGTGGGTTGCCGGACCGAAAAAGCCTTCCTTACCCAGTTCCCGTTCGTAGGTGTTCTCCGGCAGGGCCGCGTGGGCCTGGCGGGAAGACTCGCCCTCACTTCTTGGAAATGCGATCCAGCGTTTCATGGCCTACTCCTCAGATCACGCCCCGGCGAACCTGGTCCAGTTCAATCGACTCGAACAGGGCCTGGAAATTGCCCTCGCCAAAGCCCTCGTTGCCCTTGCGCTGGATGATCTCGAAGAAGATCGGTCCAATCACGTTCTTGGTGAAGATTTGCAGCAACAGGCCCTGGCCCTCGGTAGGAGCGCCGTCGACCAGGATGCTGCGTTTTTGCAATTCATCCAGGGGCTCGCCGTGGCCTGCCACCCGGGCGTCCACACCCTCGTAGTAGGTTTCGGGCGTGTCCTGGAATTCCACACCGTTGCTGCGCAGACGATCCACTGTCTGGTAGATGTCGTCGGTACCCAGGGCGATATGCTGGATGCCTTCGCCCTGGTATTCCCGCAGGTATTCCTCAATCTGGCTTTTGTCGTCGCGAGACTCGTTGATCGGGATGCGGATCTTGCCGCAGGGGCTGGTCATGGCTTTACTGATCAGGCCGGTGAGCTTGCCCTCGATGTCGAAGTAGCGGATTTCGCGGAAGTTGAACAACTTCTCGTAGAAGCCGGCCCACTTGTCCATGTTGCCGCGAAACACGTTGTGGGTCAGGTGATCCACATAGGTCAGTCCCGCGTCCTGGAATTCCCCGGTAGGCTCCACCGGCAGGAAATCCACGTCGTAGATACTCTTGTCGCCGTAGCGGTCCACCAGGTACACCAGGGAGCCGCCGATACCCTCGATAGCAGGGATATTCAACTCCATCGGACCCACCGGGCTACTCACAGCAGTGGCGCCCAATTCCACGGCCCGCTTCAGGGCCCTGGTGGCGTCTTTCACCCGGAATGCCATGGCGCAGGCGCAGGGGCCATGCTGCTTGGCAAAGCGCTGGGCGAAGCTGTCCGGCTCGGCATTGATTATAAAATTCACGTCACCCTGGCGGTGCAGTGTGACGTCCTTGCTGCGATGACGGGCGGTGACTGGAAAGCCAAGACTGGCAAACAGCCGTCGCAACAGTTCCGGATCAGGAGCGGCGTATTCCACAAACTCGAATCCATCCGTGCCCATGGGGTTGTCAAACAGGTCAGCCATTACATACTCCTAGGTAGGCCGGTATACAGATCTCGAGATTATCCCGGCTGGTGTTGCGGCGTAGAACAAATTATAGTTTCATTTGAAACTAATTCAAGGGAACCCGAGTCGTGGCAAAGCAACCCTTACTGAAACTGGACGGTTTTCTGCCGTATCGAATCAGTGTCCTGGCCAATACGATCTCCACCACCCTGGCTAGCGCCTACTCCCGGCAGTTTGATCTTCGCATTCCCGAATGGCGGGTACTGGCCACCCTGGGCGGTTATCCCGACTCATCCGCCCGGGAAGTCGCCCAACGCACCGCCATGGACAAGGTAGCCGTCAGCCGGGCCGTCTCCAACCTGATGGACCAGGGCCGTGTATCCAGCGCAATTGACAGCGGCGACCGCCGGCGAACCTTGCTGCGCCTGAGCGCCGATGGAGAAGCGTTGCTGGCACGAATCGTCCCCCTTGCCCACGCCTATGAATCCAGGCTGCTGGAGACGCTCAGCGTGGAGGAACGAGTGCAATTTGAAAGCCTGCTGCACAAACTGATGCAACAAGCCAGTCTGCTCAGTAACCAAACCGTCGAATAATACCGAAAACGCAGCCAAATAGCGGCTTTCCGAGATATCAGCACCGACATTTAACAGGCAATATTCAGGTCAGAAAACCATTGTTCCCGAACTCCAAAGTCCGTCTTTGGATAACTCTTGTTTCACCCCCGTTAAAAGCAGGGTTACAATCTACATATAGCTCGATTTCGGCGAGGACTCAGGTGGCGAGACTCAAACCACAGTAAGCCGAAGTCCAGGCAAGAAATCTCAAGAATTCTTACTTTACTAGCGCCGTAGCAACAAACGGTAGCGGAGCCTATAAGTCATGCAACGCCGTTCATCTAATGCCCAGATCAAGCTGCTGGAATCCATCGTTTCAAATGCCAATAATCATCCTGCAGCGAAAGAGCACCCTCTGCTGACCGAATTCGTCAGGCAGGGCTACCGTAATGTTTCGCTTGATGACTTATCCAGTCACGACCAGGACGACCTGGTTACCGCCGCTATCTCGACCCTGAAATTTGCCCAGAAACGCAAGCCGGGAAAGCCGAAGATTCGTGTTTTTAACCCGACGGTAGATAAACACGGCTGGAGCCATGCTCACACCATCGTGGAGATCGTTAATGACGACATGCCCTTCCTGGTGGATTCGGTTCGCGCCGCAATTAACGACACCGGCCTGACGGTACAGCTGACCATTCATCCGATCTACACCGTGATGCGTGACAAAGAAAACAACCTGCTGGATATCCTGCCGAGAAAGAAAAACCAGACCAAAGGCGCGAAGGAATCCATGATGCGCCTGGAAATTGACCGTGAGTCCGATGAGGATGCGCTCAAGAAATTGATCCAGCGCCTGAAGGTCGTTCTCGCCGATGTACGCAATGCCGTGGAAGACTGGGACGCAATGCGTAACAAGGCCAGGGAGATTTGCGAAGGTATCGAGAACAACCCTCCGCCCATTGATGAAGCGACGGTCGCCGAAAGCGTGGCCCTGATTCGCTGGATGGAAAACAACCACTTCACCTTGCTCGGATACCGTGAGTACGAACTCGAACGCGGCGAGAACAAAGACATTCTCAACCCCCTGCCAAAAACCGGCCTGGGCATCCTGCGTTCAACCAGCAGCCGCAAGCCAAAATCCGTGGAAATCACCTCCCGGGACATTCGCTCCCAGGCACGCGCCAGGGAAATGCTGTTCATCACCAAGGCCAATTCCAAATCCACCGTACACAGAAGTGCTTACCTGGATTACGTCGGCATCAAAGTTTTCGACCATGCCGGTCGAGTGGTTGGCGAGAAGAGATTCCTTGGACTTTTCACATCAGTGGCCTACAGCCGGAATCCCAGTGAAATTCCTTTGCTGAGACACAAGGTAGCCGAGGTCATGGCCGACTCCGGCATTGACCCCCACAGCCACGCGGGCAAGGCCCTGCAGCATGTGCTGGACACCTACCCCAGGGAAGAACTGTTCCAGACCAGCGTGGAAGACCTGACCCGCATTACCACCGGGATCATGAGTCTTCAGGAACGCCAGAGAGTGAAGCTGTTTGTGCGCCGCGATGCGTTTCACCGCTTTGTCTCATGCCTGGTATTCGTCCCCCGGGACAAGTACAACACCGAGGTGCGCCAGCGCCTCGAGGCAATCCTGATAGATCGATACAAGGGCGTCGGCTCGGAGCACCGGGTGCAGCTATCCGACGCCAGCCTTGCTCGCGTGCAGTTCATTATCCGCCTGGGCGAAGGCCGCATGCCACGGGTTGATGTCGGCAAGCTGGAAGACGATCTGGCCGAGGGCGTACGCACCTGGACCGACAATCTGAAAGCCGCCCTGATCACACGCCTTGGTGAGGAAGCCGGTTCAAAGCTGTTCAAGCGATTCGGCAAGAGCTTCCCTGCCGCTTACATGGAGGACTCATCACCCTATGAGGGCACCTTCGATGTTGAGCGTATGGCTCTGCTGACCGACGAACCGGAAGAGCTGCGAATGAGCGTGTACCGCCCCGAGGCGTTCCGCGACAACAAGCTGCGATTCAAACTGTGTCGACTGGGCAATCCAATTCCGCTTTCCGACGCGCTCCCCATGCTGGAAAACCTGGGGCTGCGTGTCATCAGCGAACGCCCCTACCGTTGCGTACCTGAAAACGGCAAGGAAATCTGGATCCAGGACTTCGACATGGTCATGGATGGCGAAGGAACCCTTTACCTGGGTGAGATAAGCGCCAACTTCCAGGAAACCTTCAGCCGGATGTGGGCCCACGTCACCGACAACGATGGCTTTAACAAGCTGGTGCTTAGCGCCGGCATGAGCTGGCGGCAGGCATACCTGATAAGAGCCTACTGCCGCTATCTGCTGCAGACAGGTTTGCCTTTTAGTCAGCTGTACATGGAACAGGTCATCGATCGCAACGCGGGTATCGCACGACTGATGGTGCAGTTGTTCGAGGCACGTTTTGATCCGCACATGAGCTCGCGCAAGCGCAAGACTATTGCCGATCAAAGTCTTGCTGAAATTAATACTGCGCTGGACAAGGTCGCCAGCCAGGACGAGGACCGCATCCTGCGTGCCTTCCTGACCGTGATCAAGGCAACCCTGCGTACCAACTTCTACCAGCTCACAGACCTGGGCGAATTCAAGGCCTATGTCTCGTTCAAGCTTGATCCTTCGAAAGTTCCGGACCTGCCCCTTCCACGTCCCAAGTACGAGGTGTTCATTTACTCACCGAGAATGGAAGGCGTGCACCTGCGTGGCGGCAAGGTCGCCCGGGGTGGTCTGCGCTGGTCGGATCGCATGGAAGACTTCCGCACCGAGGTGCTGGGCCTGATGAAAGCCCAAAACGTCAAGAACACCCTGATTGTGCCGGTTGGCGCCAAGGGTGGCTTCGTGTGCAAGCATCTGCCCAAGGGAGGCGATCGCGATACAGTCATGGCCGAGGTGATCTCTTGCTACAAGAGCTTCATCCGGGGCCTGCTGGATATCACCGACAACCTGGTGGAAGGCAAGGTCGTCCCCCCGAAACTGGTGGTGCGCCAGGATGAAGATGACTACTACCTGGTGGTGGCAGCCGACAAGGGCACCGCTACATTCTCCGATATCGCTAACTCCGTTTCTGCCGAGTACAACTTCTGGCTGGGGGATGCCTTCGCTTCGGGCGGCTCTGCCGGTTACGACCACAAGGGCATGGGCATCACCGCCAAGGGCGGCTGGGAAGCGGTCAAGCGCCACTTCCGCGAACGCGGCATCGACACCCAAACCACTGAGTTCACCGTGGCAGGTATCGGTGACATGGCCGGCGACGTATTCGGAAACGGACTACTGCAGTCCCGACATATCCGCTTGCAGGCGGCGTTCAACCACATGCACATTTTCCTGGACCCCGATCCGGATCCGGAAACCAGCTTTGTGGAACGCGAGCGCCTGTTTAACCTTCCTCGCTCATCCTGGGCGGACTACGACACCAACCTGATATCCGCCGGTGGCGGTGTGTTCTTACGCACTGAAAAACACCTGGATCTCAGTCCCCAGGTGCAGGCCATGCTCGGCACGACCGAGACCAGCATGACACCGCAAGAACTCATGCGGGCCATTCTGAAGATGAATGTTGACCTGTTATGGAACGGCGGCATTGGCACCTATGTGAAGGCTTCCACGGAAAGTAATGCCGATGCTGGAGACAGGGCCAATGACGCCCTGCGGGTAAATGGCGACGAACTGGGCTGCAAGGTGGTTGGCGAAGGTGGCAACCTGGGTCTTACTCAGCTGGGCCGAATCGAATTCGCCAAGAAGGGCGGCCGCATCAACACCGACTTCATCGACAATTCAGCCGGTGTGGACACCTCGGACCGCGAGGTGAATATCAAGATCATGCTGCGCCAGGTTGCTGACAGCACCGGCCTTGATGAAAAGTCTCGCAACAGGCTGCTTGCCTCGATGACCAATGAAGTAGGCAAACTTATCCTGCGTAATAACTACTTGCAGACCCAGGCCATCAGCTTGATGGAAGCCCACTCGCTGGAGCGTGTGAACGAACACGCATTCGTCATGCGGGCCCTGGAAAAGACTGGCGTGCTGAACCGGCAACTCGAATTCCTTCCCAGTGATGCCGAAATCAAGGCTCGCAAGGCAATAGGGGCAGGCTTCACCCGTCCGGAACTTTCACTGCTGGTGAGTTATTCCAAGATTGCCCTGTATCAGGACCTGATCGAGTCCAACGTGCCGGAAGATTCCTATCTATCCCACGAACTTGAAATCTACTTCCCCGCGCCGATGCGCAAGAAGTACCAGGATGTGCTGCGTAATCACCAGCTGGCACGGGAAATCGTTGCCACAGTAGTATGCAATAGCGTGATTAACAGGATGGGCCCGGTGTTCACCCTGCGTATGATGGAAGAGACCGGGGCCGACGCGGCGAAGATTGCCCGAGCCTATACCATCGCCAGGGAAATATTTGGTATCCGCGAAAACTGGCACGATATTGAAGCGCTGGACAACAAGATCCCGGCCAGCGTCCAGTACGCCATGATGTTCGAGATCACCCGATTGCTGCGTCACGCCAGCGCCTGGATCATGCAGCATCACGATGCCCCGCTGAATGTGGAGTCTATAGTGTCGCGACTGCAGCCTGGCTTGGTCCGCGCATTCAAGGCGCTGCCCAAGGCGTTGATCGGGCCAATGAGTCATAGAGTTTCCGAGAGCGCCGCGCTGTATCGGGAAATCGGCGTCACCGACAAGGTCGCCCATAGCATGTCCTTGTTACCCGCAGCATTCTCAACCCTGGATATCGTTGAAATAGCCCTGGAATCCAATCTCGATGAAATTCGGGTTGCCAAGACCTACTTCGAACTGGGGCGCGCCTTGTCGCTGGACTGGATTCTCGAGCAGATCGAGACACTGGAGGTCGAAGGCCGCTGGCAAGCAATCGCCCGCGGTTCCCTGCGAGAGAATCTGTATAGCCTGCAGCGACAACTCACTGCTAAATTATTGACCCGCCGCAGCAAAGCCTCTCCCCAGGAGTTGGTCGACCGCTGGCTGAGCAGCGTCTCGGAGCAGGTATCCCACCTGCAAAAACTGGTCGCGGAAATGCGTTCAAGCGGCAATATGGACTTCCCCACCCTGTCAGTCGCCCTGCAGGAAATCAGGAAACTGTCACAACTGGGTTGATGCGGGAATCCACAATAGCAGCCCGGCTCAGGCCGGGTATGCTCTAACTTGGCCCTACTGACGTAGGACCACAGACAACTAAAGGCATGAAATGGCTGGCAAACTTGTACTTTTGAGACACGGACAGAGCGTCTGGAATCTGGAAAACCTGTTTACAGGCTGGCATGACGTGGAGCTGACCGACCAGGGCAAGGCTGAGGCCGCACGTGCAGCCCAGCAGCTACTGGACGAAGACTTTCATTTCGACCTGGCGTTCACATCGGTGCTAAAACGCGCCATTCGTACCTTGTGGATCGTAATGGATAACACCCATCGCATGTGGGTTCCTGTGGAACGCAGTTGGCTGCTCAACGAGCGTCACTACGGTGCACTGCAGGGCCTGGACAAGGCTGAAACCGTTGCCAGGCATGGCGCTGATCAAGTACAGATCTGGCGCCGCAGTTATGACATTCCGCCGCCGGCTGTGGAATGGGATGACCCGGAACACCCGCGTTTTGACGAACGTTACGCAGCGCTGGATCCGAAAATTCTGCCAACGACCGAATCCCTCAAAATCACCCTGGAGCGGGTGCTTCCTTACTGGGAAGAACGCATTGCACCGCAACTCAGGGCTGGCAAGAACGTCCTTATCGTGGCCCATGGCAACAGCCTGCGTGCACTGGTGAAAAAACTGGATGGAATTTCAGACGAAGACATTACCGGCCTGAATATCCCAACCGGCGTACCCTTACTCTTTGAACTTGATGACTCTCTGAAACCAATAAGCAGCCGATTCCTTGGCGACCCCGACGCGGTCAAGGCAGCTCAGGATGCAGTCGCCCGCCAAACCAGCGGGAAATGACACAGCTACGCAAATTATAAAGGAGTACGCCGTGACCAAATATCACCACATTCGAGAGAATTTGCTGGCAAGGCGTACCGAATTAATGACCCGGCTGGAACAGATCACCTCTGACGTTCGTCATGAGGAGGAACCGTTGAGCGCGGACTTTGCAGAGCAGGCGACTGAACGGGAAAACGAGGAAGTCATGGATGCCCTGGGCTCCCAGGCCAGGCAAGAGCTGGCGCTTGTTTCCGGTGCGCTTCGTCGCATAGAAGCCGATGAATTCGGCGAATGTACAGAGTGCGGGGAACCGATAGCAGATCAGCGACTGGAGGCCCTGCCCTTTGCCGAAACCTGCATTAACTGCGCCGCTATTGCCGAGAAAAACCTGACAAACTCCGTACCTAGGAAGTCAGCACCACCCCACTAGCCACCGGCTTGGGCAAGTGCAGGATCCGCACCGGATCAGGGCATATTTGCCGCCAGAACGGCAGCTCGGCTGGCGCGCATACGCCAAAGAAATTTGTTTCCTCTCCCAGTAGATCCAGGATCACCTGCACATGCAGGTGGGGCGGCCAATGACCGTTTTCCTGCTCCTGCCCTATCTCGGCAAATACCTCACCCGCCTTAAGCTGCTGCCCTGGCCTCAGGGCATCAAGCGTGGCCATGTTCAAGTGTCCATAGAGGGTAAAGAAACTTCGTGGCGCGCCGGGCAAATCATGTCGCAGTATCACCGTAGGCCCATAATCCAGGTGCTCGTCATTTAAAGCCACCGCCACCACGCTGGCATCAAACGGCGCGTGCACCTCGGTGCCTGCCGGAACGAACACGTCAACACCCAGGTGTGTGGATCGGGGCTGACCTTCACTTATGAACTGGGGACTGGAATAACAGCCCCTGTCTTCGGCGTATCGTCCAAGCGCGGCGCCCGCCCCATATTCAACAAGCAAACGATTCACAGCTTCGCTTGCCCCAGCCTCAGCCAGGTCCAGGGCGCCCAGTCGGGTAGCCCGCACAGAAAAATCCAGCTCAATCACCCGGGCATCACTGCCCAGGCATGTCATTAGCGGCTCAGGCGTCACTTTCTCAAGCAACCAATTTGACAACGCCAGGCCTCCATCAGCGGCTTCTTCGTTCTGATGGAATCGATTCCACGCCAAGTCCAGAGGCGTATTGTTATTTTTCACGGCCTTCTAACCCCGTTTACTGATTCAACTCGACTTGGGCTCATCCCACACCCTGATCAAGCCTTCCTGGGCCACTGAGGCAACCAGGATGCCATCCTGAGTATAGACGCTCCCTCGGGAGAGCCCCCTGGCACCCACTGCCACAGGACTGTCACAGTCATACAGCAACCATTGGTCCAGGCGGAAAGGCCGGTGCAACCACATGGCGTGGTCCAGGCTGGCCATCTGCACATTACCCTGCATGAACGTCATGCCATGGGGCAATGTCGATGTGGTAAGCAAATCGTAATCCGACACGTATGCCATCAGGCCCAGGTGCAGATTCGGATCATCCGGCAGCTTATCCACCGCCTTGAACCAGATTTGCTTGCGCGGCTCACGCTTCTGCGGAGCCAGGTAATCGATGGGCTGCACCGGCCTGAAACTAAACGGCTTGCGGCTCCACAGGTAGCGTCTGAGTTTTTCGGGCAGGTTTTCTTTTTCTCCCGCAGCATAGGTCTCAATATCCAGCAGGCCCTCGGGGCCCGGCACATCGGGCATCGTACTTTGATGCTCAACGCCGGTTTCCGGAACCTGGAAAGATGCCGCCATCGTGAAGATAGGACGACCATGCTGAATCGCCACCACCCGACGGGAGGAAAAACTGCGACCGTCCCGGTTGCGTTCCACCTCATACACGATGGGCGCGTTGAAATCACCTGAGCGTAGAAAATAGGCATGCAGTGAATGCGCGGTTCGCGCCTCCACCGTGGTACAGGCGGCAATCAACGCCTGGCTCAATACCTGGCCACCGAAAACCCGTGCGCTGCCTATATCCCGGCTCTCGCCCCTGAATAGATTGGTCTCCAGCCGTTCCAGGTCCAGGTGATCAATCAATTCTTTTAATAACGTATTCAAAACTCAATTCCCGGTGTTGGTTTAGCTGGGCTATTGTCGCCCCTGTGAACTGCCACGGCAATCAACAGCTCTGCATCCAGTCGAGCACAGGCGACGAAAACACTGGCAAGTAAGGAACTGATTCACCAGTTACTGCTCTAACACTGAGAATTCCAACGGGATGGCAGCATGCTTATCAAGAAAAAGCCGGACATACTTTCCTCTGAAATTACCGATAGCCGGCTGTATTTCGGACGCCGGCGTTTTATGCGCGAGGCGGCAACATTAGCGCTCGCTGCCAGCCTGCCAACCCGATTGCTGGCGGACAAGCCCGGGTGGCTAAACAACATCACCCCCAGCGACTTCAGCACCGGCGAACAACCCAATAGTTACTCTGACATCACCACCTACAATAATTATTACGAATTCGGCACCGGCAAAGACCAGCCCCAGCATGAGGCCAAGGATTTCAATCCCTGGCCCTGGACGCTGAAAATTTCCGGTGAGGCCGAGAAAACCGGCACCTTCAACCTGGAAGACATCCTGGCCGGGCGCGCCATGGAAGAGCGCATCTATCGACTGCGCTGTGTTGAAGCCTGGTCCATGGTTATTCCCTGGGTCGGCTTCCCACTGGGTGAATTGCTGAAAGAGTTCCTGCCGACCTCCCGGGCAAAGTTCGTCGAATTCGTAACCTTGAACGATCCCTCGCTCATGCCCGGCCAGAAAGCCCGGGTCCTGGAGTGGCCGTATCGTGAAGGCCTGCGCATCGACGAGGCCATGCATCCGCTAACCATCCTGGCCACCGGGCTGTATGGCGAAGCGCTACCCAATCAAAACGGCGCACCGCTTCGACTTGTCATCCCGTGGAAATATGGCTTCAAGAGCATCAAGGCCATCACCGAAATACGCTTCCGCGAGACCGCACCGAATAACAGTTGGAGGAAATCCGCACCTGGCGAGTACGGCTTCTACGCAAATGTAAATCCAGAGGTGGACCACCCGCGCTGGAGCCAGGCCAGGGAACGACGAATAGGCGCAGGGATTTTTACGCCCAAGCAAGACACCCTGATGTTCAACGGTTACGCAGATCAGGTCGCCTCGCTGTATGCGGGGATGGATTTAAGGCGTAATTTCTGAAGTGTGGCTTAAACCTGTCAACACCCTGTTGCTCAGGCGCAGGTTGATCAAACCCCTGGTGTTCGCACTGTGCTGCCTGCCCTTCGCCGGGCTCGCACTGGGTGCTTTCGGGATGGCAGGCTTTAGCCTGGGCGCCAACCCGGTGGAAATGTTGCTGCACAGCTGTGGAAAGTGGGGGCTGAACCTGCTCCTTATCACCCTGTGCGTCACACCCCTGGCGCATTTCAGTGGCTGGCGGGCCCTGTTCGCCTACCGCAGAATGCTGGGGTTGTTTGCTTTCTTCTATGCCTGCCTGCACCTAACTATCTACCTGGTGCTGGACCAGTCATTGCTGTGGTCGGCGGTTATTGAGGACGTACTGGAACGGCCGTACATCACCCTGGGATTCAGCGCCTGGTTAATGCTGCTGCCGCTAGCTTTAACCTCCACAAAGGGAATGATCAGGCGCCTGGGACAACGCTGGACCCAGCTTCATCGATTGATATACCCGGCCAGCATACTGGTGGCATGGCATTTCTACTGGCAGGTTAAACAGGATGTGCGCGAACCACTGTATTACGTGGCTGCGCTGGCACTGTTGCTGGGCTGGCGCCTTTACCGGCAGCGTGTAAGAGCTAGGGAGCCTCTGATTTATTCATGAACTTGTATCTTGCGGCTAAAATATCCAGCTTCTGTGTTGCCAATCTTCGCAATAGCTGGCTATTCCGTGCGATTGGCGCCTTGAGTCTGAATCCTTTCGCCTACAATCTACTTCGTCCAGAATTAATCAGAGGTTCCCTAGAAGTCGCGTTTGATCACGTATTGAGAAAGCCAGCGCAGACCATCAGCAGACTCACCCTGGCGATCCAGCACGGCCAGTGCTTGCTGGTAGAGTTCCTCGCAACGATCCTTGGCCTTGTCCATCCCGAACAACGAGGGGTAGGTCGCCTTGCCGTGTGCCCGATCTGATCCCTGGGGCTTTCCGATCACCGCGGTATCACCCTCCTCGTCCAGCACATCATCCTTGATCTGGAAAGCCAGGCCGATGTCCCGTGCGTAACGGTCGTAGTCTTGCATTGTCTTTTCATCAACACCCGCGCACAAACAGGCGCTGAGAATACTGGCCCGAATCAGACAACCGGTCTTCTTGGCGAACATGGTTTCCAGTTCCGACTGACTCAGGGTGTTCCCCTCTGCCGCCAGGTCAATCGCCTGCCCACCGGTCATACCGTGGGAGCCCGCCGCCTCGGCAATCAGGTCAATCAACGCTACCTGCAGGCCGGGCTTGCCATCCAGCGCGGGACTTCGGGTGATCATGTGAAAGGCCTGCATCTGTAACGCATCGCCGGCCAATATGGCAACCGCCTCACCAAAGGCAATATGCGCGGTGGGCTTGCCGCGGCGCAAATCATCATCATCCATGGCCGGCAGGTCATCGTGAACCAGCGAGAAGGCATGAATCATTTCGATGCATGCGGCGGGCGCATCCACCATGGCCAGGTCCACGCCCAGGGCCTCTGCGGTGGCGTAACAAAACAGCGGGCGAATTCGCTTTCCCCCGTTGAGCACCGCGTAGCGCATCGCCTGGTGCAAGGGAGGCGGGGCCGCGTCTCCCGGGGGCAACCCGGCATCCATGCTTTGTTCTATTCTTTGCTGATAGGACTGCAGTCGATCGGCGAATGACTGACCTGCGGACACGCTGTTCTCACTCACTGAAAAACCCCGGTTTACGTTCTGAAAGATGAGCGTGTGCATGATACACCACACACCACGCGTCGACGTACCTCGCCGGGAAGGGTATCGTTTGATTCTTTGTTTAATCAGGCACGAGTAAACAGCAATGCAGGCAACCGCGCAGGCCCAGCCAAACATAGCCCTGGTGAAGTACTGGGGAAAACGGGACATCGGGCACAACCTGCCTGCAGTCGGGTCGATTTCCATCACCCTTGATGCTCCCCACACCCGCACCACGGTGAGTTTTTCCGACCGACTGCTACAGGACGAATTCCTGCTAAACGGCAAGCATGAAGCCTCCATGCTGGGTCGCGTCAGTACCTGCCTGGACACCCTCAGGGCGCTATCCGGCAGTTCCTTGAAAGCCCGGGTAGAAAGCGAAAATGATTTCCCGACCGGGGCCGGGCTGGCCTCTTCCGCCTCGGGCTTCGCTGCCCTGGTCAGAGCGGGAGCCGCGGCACTGGAGCTAGACCTGGACATCCAGCAGTTGGCGGATCTTGCGCGACGGGGATCCGGTTCTGCGGCCCGCTCCCTGCTAGGCGGTTTCGTTGAACTGTCCCTGCCCTCACCCGGCAGCGAAAGCACCCCGGTGAGCAGCCTTTGCAAGGCCGATGAGTGGCCACTGTCGGTGGCCATCGCCATCACTTCCTCGGCAGCCAAGTCGGTGGGTTCCACTGAAGGCATGGAGCGCAGTCGCCTGACATCGGCCTACTATCCGGCCTGGGTAGATAGTCAGGAGGCCGACCTGGCCCGGGCCCGGCAGGCCATCGCCAAGCGAGATTTCCAGGCACTGGCGGAAGTCAGTGAATACAGCTGTCTGAAGATGCACGGCCTGGCCATGGCCTCAGAGCCGGGCATGATGTATTTCAACGGTGCAACCGTCGAATGCCTGCATCAAGTGCGGGCGCTCAGGGCCCAGGGCGTTCCGGTGTTCTTCACCATAGACGCCGGTCCCCAGGTAAAGGCTGTCTGCTTGCCAGAAGCCCTGGAGCAGGTCTCCCGGGCGCTGGCCGAGATACCCGGCGTGCAAAAAATTATTCCCTGTGGACTCGGTGACGGATCCAGGCTGGTACAGGGCTGAACATCATGCAAGTCAGCGCACCCGGCAAGCTCATCCTGACAGGCGAATACGCCGTGCTGGACGGTGCGCCGGGACTGGTCATGGCGATCAATCGCCGGGCCAGGGTCAGTCTCGAACCATCACCCGACACCTCCTGGCACCTGGTATCCCTGCAGGACCAACGCAGCACCTGTAGCTTCACGTTCGATGAGCGGGGACTACCCCGGTGGAACCAGCCGGCCAGCAAAAGCGCTTTTCACCTGGTAGACACCATGTTGCGGGCCGCCCAGGAATTGGCCCTGCAAAACCTGCCACCATTTACGGCGACACTGGATACCAGCGAATTCTTTGACCCGGGCGCCGGGGGCCAGAAACTTGGGCTGGGCTCCAGCGCCGCACTGACCGTAGCCCTGTCGGCAGCCCTTCGAGAATGGGCGAACATCCCTGCACTGCCCCGGGGAAAACAGTTGGCAATGCTGCTTGCCATGCATAGCGACTTCCAGGGAGGTCGGGGCAGCGGCATAGACCTGGCCGCCAGCCTGTGTGGCGGGGTCCTGGACTACCAGCGATCCCCGGGAAGTTCGGAACCCATTATCGAACCCGGCAGGCTGCCTGCCGCCCTGAAGTTCCGCGCTATCTGGACAGGTAAACAGGCCTCAACCAGCGACTTGTTGCAGCAACTTGAGGCCGCCTCCGAGGCTGATCCCGGCGGCTGGAACCAGGTTCGACAGATACTGGCCTCGGCAGCCACCCAGTCCCGGAGCGCGTTTATCAGCGGCCAGGCAGAAGAATTGATTTCCTCGATAAACACCTACGGCAAGGGTCTCCGCCTCCTGCAGACATTTTCGGGCATTCCGGTATTTTCCCCGGAGCACGAAACTCTCGCAGAACTGGCCGCTAATCATGGAGTGACTTACAAACCCTCGGGAGCAGGCGCAGGCGACCTGGGCCTGGCATTCAGCCTGGATCCAGCGGCCCTTGCGCAGTTTTGCTCGGAGGCTGCCGGGGCGGGCTTCGGATGCCCCGATTTGGCCTTAGAAACAAGGGGTTTGGCCCGCCAGAATTAGCGTTAGCCTTGGAAAACCTGTCCACAGGGGCGACAATACGGGGTTGGAGACCTTACGGTCCGGGTAGTTTTAAGAACTGCCAATACCTTTCGGATAGTTAGAGTTTATGTCGTCGAATATCAAGCCGCCTGGCAACAAGAGTAATTCCGTGATCCCGGCTTTCTACAAGCTGTCGATCCCCGAGCGTGTGCGCGCTGTTCGTGACAAGGGGTTCCTGAGCTCCCAGGACTTCAAATCCCTGCTTAGCGGTGAACATACCCTGAGCCTGGAAAACGCCGACCGCATGATCGAGAACGTGGTGGGCATCATGGGCCTGCCCGTGGGCATCGCCCCGAACTTCCTGATCAACGGCAAAGACTACGTGGTTCCGCTGACGGTTGAAGAACCCTCTATCGTGGCAGCCCTGAGTTCGGCAGCGAAAATTGCACGCAACGCTGGTGGCTACCAGGTAGAGAGCACACCGCCGATCCTGATTGGCCAGATCCAGGTTGTAGAGGAACCACACACTTATCGCGCCAAGCTGAAATTGCTGGAGCGCAAGCAGGAAGTGCTGAACCTGGCGAACAGCCTGCACCCGCGCATGGTGGCCCGGGGCGGCGGCGCAATGGACCTGGACGTTATCCTGCATCCGGCCTCAGAATCGAATATGGAAATGCTGGTGGTCCACCTGCTGGTGGATACCTGTGACGCCATGGGCGCCAACCTGGTTAACACCATGTGCGAGGGTGTCGCCTCACTGATCGAAAGCATTTCAGGTGGCAAGGTATTCCTGCGAATACTGTCGAATCTCACCGATAGAGCCCTGATTCGCGGCAAGGTCCGCATCCCTCCCCATTTACTGGCAGGTCGCGGATTTGACGGCGAATCCGTGCGCGATGGTATTGCCATAGCCAGTCAGTTCGCCGCCATAGATCCTTACCGCGCGGCCACCCATAACAAGGGAATCATGAACGGCGTGGATGCGGTAGCCATCGCAACCGGCAACGACTGGCGGGCCATTGAGGCTGCCGCCCATGCCTACGCCGCTCGCGGCACGCACTACACCTCGCTGACTCGCTGGTACACCGACGACGAAGGAATGCTGGTGGGCGAGATCGATATGCCGATGAAGGTCGGCATCGTGGGCGGCCCACTGCAGACCAATCCTACGGTTGCGCTGAACCTGCGCATGCTGAATGTGAGCAAAGCCACTGAACTGGCCGAAGTCATGGGCATCGTGGGCCTGGCACAGAATTTCTCGGCGCTGCGCGCACTGGCCACAGACGGCATTCAGCAGGGGCATATGACCCTGCATGCGCGGTCGGTGGCAACCGCCGCCGGCGCAACTCCGGAAATGTTCCCCATCGTTGTTGACCGGCTGGTTGAAAGCGGCGAAATCAAGATCTGGAAAGCCCACGAAATTATCAAGGGTCTATCGCGTCCCCGGAACGTTGCCGAACACGACCAGGCCGAGATCGATCACGATGACATGGCCGCCGGTCATGGAAAGATCATCCTGCTGGGTGAACATGCGGTGGTCTACGGCTCTCATGCCATCGCCGCCGCAGTACCCCTGGCGGTTCGCGCAAGAGTCCAGGATGGTGAGGACGGCGTTCAGTTAATCGTTCCCCGCTGGGGCGTGGAACAGCGCCTGCACCAGGAAGCGGAAAAGCGACAGTCTTTCGAGCGTCCCGCCGGCGTGATCCTGGAAAAACTGGGCCTGCTGGACAAGCCCATGCGAATCGAAGTGTATTCGGATATTCCCCGGGCAATGGGACTGGGTGGATCGGCTGCCGTGGCGGTCGCAATCATCCGCGCCCTGGACAGGCATTACGCACTGGGGCTGGCCGATGAAGATGTGAACAACCTGGCCTACGAATGTGAACGAGTTGCCCACGGAACGCCCTCCGGCGTGGACAACACCGTGGCCACCTACGGCAAGGCCATTGTCTACCAGCGCAACCGCACTCCCGCCTTCGAGGACGTGGAGATTGGCGCGCCCATGAAGTTCGTGATCGGCATGACCGGCGTGGAAAGCCTCACCGCCGGCATGGTCGCCCAGGTTCGCAAGGCCTGGGAGAACAACAAGCGAGTTTACAACCGGGTATTCAAGGGCATCGACGGACTAACCCTCGAAGCCATCGAGTCCATTCGCAAAGGCGATCTGGCGCAACTGGGAGACTTGATGAACGTCTGCCAGGGCCTGCTGAACAGCCTGCGGGTTTCCAGCTGGGAACTTGAGGAATTAATTCACCTGGCCCGTGACAACGGCGCCCTGGGCGCCAAGCTCACCGGTGGTGGTGGCGGCGGATCCATGATTGCGCTGTGCCCGGAGAACAGTGACAAGGTAGCCCAGGCGATTCGCAATGCGGGTTACCAGGCCGCGGAGGTGGTCGTTGAATAAGGCGGCTCACGAAAACGCGGTCGTCTCCCATGAATCCGAAAACCTGATCCTG
>Ga0102811_1000489_pt1 | contig 19554 bp, 22 predicted proteins | sample ColrivemetaGS705_FD_84507 | JGI IMG/M metagenome (GOLD analysis project Ga0102811, IMG submission 84507) | Estuarine microbial communities from the Columbia River estuary - Flood tide ETM metaG S.705 | ecosystem: Environmental > Aquatic > Marine > Intertidal zone > Estuary | place: USA: Columbia... | reverse complement strand
TTCCAAATCAATGGTGGTTCAAGTTATACATATGCAGAAACTTGGTTAAACATTGGTGGTGCCGGTGTTGGTATCTACGATGGATATAACGGTGCTCACTTCTTACCTAATAACCAGACTTCATATACGCCTTGGACTGTATACGGAAACAGAGGTGGTTACTATGGATTAGCTTACAGTCAGGCAGGATATGATCCGCATGATATGTGGGATGGTTCAGGTAACGGTGGTTGGTATTTACAAGGACTAGGACGTTGGGTAACTTATCATAACCGTGCTCAAAACTGTCTAGGTATAGGTTCATCGGCTACAGTTTCCGGTTACCAAATGAGAGTCAATGGTTCTCTTTATTGTAACGGTAATATTGTTGCTTATTCTGATGAACGTAAGAAGAAGAATATCGTAACTATTGACGGTGCTCTGGATAAAGTATTACAACTACGTGGCGTATACTACGAAAGAATAGAAGATGTTTCTACAGACGAAACAGATAAAATGTTCGGTGGTAGACAAGTTGGTATGATTGCTCAGGAAGTTGAAAAGGTCCTTCCGGAAGTTGTATCATACGCTGTGGAAACAGACGAATATGGTCTTGATTATCCTAAGATGATCGGCCTACTTGTTGAAGCTCATAAAGACCAACAAAAATTAATAAATAATCAACAAGAAAAGATTGACAAACTTGAAGAAATGTTATATAATATAATGAATAAAATGGAGAACAAATAATGGCACTAATACAGTCATACGAAGTACCTGGCACAGGATTATCTGCACCCGATGCATATTTTGTAGTCACAGATGTTAAGGTACAAAAAAGAATGCAAGACATTCCGCTACCACCAGATCACACTACACCTACTGGTTTAACCGGTAACGGTGTGAGAGATCCTGATATGGAAGTTCATTGGCAAGCTGGTTACATAGCAGAATGTTTCGTAACTATCTGGGCTAGTAAAGAAGCTCGAGAAGCACACAATAAACCGATTGGATTTGCTGGTGTAAATGCTACAGAAGTTGAAGCTGAATTAAACATCGGAACAAGAGGATTGGACCATAGATGTAAATTCTTTATAGACATGGATTCTGCAGATAGTCATATTGTTCAGGCGTATACACATTTGAAATCTTTAGACTATTTTGCCTCGGCAACAGAAGATTAATAAATAACTATTATATCCAATACAAAATATTTAACGGAGAAAATTAAAAATGGCAATGACATATACTTGGAAAATAACCGGCCTTCAAAAAAGGGACCAGGTTAATAGCGAGGGCGCGACCCTTGCAGGTGCAGTAGTTCAAACCTACTGGGAAATGGAAGGTACTGATGAAAATGGCGACAAAGCTAAATTCTCAGGCGCAACTCCCTTTAGTGCAGCTGATGTAGCAGCAGGTTCATTTGTGGCGTTTGAAGAATTGACTGAGGCTAATGTATTAGCTTGGGTACAAAACGTTGTAAATAATGACCCTACTTATGCAGCACACATTGAAGATAGAATTAGAAAAGAGATTGATAAATCATCAGTCAGTGATATTGCACAAACATCACTACCATGGTCTGAAGTAGTAGGCGACGGAGTAACACCAGAACTACCAGCTGATTCACCTGCTGCAGACGATGCTGCCCCTGAATAAGGATTAACTAATGACTTATTCTTGGACTATAATTAGCTTTGAAACTAGAGACGTAGTTAATGATGATGCTGCGTCTCTAGCAGATGCTGTTGTTTCTGTGAAATGGAAACGCGATGGTGTTGATTCAGGTGGAGCCACAGGTTCTGTCTTGGGTTATACAGTATTGGCAGCCGAATCCACAGCTGAAGGTGATTTTGTAGCATTTAGTTCTCTTACTGAGTCACAAGTAGTGAATTGGATTGAGACAGCTATAGGATCCGATAAGCTAGCAGAATATAATACTGCAATACAAGCAAAAATTAACAAACAAGTAGCGACAAAGAAATCACCGCCTTGGGCTTAAAAAAATTGGTTGACATTTGCACTAGATAGTGTTATAATACATTACACTTAAATTTTTATAATATGGATTTTATTATGGAGGAAATATGCATGATTTGCGCCGTCACGGCCTAGTACACTACGCCTTAAAAAGAGGCGGAAGCATCCATCCGATTACACTACCCATAGAATTGACCGGCGAAACAGGGATTATGAATCCTTCTATTTTCGTTCACAACGGGAAAATTCTTTTAAACGTTCGACACGTTAACTATACTCTTTACCATTCAGAAGGTAAAAAGTTCCCACATATTTGGGGACCTCTCCAATATATACATCCAGAAAATGAAGTGCTTTTAGCGACACATAATGTTTTGTGTGAGCTAGATAGTAATATGCAAATGTTAAGTGCTGGTCGAATTAAAATGAACCTAGATACTGGCGCGCCAACATGGACTTTCCATGGTTTGGAAGATGGCAGATTATTTTCCTGGGACGATAGATTATTCCTTTGTGGTGTCCGTAGAGACGCTTACGATGATAAAGGGAAAGGCCGAATGGAAATGTGTGAGGTAGAATTTATTGATGGTGAGTGGCAAGAAATTGGGCGACATCCTATACCAGCTCCAGGCGATAACGGTTCCTATTGTGAAAAGAATTGGATGCCAATTACTGATATGCCATGGCATTTTGTAAAATGGTGTAACCCAACTCAGGTTGTAAAATATGATGATGTAACAAGAACAACTGAAACTGCAATCCTAGATGAATCCAAGTTATATTCAATGAAAAGAGATTTAAGAGGTGGAACACAAGTTGTACCTATAGGAGAGGGCCGACATCTTTGTCTAACTCATGAAGTAGATCTTTTAAAAGATGCATTCGGCAGAAAAGATGGACATTATAACCATCGAGTAATCGTGTGGGATAAAGATTGGAATATTGTACATAATACAGAAGACTTTCATTTTATGGGAACACAAGTGGACCCAACTACAGGGTATGAATATAATATTGAATTTGCTACGGGTATGGCCTTCCTAGAAGGTAATGTATTAATTAGTTTTGGTTATCAAGATAATGGTACATTTATTTTAAAAATGCCAGAGGCTGTATTTTTTGATTTTGTGGGGAGAGCATAATGTTACAAGAACTTTTAAATGACCATATAATGGACCCAAAAAATCCTGATAAGATTTTTAAATTGGCTAGTGAATATGACCGACTTGAACAAGGGGCTATGGCTGTATCATTATATTTAAAAACAGCAGACCTTTCAGACAATACACTATTACAATATAAGTCTTTACTTGGTATTGCCAAATGTTATTGGAGACAAGGAAACAGAACATTTACAGTTGAAAGCGCACTCTTAGATGCATGCGGTGTTATGCCTGAACTACCAGAAGCTCATTATTTCCTTTCATTACTCTATGCAGAACAACAGAAATGGAAATCTTCCTATCTACACGCAAGACTTGGCCTACGAGGTACTTGGACAACACCGGATCTTGGTGTTGGATATCCAGGTCGTAATGCTCTTGCTTGGCTTGAGGCTCGAGGAAAATGGAGAGTAGCTGGAACACAAGAAGGTAAACATAAACTTTTTGACCTTAAATTTAAAACAATATTAGACGATGAGCACAAGGAACTTGTAGATAATCTTTTAAGTTCAATTTATTATCCAGATACAATTCCATACTCAGTATTGGATAAAGAAAGATTCAAGTTTCCCTTTCCAGATTTTGACACAATAGGAAAAAATTATTCCAAGCATTTTCAAGATTTATTCGTGTTATCTATGTTTAAAGGCAAGACAAAAGGTACCTATTTAGAAATTGGTTCCGGAGACCCTTTTATCCATAATAATACAGCACTACTAGAAGAATGGGGCTGGAAAGGAATATCGGTTGACAACTCTCAATCTTTATGTTATAATTTTAAAGAGAATAGAAATAATACAATCATTTGTGCAGACGCAACTGAAATAGGTTGGGTAGATTTATTTAATAAACATTGTTTAGATCCAGTCATTGATTATTTACAAATTGATTGTGATGAAGCCTCTCTTGGTATTTTGGAAGATCTTCCACTTAAAGGTTATAAGTTTGGAGTGATTACTTTTGAACATGATAGTTATAGACTTGGAACAGAAATAAGAGATAAGGCTAGAGCATTATTACATAATCTTGGATATGTTTTAGTTGTAAATGATGTTGCCTTTACAGAGGAAGCACCTTACGAGGATTGGTATGCTCACCCAGATGTCGTGAATATACCTTCCGAGATGGAAACTAACAAGGCTGTTAATTTTGTGTGGGATTATTTTATGGAACCATTAACAGAGAAGAACCAGAGGAAGATATGATTACGGTATTAGCTACAGGTGGCTTTGACCCTATACATTCAGGCCATATTAAATATTTAAAAGAAGCTTCTTTATGTGGTACAAGATTGGTTGTTGGTGTCAATTCAGACGAATGGCTATCACGAAAGAAAGGTAGATCTTTTATGCCTTTCGAAGAACGCGCGGCAATTGTGCAAGAACTTTCTTGTGTTGACGAAGTTATTTCTTTTGATGATTCTGATGATACCGCAATACATGCTTTAGAAATCGTTAAACTTTTATATCCTAATGATACTATTGTTTTTGTAAATGGTGGTGATAGGACATCAGATAATATTCCAGAAATGTCAGTTGAAGGCATTGAATTTGAATTTGGTATTGGTGGGAATGACAAGGCCAATAGCAGTAGTTGGATATTAAAGGAATGGGCCCAACCTACAACACAACGTAAATGGGGAACATATAAAATATTAGATTCTAATGGCCACTGGCAAGTTAAAGAATTAAGTTTTGATGTTGGTCAATCATTAAGCGACCAACGCCATACACATAGGTCAGAACATTGGCATATCGTAAGTGGTTCTGTTTTAATGGAACTTGATAGAGGTGATGGAATGCCTGGGTCAAAACACACAAAGATTTATCACGCAGGAATGAGCGTTGATATTCCAAAAGAAACATGGCATAAAGCAACAAATGTTGGTAAAGAATCTGCTAAAGTAATCGAAGTCTGGTTAGGCGATATATTAGAAGAATCTGATATAGAAAGAAGAGATTAGTATAAATAATACTAAATAAAATAAAGGCTAATTTATGGTTATTACATCACCTGATATGTATCATGTATCAAATGGGGAAGTGTCAATCGGCACTTTAAGCGCCGATGTCGCTGGTGTTACTTGGTCGATTAGTGGCGACGAAATACAAATTGTTGATTCAGTTATGAGTTTCATAGAGGCTACAGACAGTACAGTAAAAAATCAATATACTGAAACAGTAACAGCTACTAAAGATGATACTATAGTACATTTTAATATTATAATAAATATAATTTAAATCATAACCGCTAATAGTTGGAGAAACGAAGATGGCGATTAAGCAACAAAACACCACCATAATAGATGATACCCGAAAAGTTTTTACAACTTACGGCGAGGGCATCTGGGGTGCTTCTGCTGGCATGATAGGAAAATTTACCGACCTTCATCCAAAACAAGTAGATACAGTTACCACTGCTATTGATTTTAATAAATCAGTTGCAAAAATAGCAATGACTGGTAATGTAACCTTCACGATTTCAAATGCTGCAGCTGTCAGAATGGTAGTATTAAATATAGATACTAGTACTTCTGGCCACACACCAACGTTTCCATCATCAGTAAAATTTCCAACAACCCCAACATGGTCAAATAATAGACATTGGCAAGTACATTTAACTGCACTATCTGCTACTGATATAAGAGCCACAGCATTTGGTTTTGACGAACCAGGAGCTGTCTCATCGTCGTTTTCAAATTTTTCTCTTTCCAACCCCACTTATTGGCGCATCGCGGACTATTATTGGTCGAGCAACGGCTGGCCTGAAACTTGGTGTTATCTTTTGTTTGTGCATGAATCTGTTAATAATAGAGTAAAAATTACATACGCCCATGGTGATTCTGGCGCACCAGGTAGTTATCCAGTCCAATATGCAAACTATACAGGACTAACAGGAATTACATCTGTTGAAGCACAATATAATGTTGCTTCTCAATCTTGTATTGGTGATTGTAATGCAAGTAATTATGGCTTTGGTCCCATGCCAACAAGTGATGGGTATACCTCTGGTACATATTATACTGTTCCAACATCTGGAGGATTAAGATTTGCCTGGATGGCCATGGCGAATCCAAACAGTCCCGGCGGTAATGGATCTTCATTAGTACAAGCAAATATGACTTCCTCAGATCCAGATTTTAGAATTAAAATTGTATGCAATGAAGGCACTTTTTATTCAACAGCTCAAACACAGGGAAATATTGAACTGAGAGCAACGTATGGCAGCAACGCCGAACCATTCTAATAGGTAAAATGTATGGGAATTAAAATAGCAGGAACGGACGTAGTAGGGCCTTTAAGGCAACCTACAAATATAACTGATACAGTTGGTTCATACACTAGATTATCGCCTGGAGCTACAATTAGGGCGACAGCACCAACATCTGGTGCTACTGTTCAATTAAATATGAACACCTTCCACGTTCCATATCTTGATTACTGGACAAGTACAGAACTTGTGGGCCCTGTAACCTGGAGATTATCAGGCGCAGAACCTGGTGCTCAGATGATTATGTTTGTCGACGCGTCAGTAAGTGGCCACGATCAGGGTTTTAGTACTGTGGCACTTAGCGGAACTGGTGGCGGAACAATAAGATATCCAAATGACACAGAACCAGACTGGACTCTTGCAAGATATTGGATGCACTGTATTACAGTTTGGAATAATAGTGAAATTAGTGTTATCTCAACAAGTTGGAGTTCGTAACAATGGCCAAAACTGGAAATACAAAAGAAATAAAGGTTCAAATTTTTGATGCCGAGGCAAATACAGCTGTTACGCAATATTTCTCTATTAACGAATATGATTCTGACGAGGAAAATGTAGAGGCAGTTGATAAGTTAATGCTAAAATTAGCAAATAAAAGTAGGTTAGGTGAGTCATAATGGCTATTAAAATATCAAATACAGATGTAATAAACAATTCACGAAATCTGGTAAATATTACCGATATGGATGCACATTACTATTCATATTCCGCTCAGGCCACGACAATTACATCTACAATTAATTTTAATACATCGTTTATGACGTGTACAATGCCTGCTGCAACAACATTTGGTATCAGTGGAGAGGCTGAAGGTAAATCAGCAATACTTATTTTAGATACAACCACAACACCACATGCTCCTACATGGCCATCAGCAATTAATTGGGAAGATAATACCGAACCAACTTGGTCTACTTATAGAAAATGGCAAATTCATTTTTATGTAGTTAGTGGGACCAGGATTGATGCCACTGCAATTGGATTTGATGCACTATCATCACAACCAACCGAGGCCATAGGCTTATCTGGTACTTCCGGCACACCTATTACTTTTATGGACCAAGGTTCAGGTATTCAAGATTTGGTAATGGGTTGGGTTTTTGACGCAGATGGAAATATTTACAAATATGAATCTATATACAATGTTGGCGGTCAAGGCAAATACCTTTATAGCTCAACTCAATGGAATAATATTACACCTTCAACAACATACTACATTAAATTTTCAAACCATGCTGGTAATACGATGAGCACATCTCCATCTTCTGATACTTCAGGTGTTGGTATATGGATGTCATTAGCAACAGATAAAAAATTCTATTTTAGAGATTCTAGATCTATTAACAGTTATGCTGATGAGGAAGGTACAGTAAAAGTAGAAATATCAACTACTTCAAATGGTTCAAATATTGTCGCCACCGGTTATTATCAATGCCGATGGTCGGGCACAGCTTAAGGAAAAATTATGGCAAGTCATGTATTTAATGTTATAGCTGGGGGTAAATATCCTAAGGCTAATGGCGGTCTAACAGCAGGAAATGTAGTTACCGATTATCTTCGAGAAACAGGTGGTTATTCTGTCACTAACCGTATAAACGTTCTTTCTAATGCGCCAGGTGCCACAGATGCTGAAAATGATTTTCAACTAGTTTTTGGTGCTACAGCTAGTACAATGACAATTTGGGCGCAGGATAATGCTCAAGGCACAGGAGACTTTGTAACCATTACTGCGACGTCAACTGGTCCTTCTGGTACTTTGGATTATGAAGGTGCAACTGGTTTATTCGGCTCGCAAGTATATACAAATGGAACTACCGAATGGCTTGAGGAATGGGATGCTCCGGATGGCGAAGGTTTTTACGATACATACCTTACAGTTAAGTACGGTGGTGTCACGGTATACCCTCGAACTTATGGCATTGGCGCAACCACTGTAAGCAACGGCAACTACCAAAAAGGATCTTTTCAAAATCAATCAGGCCAAATAATGGGTACTGGTATCGGATCGGCTGATTACGCTGTGAGAGAACTGAACCCCGCTTTAACTGTCTTTTACAAAACTGGTGTGACTCTTACAGATTATAAGGTTGTATGGACAACAACAGGCTTTACTAATGCCGCCGGTGAGGCAATACCTCTACGTGTTTTAAATGGAACCCCACTAGCTCCTTCTGGAGATACCGATAGCGGTTGGATAGCTCACGCAGCCCCCAACATAATACTTGATATTAATCAGATAGCCGACAAGTCATCCGGGGAGACACCGTTTAGTGGTTTAATTCATGCCACAACGGGTACTATAAAATTTTACACTAGAAATGGTTCTGGAGATAGTGGGACGCTGCATAAAACTTTTACCGTGACGGTAAATAACATCAGTGAATCATCATAAATATCATAAAAGGTTAAAGAGAAACTAAAATGGCACAACCAACAACAAGAGAAGAATTTAAAGATTGGATTCTAAGAAAACTTGGAGCTCCGGTCATACAAATAAATGTCGCCGACGAGCAGGTTGATGACCGTATAGATGAGGCAATTGATTTTTGGAGAGATTATCACTATAATGGCAGCCAATTAGTTTATTTAAAGCATCAAATTACACAAGATGATATCGACAATGGTTATATAACGCTACCTTCGCAACTTTTAGGCATATCCGGGATCTTTAATTTAAATACAAGTATTTCCACAGGAAGTGGTATTTTTAATGTTCAGTATCAATTCGTATTAAACAACCTTGAAGATATAACCGGCTATAATATTACAAATTATTATATGGCAATGCAACATATGGAATTCTTACAAGAAATGCTTGTAGGTAAACCAATGATTCGTTATAATAAACATGTAAATAAATTATTCATTGATGGCTCGACTGCCATGACGGTAGGAAATTATATTATTATTGAAGCTTATGATGTTATAGATTCAGATACATATTCAGATGTATGGTCTGACAGATGGTTACAAAATTATTCTTCTGCTCTTGTTCGCGAACAATGGGGACTTAATTTAACAAAATTTAGTGGAATGCAATTAGTCGGTGGTGTTGCATTTAATGGCGAACAAATTCTTGCAGAGGCTAGAGAAGACAGAATGCGTATGGAAGAAGAAGCAGTAACTAGTTTACAACCTCTCAATTATAATTATATTGGATAAAGCATGGCGACTAATGTATTCTTTGATAACTACTCAAACTTTAACGAGCAACAACTGGTTGAAGATTTAGTTATTGAAAGCATTAAAATGTACGGCGTTGATGTAATCTATATTACTCGCGTTGACGGTGCAGTAGATAAAATATTTAATGAAGATGATTTACCATTATACAATGAAACATTTGAATTTGAAACTTATGTTAAAAATGTAGATGGTTTTGAAGGCGAGGGTGATTTCCTATCCAAGTTTGGTTTACAAATTAGAGACCAAATGACACTTACAGTTGCAAATAGAACATTTGAACAATATGTTACTAGGGAACAAGGAACTGTCATACGACCTAAGGAAGGTGATTTAATATACTTCCCACTATCAGAAAATATCTTTGAGATTAAATTTGTAGAAGATGAAAGTTTATTTTATCAATCAGGTGCATTACAAGTCTATGATATGGTTTGTGAATTGGCTGAATACACAGGTCAAAGAATGCAAACTGGCCGTGATAACATTGATAATTACTTTAGTAAATTTAATAGAGAAATACTTACATCAAATACAGCAACACTTAATGCTATTGCTGAACTGGACCCAATTTCACGTAACCTAACATTCGAACAGGAAGGCGATGCTATTATTGATTTCTCTGAAATAGACCCATTCAGTGAAAGTATTAATATCAACGATAACTAGGTAAAACCATGGCAATCGCAAATTATTTCTACAATTCAACACTACGCAAATACGTTGCATTATTTGGTACATACTTTAATCAGCTAAAAATACAAAGGGTTGATAATAATAATGTTTTAAAACAGGACATGATTGTTCCAATATCATATGCACCATTCCAGAAAATATTAGCTCGTGTTACTCAGGACCCTGCATTCCTAAAAGGTGTTGCAATTAATCTTCCAAGAATGTCTTTTGAAATGACCAATATGGCATACGACCCTGAAAGAAAAGTTGCGCCGACAAGAAAATTAAGAAAAACTGACGTTGATGTAGATGGTGGCAATAGACGATATGTATATGCTGGTGTTCCATATAATTTAGATTTTTCATTATACATTATGGCTAAATATAATGAAGACGCTGTTAAGTTATTAGAACAAATATTACCATTTTTCAATCCCGAGTTTACGAGTACGGTTCGACTCATTGATGGTCTGGAACCAATGGATATACCTTTAATTTTAAACGATGTATCATTCGAGGACCTTTACGAGGGCGATTTTGAGGAACGAAGAAGTGTTTTATATACACTAAACTTTACAATGAAAGGTTGGTTCTTTGGGCCGGAAAGAGACAAGGCTACAATTAAATTTGTTGATGTTCGTTACGCAACTGATACAGTTGCAAATACATCATTTGAAGAGTTCTATTCAGTGTCACCTGGTATGTTTGCCAATAATACACCCACAACTGATAGAGCTTTGAGTATTGATTATAGCTTAATAGAGTTTGATGATAATTGGGATTATGCAGAGGTTACAGCAAATACTGCTCCAAGCTAATGGTTGACATTTCATAAGGAATGTGTTATAATGGTTTATAAGTAATTTGAAAAGATGGGATATTATGATAAAAGTTGGATTTACAGCAAGTACATTTGATTTGCTACATGCGGGTCATGTACAAATGTTAAGGGAAGCAAAGGAACAGTGTGATTATTTAATGGTCGGTTTACAAATGGACCCAAGTGGGGACAGACCAGAGAAGAATGGGCCTATTCAGACAGTAGTGGAAAGATATACTCAACTGAAAGCAGTAAGCTATGTTGATGAAATTATACCTTATTCATCTGAACAAGATCTAGAAGATATCTTGGAAATGTACACTATTCATGTTCGTATCCTAGGAGAGGAATATCGTGATAAAGACTTTACAGGCAAAGACATATGTCGGAAACGAGATATTGACCTGTACTTTAATAGACGAGACCACAGATTTAGTAGTAGTGATTTAAGAAAACGCGTAGCTTTTGGCGAAAACAAATAAAGAGAATGATATGAGTGATGATACAATTGCACAACATCTAGGTATGAAACCACTAGAGGATGCTGTTAAGGAAGAAAAAGAAATTATAGGTGATACTGAAGATAAATTGCCTGATCTTCCTGTTAATGCTTTTTCAACAAACGAAGAGGCTGAATTATTACCGGCTATAAAAGAGGAAACACCTTTAACTGTAATACCCGACGATAAAAATGCCGAAGAAAATTTAAGAGATATTGAACTTGCAAGAAAAAATATCGAGAGTATCATTAGCCTAGGCGATGATTCAGTAAAGGAAATGGTTGAAATTGCAAAACAATCTGAATCGCCTAGAGCGTTCGAGGTTGTATCTCAATTAATGAAAACCTTACTTGACGCCAACAAAGATTATGTTGAAATGTCAACTAAGAAAAGATATGCAAAAGAAGAATCAGGTCCATCTACAAATGTGACCAATAATAATTTAATAGTGTCAACCGCAGATTTGCTTAAAATGATAAAGGATGACTCTAGCAATGCTTGATGGATATAAAGGTTACTTAGGAAATTCGTTTCTTAAAAAATCAGGTGAGGAGGTAGAATGGACTCCAGATATGTTACAGGAATATCTGAAATGTTCTAAAGATCCAATTTACTTTGCTCAAAAATATATTAAGATTGTACATGTTGACCATGGATTAATTCCAATGGAAATGTATGATTACCAAAAAGATATTGTAAAAAAGATTACAGATGAAAGACGTTGTGCTGTATTAACATCAAGACAGGCAGGTAAAACAACAACTGCTGTTGCTGTTATATTGCACTACATCTTATTTAATGAATTTAAAACTGTTGCGATTCTTGCTAATAAGGGAGACGCAGCTCGTGAAGTATTAGGTAGAGTTCAACTTGCTTATGAAGCTTTACCAAAATGGATGCAACAGGGCGTTGAGGAATGGAATAAAGGTAATATTACCTTAGAAAATGGCTGTAAAATATATGCTGGTACTACCACATCATCGGCCATTCGTGGTAAGTCAATCTCATTCCTATACCTAGACGAGGTCGCATTTATTGAAGGCTTTGATGAATTTTTTGCCTCGGTATATCCGACGATTTCATCAGGTAAAAGTACAAAATTGTTAATGACGTCTACACCAAACGGTTTAAACCACTTTTGGAAAACATGTAAGGGTGCTAAAGAAGGTACTAATGGTTATGAATATGTTGAGGTTATGTGGGACGCTGTACCCGGTAGAGACGAAGCCTGGAAAAAGGAAACAATGGAGGCACTTGACCATGATGAACAAAAATTTGCACAAGAATATTGTTGTGAATTTGTTGGAAGTTCTGGCACACTAATTAGTGGTGCTAAATTAAAACAATTATTACATTCACAACCATTAGTAGAAAGAGACAATTTAAGTCAATATGAAGCTCCGATAGAAGATCATTCATATGTAATTACAGTTGACGTATCTCGAGGCAAAGGCCTTGACTATTCAACATTTACAGTGTTTGATGTATCGGAAATGCCTTATAAACAGGTATGTGTATACAGGGATAACTATATTAGTCCTGTTGATTTCGCTTCAATTATATATAGAATAGGCCTCATGTATAATGAAGGCGCAGTACTCATCGAAATCAACGATATCGGTGAACAGGTATCCTCTGTGCTTTTAATGGACTACGGCTATGAAAATCTTCTATTCACGGAATCTGCTGGCAGAGCTGGCAAAAGAATATCAGGTGGATTTGGAAGAGGCAATGATAATGGAATAAGAACGACAAAAAGTGTTAAACAAAAGGGTTGTTCGATACTAAAAATGCTGGTTGAACAAAACCAGATGATTTTGGTAGATTATAACACTATACAGGAGTTATCCCGCTTTTCTAAGAAAGGATATTCTTACGAAGCTGAAGCTGGTTTTCATGATGATCTAGTTATGAATTTAGTTATCTTTGCATGGCTAACAGATGATAGATTTTTTAGAGAACTCACAGACATAAATACCTTGGCTTCCTTACGAGAGAAAACCGAGGAACAGCTAAATGAGGAACTACTACCATTTGGGTTTATTGATACAGGTGAAGATATAGGAGATGGAGACGGCTGGTCATCAGTCGGTTCTGGTTCATTTGAGGTGTAGACTTTATTTTTTATAAATAAAAGGTGATAACAAATTATTAAAAAAAGTTTTTTAAAATAGATATATTAAAGGAGAAATAATATGGCTTTTTCCGTAAGTCCTTCCGTAATTGTTCGAGAAGTCGACGCATCAGCAGCGGTACCGGCCATCGCAACACCGCCTGCAGCAATCGCGGGTGTTTTTAGATGGGGTCCTGTAGGTGAAACTGTTCTTGTTTCTTCAGAGAATGAATTAGTAAGTAGATTTGGTACACCAACCAATGATAACTTTGAAACATTCTTTGTAGCAGCAGATTACCTTTCATACTCAAGCGCATTATATGTGGCTAGAGTTGATAATGGTGCAGTGGCAGCCTCTGCTAGCGATACTTCAAGTGCAAATACACAACTACACACATTTGGTGGTTTTGACGCATTGTATCCTGGCGATTTAGGTAACTCACTAGATGTTGCGTATGTTAAGGATACAGATTTTTCTGATACCTTAATCGATGTAGCCGATATAACCGCATCAAGAATAACTGGTAATACTCAGATTTTGCAGTCAATTACCTTCAACACTGCAAACACAACTTTTGAAGTTGTACCTGCAAACAGAATAACACTCGCTGACGTAACTGTTGGTGATTTAATCAGAATTGGTAATGATTCAGTAGGATATCAGGAGTTGTCACTAACTGCTATAACTGAACAATCACTAGATACTAACGGTGATGTAACCGCTAATTCAGCTTTGATTACTTCATATGACTATTCGCTCGAGTTCGCAACAAATTACTTGCTACCTGAAACAGATTTAAGTAAACTTTCCATTGAAAGAAAGTGGAAATATGCTGGATTATTTGGTAAGGCACCACAAACTGGTAACTATCATGTTGCTGTTATTGATAATGACGGCTCTATTAGTGGTGAAGTTGGTGGAAGTTTAGAATTGTATACAGATGTATCAACAAGCACAACTGCTAAATTATCAGATGGTACTACAAATTATTATAAAGATGTAGTTACTGCTGGTTCTTCTTGGGTGAAAGTTGCTAATACAACACATTTTGAAGCTCAAACACTTAAATATGAAACACTAGCAAATGGTACTGCTGGCACAACTGAAACTGCTACTGGTCTGGGTGCTCTCGCTGCAGGATATGATTTATTTAAATCTGCAAACGAAATTGATGTTTCATTCGTACTTCAAGGTAAAGGTGATAACTCAGGTAACCTTGCTAATTACATCATTTCTAATATCACAGATTATAGAAAGGATGCTGTTGCATTTATCTCACCTTCCAAGGAAGCAGTAGTTGATGAACTCAAAACACACGCTAAACTTACTAAAGTAGTTGCATACAGAAACCGATTACAGAACAGTTCTTATTGGTTCATGGATTCTGGTTACAAATACAGATACGATAAGTACAATGATGTATACAGATATACTCCTCTTAATGGAGATTCTGCTGGTCTTGCTTCCCGTGTTGAACCTTATGAGTCACCAGCTGGTTTCCGTAAGGGTGTGATTAAAAATGTTGTTAAATTGGCATTTAATCCTAATAAAACACAAAGAGACCAACTCTATAGTGCAGACATTAACCCAGTAATGAGTCAGGTAGGACAAGGAATTGTCTTATTCGGTGATAAAACTGGTTTAGGTCTAACAACAGCATTCTCACAAATTAATGTAAGAAGATTGTTCATCGCTGTAGAAAAAGTCATTGCTAATACTGCTCAATCATTCCTATTTGAATTGAATGATGAATTCTCTCAAACACAGTTCAAGAATATTGTTGAACCATTCTTAAGAGACATTCAAGGAAGAAGAGGAATTATAGACTTTAGAGTTGTATCAGATAGTACTGTTAACACACCAGCTGTGGTTGATCAGGGTAAATTTAGAGCTAATATCTTCATCAAACCTGCACGCTCAATTAATGTTATTGAATTGACATTTGTTGCTACTCGTGCCGGAATTGAGTTTGAAGAAATTGTTGGTTCTCTATAAGAGATAAATAATTAGAAATAATAGGAGACAAGAGAAATGGCATTTAATATTAACGAGTTCAAATCACAATTAACAGGTGGTGGTGCTCGTCCAACTCTTTTCCAAGTGCAAATACTTAACCCTGTAGCCCCTGAAGCTGATTTTAAAGTACCATTTATGGTACGTGCGGCAGGAATTCCTGGTTCGACCTTAGGGTCTTACGAGGTACCATATTTTGGTAGAAATATTAAATATGCAGGTGATAGAACATTTGAAGATTGGACAGTAACTTGTATTAATGATGAGGATTTCATTGTAAGAAATGGAATGGAAGCATGGATGAATGCTATCAATACACATGATAGTAATCTACGTGCATTACCTCAAGATTACAAATCTAATGCGGTAATAACGCAATACAGTAAAGATGGTGACGCCATCAGGTCATACGTGTTCGAAGGCATGTATCCTACTACAGTAGACCAGATCGAAATGGATTGGGGAACTGTGGATACTGTTGAAGAATTCGGTGTGACCTTCCAGTATGATTTCTGGAGAGTAGAAGGTACCACTGGAATTTCTACTTCGTAATAATAATTTATATAATAATAAGGTGATATAGTGAAAATTTTTGGCTTTGAGATAAAGAGGCCGGAACTGGAGGATGTTAATGCTCCGGTTTCGTTTGCCGAACCTCTTAACGATGATGGTGCCATTACCGTTGGTAATGCGCTCGGTGGATTTTATAATACAATTTTAGATATGGAAGGCTCTGCTAAAACAGAGTCTGAACTTATAACTAAGTATCGCAGTATGGCGATGCAACCTGAGGTATCTCAGGCCGTTGATGATATCGTCAATGAAGCAATAAGTATTGACACAAATGAACAGGCAGTTGAGATTTCACTAGGTGAAACTGATCTTCCTGAAAAAGTCAGGAAAAAAATTGCTAGTGAATTTGATACCATATTGTCTTTGTTTGATTTTACAAACAATGCTTATGATATGTTTTACAAATTCTATGTTGACGGTAGATTAAACTATCACATTATTATAGATAACAATGATACAAAGAAAGGTATCGTAGAATTAAGATATGTTGACCCACGAAAGATTAAATTAATTCGTGAAGTTGACAAAAAAGGGAAGGACCAACACTCGGGAGTACCAACAAAACGAGTGAAAAATGAATACTATATGTATTCAGATAGTGGCTTTCAAAATACGAGTACAGGTGGCGTAAGTTCTCCTGTTGCTGGTGGAACAACTGGCTTTAAAATTGCAAAGGACTCTGTTGGTAGAGTTACTTCGGGTTTAATGAATGAGAATAATAGTTTAGTACTATCTCATTTACACCCATCAATTAAAGCTTTAAACCAGCTTCGTATGTTAGAGGATGCAACAGTCATCTATACATTGACTAGAGCTCCTGAACGAAGAATTTTTTATATTGATGTAGGTAATTTACCGAAGAATAAGGCGGAACAATATCTTAGAGATATGATGGCTCGCCATAAAAATAAACTTCAGTATAATTCAGCAACAGGTGAGATGACAGATGCTCGTAAAATGCTGACAATGACAGAAGATTTTTGGTTCCCTCGTAGAGGTGGCGAAAGATCTACAGAGGTTGATACACTAGCAGGTGGTAACGCCCAAGGTTTAACTTCTGATGAGAATTTAATGTATTTTCAACGTAAATTATATAAAGCGTTGAAGGTACCTTTAACACGTTTAGAACCAGAGGCAATGGCAAGTTTTGGCAGATCCTCCGAAATAACCAGAGACGAATTGAAGTTTAGTAAGTTCATTCGTAGGGTAAGAACAAGGTTTTCTTGGCTATTTAATATAGTACTTGAGAAACAATTGGTATTAAAAGGAATTTTAACACCAGAAGAGTTTAACGAAATTCGTAACCAAATAAGATATGAATTTGTTAAAGATAACTATTTCGAGGAACTTAAAGAAGCTGAGATTTTAAGAGAACGATTAACAACATTGAGAGATGTAGCTGAATATACAGGTAAATATTTCTCTCATCAGTGGATTGTCAAAAACGTATTACAGATGTCTGACGAAAAGGCTCGTGAAATGGAAGAAGAAATTGAACAAGAAAGAGCAGCTGGTGCGTTTGATGATGACAGTGATACAAGTTTTTAATAAATAGTTAAATAGATTAAATAGGACTCAATATGAAATATTTTAAAGACATTCTCTCCGAGGTAGGCCAACCAAAGGCTCCCGAAGAAAAAAGATTTAAGGACCAACATGAGATTGAAAAAATCGATCATCCTGTTGCTTCAGATAGTCAGTTTTCTGGTGATATCGAAGGTCTAACTTCTAAAAAGCGTGAAGCCGATTACGCTAAAGGCGATGATAAGAAAGCTTATGATAAAGCTTATAAAAAGAAAGTTGCTCAGACTTTGCCTAAGCGTGGAACCACAATTACTACTGACCAGGAAGATGTACTGGAAGACATAGATCTCGACGCACTCCTTGATTTCAACGAAAACGAAATGACAGTTGAAGAGCTCGATGAAGTAATTGGTATGGTCAAAAAAGTTGCCAACAGATTTACCACTTCAGGTCGTGCAGACGCGGCTGAAAAGAAAGCCGATAAATTTGAAAAGAAACAAAAAGATAGAGACCGTTTGAAGAAGGCTAAGGAAAGACTTCAGAAGGCAAAAGACGCACAACAAAAGCTTAAGCAAAAAATCAATTCTGAAACAGAAGTTGATGGTGAGGTAGTTAATGAAGCCTCTCCTACTGCATGGACAAATCTACGCAACGACCAACGAGACAGAGTCAGACAAGAATATCAAAAGCTTAAAGCAGAGTATGACAAGGCTCAGGAAAAACATGATTATCACTATAATGATATTGATGGTGATGAAAGAACAGCCGAGCGTATGATGGACCGAATGGAGATGATCAAGGACAAACAAGATGCATTAGTCCAAAAATATGGTCGTGGTGTTTATAAGGCTGTTGGATTTAGAACTGGTAACAGAGCTAATGAAGAGATGTCTATTACAGAAATCCTAGGTTTCAAAAACAAAACAAAAGATGACATGAAAGATAAGGAAGAGGTTGAGGAAAAGGTAGATGCTCCAATCCAGGTAGAAGATGATTCTGATGATAATAAGAAAACATTAGAAAATCAACCTGACGAAACACCTAAAGCTAAGGATAAGAAAACTCCAGCTGTTTCAAGCGATGATTCCTCAGATACTAATACTTCCTCATTAGAAGACCAACCAACAGAAGCTCCAAAAGTTAAGGCTCCAAAAGCTTCTCCAACATCAGTAAATATTAAAGCTGGTGGCAAAAACATTCAATTAACATTTAAAGAAATGCTAAATAAAGTAAGCTCAGAGGAAGAGCTTCTTGAGAGTCCTCAGGAAGAAATCCCAATGATGCTGAAACAATTACAGTTCATATGTTACTCTTCGGAAGAAATATCAGAATATTTACAATCAGGTGTTGACCCAGAGGAATGGTGGCAGAATAAATTAGCTGAAGTATTCAGTAATGTTAAATCATTATATGCTTATGCTAAAGGTGACCAAATGGTAAACAAACCATTAAGTGCAGCTGCCATGTTTGACAAGGCCGGAATGAAAATGCATTTCGAAGAAACTGAAGATGAGTTATACGAATCTCCGGTTAGAATGTCTGGTCGTAATGTTAATGTCAAGGCTGGAACATTGAAAACAGCTGATGGTAAAAGAGTTAAAATCAATAGAGATCAAGCTAAATTACTAACTGACTTCTTTAAAAATGTCAAAAATGTTAATAACAAAAAGGAAATGATGGACCAACTGTCACAATCAGAAGGTGGTTTCCAAGAAGTATTGACATTTGCAGAATTGGCTTAAAGGATTAAACTATGTTAA
>Ga0102811_1000486_pt1 | contig 19613 bp, 17 predicted proteins | sample ColrivemetaGS705_FD_84507 | JGI IMG/M metagenome (GOLD analysis project Ga0102811, IMG submission 84507) | Estuarine microbial communities from the Columbia River estuary - Flood tide ETM metaG S.705 | ecosystem: Environmental > Aquatic > Marine > Intertidal zone > Estuary | place: USA: Columbia... | reverse complement strand
TACGTACTACATGAAAGATTTACCAAAATGGGTAAAAAGTTTTAATGCATCTAAAATTGCAGAATCATATTTGAAAGACTGGAATACATTATATGATATTTCTACTTACACTGAAAGTGGCTCTGATTTGAATACTTTTGAAGGTGGTTTTAAAGGAAAAGAAACGGCAACATTTCCTTATGATTTGAAAAAATTATCTCAACAAAATGCAGGGTTTGATATTTTAAAAGTGAGTCCTTATGGCAATAGTATTGTTGCAGATTTTGCTATTGAAGCCATTAAAAATGAGCAACTAGGGAAAGATAATATTACTGATGTTTTAACAGTTAGTTTTTCAAGCACCGATTATATTGGTCATAATTTTGGAGTAAACTCAAAAGAAATTGAAGACACTTACATTCGATTAGATAAAGATTTAGAACATATTTTAAAGGTTTTAGACTCGGAAGTTGGAAAAGGTAATTACACCGTTTTTCTAACATCAGATCATGGAGCTATTAATGTCCCATCATATTTAAACAGTGTTAAAATCCCGGCTGGTTATTTAAACAATGTTTCTTTAAAAACGAAATTAAGTGTATTTATGAAAAATGCTTTTGAAACCGATGGTTTAATAGAAAATATAAGTAATAATCAAATATTTTTAAACAGAGAAAAAATAAAAGCATTGGATTTAGATCTTGATGATGTCCAAGAAGCTATAGTTAACGAAATTATTACCTATAAAAATGTTTATAAAGCGTATTCAGCATCCACAATGAGTACAGTGCATTTTGCAGATGGAGTGGAGAATTTATTACAAAAAGGTTTCAACCAAAAACGTTCTGGAGATGTTTTAATAATTGAAGATCCAGCATATATTTCATATGGTAAAACAGGCTCTACTCATGGGAGCGGTTTAAATTACGATACTCATGTGCCGCTTTTATTCTTTGGTAAAGGCATTAAGCACGGACAGACCTTGCGAAAAACGGAAATAACCGATATCGCACCAACCATGTCGGCGCTTTTAGGAATCAGTTTCCCGAATGGAGCTATAGGACAGCCCTTAGAATTTGTTTTGGATTAATGAGTAAACGAACTTTATATTCTATTCTGGCTTTAGTTATTATTTTGGGTGTTTATACATATGAACACTTTTTAGGTGAAGAAGAAAAAGCTGAAATTGTTGCTGATGGAATGGAAACTAAAGACCATACTAACGAGTATTTTTTACCAACAAGCACAACGGGGCAGATTGTACATCATGATGGGTATTCATTGTCCTATAGTGAAATCCATGAACAAGCTGAGTGGGTGGCATACGAATTGAAGAAATCACATCTTTCAAGTACCAATCATAAACGCCCCTATTTTGAAATTGATAAAACAGTAAAAACAGGTGCTGCTAGTTGGAGAAACTATAAGAATTCTGGATATGATCGTGGTCATTTATGTCCAGCCGGGGATAGGAGATATACTAAAGAGGCGCATGACGAAACATTTTTAACTAGTAACATAAGTCCGCAAGAACATCGGTTTAATGCTGGAATTTGGAATACTTTAGAGCAGAAAGCACGTTATTGGGCAAGGAAATATGATGGAATTTTTGTGGTAACAGGAGGCGTTTTAAAAGGGGAAATGAATACTATTGGAACGGAAGATGTTTCGGTTCCCAACCAGTTTTATAAAGTTTTGATTGATAATAATACTGGCAAAACTAAAATAATTGCATTTTTAATACCGCATAAAAAATCTAGTAAACCATTGTATGAATTTGTGGTTTCAGTGGATGAAGTAGAAGCTCTTACTGGAATTGATTTTTTTCCTGAACTAGAGGATGTTCTTGAAGATAAATTAGAAGCTTCAAGTAGTTATAAAGGTTGGAGTTTTAACTAAACTTTTTAAGTATTCCTTTCCAACGGAGGGTCCTAATAAATTTGCCTTCTTCTTCAGATACTAAAAAATCAATTTTTTCTTTTTTTGCTTTAAAATAACCAGACATATAATCTTTAAATAAAGAGAAGCTTCCTTTTTTATGAGCCAATTTTAGAGCTGAAATTATTGTGATTAAAAAACCATAACGCATTTTATACATAGCTTCACCCTGTAAATATTTTGAGGCTTTGTTATAACTTATTCCTGTAGGCTTTAAGTGTTTAACGTGTAACGATTCATCTGTTAGAATATGCCAGCCGTAATATTGAGCTAGCAATTCATCAACTGTGTCCCAGCCCATTGAGGGTTTTAATTTTCCAATTTCAAGAAAACAGTCTTTTCTATAAGCTTTTAATGCACCGCGAATATGGTCTTTTCTAGTTAAATTTTCTAAAACCCATTCGCCATTTTTTTCGATATAGCAAAACCCTGAAACCATACCTAGTTTGTCATTGTTTTTAAAATGATGCGCTAATTGTTCAAGATAGTTGTTAGCAAAAATTAAGTCGGCATCAAACTTACAAATCACATCATAGTCATCATCTAAAGTTTCATAACCTTTATAAAATGCATTTATAATTTTCGAACCTGGTAAATGTTGGTTGGACGATTTATTATGGATCAGAGAAATAAAAGAGTGCTTTTGAGCATAACTTTCTACGACAGATTGAGTGGTGTCAGTTGAATTATCATTAACTACAATAATTTGCTTTGGTTTTATAGTTTGATTAGTCAAAGAATAAAGTGTGAGACCAATTGAATCAGCTTCGTTGTGGGCGGGAATGATAATGGAAAAGTTCAATTGATTTTGAAAGTTTAAAACTCTAAATTAAACTTTTTCAGCGTAAACAATATAATATCTTGGGGTAAACCATCTTAAAATTGGACGAATCCCAATTTTTTTTGTTGGGTTGGTCCATTTTTCGCGATCAATAATTTTCCATCCTGCTTTTTCTAATAACCAATCAAACTGCCAGTCTTCAAACTCATGATAGTGTCTATCGAGTATATCTGTTTTGCTTCTATATGCTGAAGAAAACCATAATTTAAGAGGTATGCTAGCAACTAATCTATTTGATTTTATAGATTTTAAAACCGTGAAGGGGGAGAGCAAGTGTTCAAATATTTCGAAAGCAGTTACGATATTAGCGTCAGAATTTTCAATTGTGGAAGTGTCTGTATCTAAATCTTCGCCTTGAGTATTTTCTATTGAATATCCGCGTTCTTGCATGATTTTAGTAAACGGATTCACAACACCTAAATCTAGAATAGATTCAGTATCTGAAACATGTTTTTCTAAAAACTCAATAGTTTTTTTGAAACGTTTATTCGGAAAAGTTTTCTCGTACATTATTATTGTTTGTAAACAATAGCATTGATATTCATACCAGCACCAACACTTGCAAAAATAATAACGTCTCCTTTATTTATTTCTTGATTTTCCATATTGCCATTTAAAATGATATCATATAAAGTAGGAATAGTTGCCACACTAGAATTCCCTAATTTACCGATACTCATTGGCATAATATTTTCTGGCATTTCCATGTTGTAAAGCTGGTAAAAACGTTTTACAATAGCTTCATCCATTTTTTCATTAGCTTGATGTATCAATATTTTTTTTACATCAGAAATATTAATACCGCTTTTATCAAGACAAGATTTCATAGCCAAAGGAACGTTGGTTAATGCGAATTCATAAATTTTTCGCCCATACATTTTTATGTAACGACGGTCGTCTTCAGAATCTTGGCTGTTAGTTTCACCGAAGTATATGAAATGTGCTTCATCGAAAGCGTGCGTAGCAGACTCATGGGCAATAATACCCCCTTCATCATCTGTAGATTCAATAATTACAGCACCAGCACCATCACTATAAATCATAGAATCTCTATCATGAGGATCTAAAATACGAGACAATGTTTCAGCACCAATTACTAAACATTTTTTTGCAATTCCAGATTTTATAAATGCATTGGCTTGTATAACTCCTTCAACCCAACCAGGACATCCAAAAAGTAAATCATATCCAACACATTTTGGATTCTTAATCCTAAGAAGATGTTTAACCCTTGTAGCAATACTTGGTACGGTATCACTTTGAATACTATCATGGCTAACATTGCCGTAATTATGAGCAACTATAATATAATCTAATTCTTCACGATCAATTTTTGCATTTTCTATAGCTTTTTCAGCTGCAAATGAAGCTAAATCAGATGTGTTTAAATGCTTTTTAGCATAACGACGTTCGTCAATACCCGTAATTGCTTTAAACTTCTTTACAATAACTTCGTTAGGTGCTTTTATTGAAGATCCATCACTATTTAGAAATTCATGATTGTAGAAGTCTTCGTTTTTTTCAATATTTGCTGGGATATAGCTTCCTCTACCTGTAATTTTAATGTTCATAAATATGAAAATTATTATAATTTTTTTCTTCCAAGCAAAATAATTTTATTTAAATGAATTAAAACTCACTTTAAAAGAATTTTACGATGTTCAAAGCCTGATTTTAGGCTTCCATATAGTCTTCTATAGGCGCACAGGAACAAATTAAATTTCTGTCTCCGTAGGCATCATCAACACGCCTTACACTTGGCCAAAACTTGTTATTCCTTACATAGTCTAATGGAAATGCAGCTTTTTCACGAGAATATGGGAAATACCATTCGTTAGCAGTGATCATGTCTAAAGTATGAGGTGCGTTTTTTAAGACGTTATTATCATCTTCTTTTGATAGGCTATCTATTTCTTTTTTAATGGAAATCATGGCATCGCAAAAACGATCCATTTCGGCTTTGCTTTCACTTTCTGTAGGCTCAATCATCATAGTACCAGCAACGGGGAATGAAACTGTTGGAGCGTGGAATCCATAATCCATTAAGCGTTTTGCTATATCTGTAACTTCAATACCATGAGCTTTAAAAGGTCTGCAATCTATAATCATTTCATGTGCTGCACGACCACGTTCACCAGAATATAGGGTTTCAAAACTTCCTTCAAGACGATGTTTTATATAATTAGCATTTAAAATGGCGATTTTAGTAGATTCCGTTAAGCCCTTAGCTCCCAGCATTTTTATATACCCATACGAAATAAGACATGCTAAAGCAGAACCGAAAGGTGCTGCGGAAATTGCAGTGATAGCCTGGTCTCCTCCAGTTTTAACTAAAGGATTTCCAGGTAAGAATGGTACAAGTTGTTCTGCAACACAAATAGGACCAACGCCAGGACCTCCGCCGCCATGAGGTATAGCAAAAGTTTTATGTAAGTTGAGGTGGCAAACGTCAGCACCAATATTCCCGGGATTAGTCAAGCCAACCTGGGCGTTCATGTTTGCTCCGTCCATATATACTTGTCCGCCGTTATCATGAATGATTTGTGTGATTTCTTTGATTGCAGATTCGTAAACACCATGAGTAGATGGGTAGGTAACCATCAAAGCTGAAAGATTGTTTTTATGTAATTCTGCTTTTTCGCGTAAATCATCAACATCGATATTACCCTCTTCAGTTGATTTGGTAACAACAACCTTCATGCCCGCCATAATAGCACTCGCAGGATTTGTGCCATGCGCAGATGAAGGAATTAAACAAATGTTTCTATGATGGTCATCACGAGATTCGTGGTACGCTTTTATAACCATAAGGCCTGCAAACTCGCCTTGAGCTCCAGAATTTGGTTGTAATGATGTCGCGGCAAAACCTGTGATTTCTGTTAATTGATCTTCTAGCTCTTTTAAAATTGTTAAATATCCTTTGGCTTGTTTTAAAGGCACAAAAGGGTGTATGTTGCCCCACTTAAACCAACTCAATGGTAGCATTTCAGACGCCGCATTTAATTTCATTGTACACGATCCTAATGCAATCATAGAATGATTTAAGGCTAAATCTTTACGTTCTAAAGTTTTGATATAGCGCATTAATTCTGTTTCAGAATGATAGGTGTTAAAAACAGGTTCAGTTAAGAAATGAGATTGTCTTTGAATAAGTTCTGAAATATTATTGGCTTGTTCAACTGAAGAAATTATAATAGTTTCTTTCTTTGCCGCTTCAGCAAAAATTGAAATCAAATAATTAATGTCTCTTATTGATGTCGTTTCATTTACTGAAATGGTTACTGTGCGTTTATCTGGATAATACAGATTTACTTTCTTTTCAGTAGCAACTTTCTTAATCTTTTTTGCCTTAGTTTTCACTTGCAGTGTGTCAAAATAAGAGGTGTTAACCTGCTCGTATCCTAACGCTTCAAGTGCTTTAGCTAAGGTGGCTGTTTTGTTATGAACGTTATTAGCTATAAATTTCAAACCTTGAGGACCATGATAGACCGCATATGTGCTAGCCATTACTGCTAATAGTACTTGAGCAGTACAAATGTTAGACGTAGCTTTATCTCTTTTAATATGTTGCTCGCGAGTTTGTAGAGCCATACGCAGTGCGCGGTTACCATTTGCATCTTTAGTAACCCCAATAATTCGACCAGGTAAGTCTCGTTTATAAGCTTTTTTGGTTGCAAAATATGCGGCATGAGGGCCTCCATAACCCATTGGGATTCCAAAACGTTGTGTGGTTCCTACAACCACATCAGCTCCAAATTTACCTGGCGCTTCTAACTTCACTAAGCTTAAAATATCGGCTGCAACAGCCACTTTAATTCTAGCGTTATTGGCTTGGTTAATAAATGATTTTATATTGGTAATTTGACCATCTTTTCCAGGGTATTGTAAAATAGCTCCGAAAAATTCTTCTGAGAAATCAAATGCTTCTTCTTTTCCAATGACTAATTCAATACCAATAGGCGTTGATCTTGTCTGTAATAATGATAAAGTTTGTGGTAATATGTTTTCAGAAACAAAAAACTTATTTATTCCTGCTTTTTTCTGATCGCGTTCGCGTACTGCAAAAAGTAAACTCATCGCTTCTGCTGCTGCTGTACTCTCATCAAGTAACGAGGCGTTTGCAATTTCCATTCCGGTAAGGTCTATGACCATAGTTTGAAAATTCAATAATGCTTCTAACCTTCCTTGGGCTATTTCAGCTTGGTAAGGTGTGTAAGCCGTATACCAACCTGGGTTTTCAAGAATATTTCTTTGAATAACAGCAGGCATAATAGTGGGGTGGTAGCCTAAACCTATATAAGTTTTGCGAGCTTTATTTTTTTTAGACAAATCATGAATATGTAATAAATACTCATATTCCGTCATTGGTTCCTCCAGATTTAAACCGTTTTTTAAGCGAATATCGTCAGGGATAGTTTCAGAAATTAACTGAGCTAAGGAGTCTAAACCTAAAGTTTCTAACATAAGTTTTTGGTCTTCTTCTCTAGGACCAATGTGACGTAAAGCGAAAGCATTCGTATTCATTAAGCAGGATTTAATTATATAATTCGCAAAAATACGTAATATTTAATGTGTTTTATTGAGCAAAATGGAAAGTTTTTAACTATTCATATACGTTATCAACACTTTAGTTACTTTTGTTTTATGACCTTTTTGAAACAATTTTTTAATTTTTACATCAACAGTAGTATTCATGTCGCTTTAGCTGTTTATGGGCTTACCTACATCACTCTAGTTGAGTATGATATTCAGTATGATGAAGACATACTTTATTTCGTGTTTTACGCTACCATTACCGGCTATAACTTTGTGAAGTATTTTGGAATTGCAAAATTTCATCATAGAAGTTTGGCACGTTGGTTGAAAGTTATTCAAATATTTTCTTTGATAAGCTTTGTTTTGATGGGTTATTATGGCTTAAAACTACCTTCTTTGATGTTAGTTTATATCGTCATATTTGGAGGGATTACATTTTTCTATGCAATTCCATTTTTGCCAAAACGAATTTTTATTGATAAACAGAATAATCTAAGAAGTATTGGTGGACTTAAAGTTTATGTTATAGCAGCTGTTTGGACAGGAGTTACGGTTTTTTTGCCCCTATTAAGTCATGAGCTACCAATAAGTGCGGATGTATTAATAACTGGTGTGCAGCGGTATATTTTTGTCATACTTTTAATGCTGCCTTTTGAAATACGAGATTTAAAGTTTGACAACTTAAAGCTCTCAACCATACCACAAAAAATAGGAGTAAAGCAAACGAAAATAATAGGTGTAGCCTTAATTTTATCCGTATTTTTATTAGAATTTTTTAAAGATGAGATAACTGTAAATGGAATTATAGTGCTGCTTGTAGTTTTGCTAGTTACATTACTTTTTTTACTTTATTCTAAAATAGAACAAAACAAATATTACAGTTCTTTTTGGGTGGAAGGATTGCCAATATTGTGGCTAATTATATTACTAGCTTTTAATTAGAAACCTCTTTCAATACTTTTTCGAAGTCTTTCTTCATAGTGTCTTTGCACGTCTTGTCTAGACACTCAATATTGGATTTTTTTATTGTTTTAGACAGGGTTTTATTGTTTTTAGAATACTTTCTGCAGACTTTACAATAAATTAAATGAATATTTAGCTTTATTTTTTCCCATAAAGTAGCTTCCTTATATTGTGTTTTGTCACAAACGAGATTCGCTTCATCACAAGGAATCATAACCTTCATTTTACTCATAATTAAAACCAATTTTGTTTTAAGCAATCTGCCATACCTGTTCGCGCTCTATGAATGATTACCCACAAATTAGACGCCGTAATATTTAATTCATTACAAATAACTTCAGTCTCATAACCAAGAATAGTTTTCATTTTAAAAACATCAGCTTGCTTTTTTGGTAATTTTTCTAGACAGTTATGTATTGCGTCTCCTAGTTCACTGTTCTGCAAAGTGTCTTCAGCATTTTTATCAAATGGGTCTGCAACGCGTTCCTCTAACCAGTCACCTTCACTTTCAGAGTCGTTGTAATTTATTCTAACTTCAGCTTTTCCTTTATTCGAATTTATCTTTCGGTAATAATCTATAATTTTTCGCTTTAAAATAGAAATAAGCCATGTGCGCTCACTAGCTTCTCCTTTAAAGTTTTTCATAGATTTTAAACCCGCTAAAAAAGTGTCTTGCACCAAATCTTGTGCAATTTCTCTATCACTAACGCGAGATATCGTATAATTAAAGAGGTAATCTGAATATAAATCGATCCACTTATTGGGATTAATTTGATGGTTAGACATTATTTAGCAATTGTTTTTCTTAATTTCAAAAATAAACTAAAAAAATGAATTTGTAATGCTTAGTTTATTTCCATATTTAATGTTAATTGAGCAATTCTTAATGAAGTATCTTCAATTTCAATTTTCGAAAACCTTTACTGTTTTAAATTAATCCTGCACGTCTTAGTAAAGCTTCAGGCTGGGGTTCTTGGCCTCTAAAACGTTTGTAAAGTGTCATGGGGTTTTCAGTTCCGCCTTGGCTTAAAACATGGTTTTTAAATTTATCAGCAACCATTTTATTAAAGATACCCTCTTGTTTGAAATATTCAAAAGCATCAGCATCTAATACTTCTGCCCATTTGTAACTATAATAACCAGAGGAATATCCGCCTTGAAATATATGAGAAAAGGAAGTACTCATGCAGGTTTCTTTTGTTTTCGGATATAGAGATGTATTTTTAAATACGTCATCTTCATACGTTTTTACCGATTTTATACTTGTTGGATCCTGACTATGCCAACTCATATCTAATAAACCAAGACTTAATTGGCGTAACGTTTGCATCCCTTCATGAAATGTAGCAGAATCTTTTATTTTTTCAACTAATTCCATAGGAATCACTTCTCCAGTTTCGTAATGCGTTGCAAATAATTCTAAAGCTTCCTTCTCATAACACCAATTTTCCATAACCTGACTTGGTAACTCTACAAAATCCCAGAACACACTTGTGCCAGATAAACTAGGGTATGTGGTGTTGGCTAACATACCATGCAGAGCATGTCCGAATTCATGAAACAATGTTGTAACTTCATTAAAAGTTAAAAGAGATGGCTTTGTTTTTGTAGGTTTTGTGAAGTTGCAAACAATAGAAATATGTGGTCTGCTATTTTCTTTATTTTTAATGTATTGTGGTTTGTAGGAGGTCATCCAAGCACCATTACGTTTTCCTGATCGCGGAAAAAAATCTGCATAAAAAATAGAAATAAAATCACCTTTTGAGTCTGTAACTTTATAAGTTAAAACATCTTCATGGTATTTGTCAATCGTATCAATTTCTTCAAAGTTTAAGTCGAACAATTTATTAGCGATGGTAAATACACCGTTAATAACGTTTTCTAATTTGAAGTATGGTTTTAGTAATTCGTCATCTAGACTAAATAGTTTTTGTTTTAATTTTTCAGAATAATAGGCGCCATCCCATTTTTGTAATTGATCAATATTATCTAGGTCTTTCGCGAAGTTTTCGAGCTTTTTAAACTCTCGTTCAGCCGCTGGTTTTGCTTTTTCTAATAAATCATTTGAAAATTTTAGAACTGTTTCAGGCGTTTCTGCCATGCGCTCTTCTAAAACAAAATGCGCATGCGTTTTATAACCTAACAAATTTGCACGTTCATACCTAAGTTGAGCAATTTGAAGCACATTATTTTGATTGTCTAATGCATCACCTTTAAATGCTTTTGCTCCAGCAGCTAAAGACAATTTTTTACGCAAATCGCGATTGTCTGCGTAAGTTATAAATGGAATATAGCTAGGATAATCTAAAGTAAATAGCCAGCCTTTTTTTTCTTTTGATTCTGCTAACTGTTTTGCAGCTTCTTTTGTTCCTTCTGGAAGTCCAGATAAATTAGATTCATCCGTAATTAGCATTTCAAATTTGTTAGTTTCTGCTAATACATTTTCACCAAATTTAAGTTTTAGTGTACTTAATTTTTTGTCAATTTCTCTAAGTTGTATTTTTTTGTCTTCAGGTAAATTCGCCCCGTTTCTTGAGAAACTTTTATATTTTTTATCGAGTAATGTAGTTTGTTCTGTAGTTAAATTTAATTCAGGTTTAGAATAATAAACGGTTTTAACGCGCTTAAATAAGTCTTCATTTAAAGTTATATCATTACTGAATTCTGACAATAAAGGCGAAACCTCCTGCGCTATTTTCTGAATAGCTTCATTAGTTTCAGCCGAATTTAAGTTGAAAAAAATACTAGAAATTCTATCGAGTTGTTCTCCAGAAAAGTCCAGAGCTTCAATAGTATTCTCAAACGAAGGTTTTTTAGGGTTAATAACAATAGTATCAATCTCCTTTTTAGCCATTTTTATAGTTTCCTTGAAAGCTGGCAGAAAATCTTCTGTTTGAATTATTCTGAAAGGAGCAGTATTATATTTAGTGTTAAATGAAGTAATTAATGTTTTCTTTGTCATTTATTCAGAGAATATGTTAAAAACACGATGTATTATGTTTGCATAGTATATTTAGTTATACTTTTACTCCCGATAATACGACGAGTGACTAACTCATGAGAATTATTTGTTAATAGCTAAAAAGTCCTGAATAACTTCGGGACTTTTTTTATTTTAAATCTTTGGCGGATTCGTTTACTTTCATCTTCAATCCTTCTTTATAAGTTAAAATTTTGTCTAGCACACATGTGTCACTAGTGGCAATAATTTGAGCGGCTAAAATACCCGCGTTTTTTGCCCCGTTTAATGCAACGGTAGCAACAGGAACACCACCAGGCATTTGCAGAATTGATAAAACGGAATCCCAACCATCAATAGAGTTGCTGCTTTTTACTGGAACACCAATAACTGGAAGCGGTGATAAAGAAGCAATCATGCCGGGTAAATGTGCCGCTCCACCAGCACCAGCAATGACTACAGAAAATCCTCTGGTGTGCGCATGCTTGCCATAATCAAATAATTTTTCAGGTGTACGATGTGCCGAAACAATATCCACTTCAACTTCTATATCAAAACCTTTTAAGATGTCTATAGCATCTTGCATAACGGGAAGATCACTTTTACTTCCCATAATAACGCCAACTTTACTCATGTCTATTCGCTTATAACTTTTATACTTTTCTTTACTTCTTCAGCAATACGTCTAGCTTCATTCAAATCTTCATTTACAATGGTTACATGTCCCATTTTTCTGAAGGGTCGTGTTTGCTTTTTACCATAAATATGGGGTGTTACACCATCCATATTCATTATATTTTCAATATTTTCATATATTACATTTCCAGTGTAACCCTCCGCACCGACAAGATTAACCATAACGCCACCAACTTTACTATCTGTTCGCCCTAAAGGTAAATCTAAAATAGCCCTAATATGTTGTTCAAATTGCGAGGTATAACTTGCTTCGATAGTTTGGTGGCCAGAATTATGAGGTCTTGGTGCTACTTCATTTACTAAAATTTCATCATCATTTGTTTGAAACATTTCAACAGCCAATAACCCAACGTGTTTAAACGCTTTGGATGCTTTTAGTGCAACCTCCTCAGCCTTTTTTGCAATTTCATTAGAAATTCTAGCAGGACAAATAACGTACTCTACTTGATTAGCTTCGGGGTGAAATTCCATTTCTACTACAGGATACGTTTTAGTTTCACCAGATACACTTCTTGCTACAATAACAGCTAATTCATTTTTAAATGGAATTAAATCTTCAGCTATACATTCACCCTTTGGTAGATCTTCCAAATCCGATAAGTTTCTTACGATCTTTACTCCATTACCATCATATCCAAACTGTGCAGCCTTCCATACAAATGGAAATTCTAAACCGCCATTGCCAATAGCGTCTTCTATTTCAGATAAATAAGCAAATCGTGTAAAATCAGAGGTAGGAATATTGTTATCTCTATAAAATAGTTTTTGTTTTGCTTTATTTTGAATAGTTCTTAGTGTTTTAGAAGCAGGATAAACTTTAACCCCTTCCTTTTCAAGAGTTTCTAAAGCATCAACATTAACGTTTTCAATTTCAATAGTTAAAACATCGACTCGTTTTCCAAAATTGTAAACAGCATCATAATCCATCAAGTCTCCCAAATGAAATTCGTTACTAGAAATTTTACATGGAGCTTCTTCATTGGCATCTAAAACCGAAGTAAAGATGTCAAACTTTCTGGTATTATAAAGCAGCATTTTACCCAATTGGCCGCCACCAAGAATACCAAGTTTAAAATTTGAAGAAAAGTAATTCATTGAAATGCTTTTAATGAAACCCAAATAACGATACGCAAAAATACACTTAAATCTTAAAATAGTTCCTAATTCGTAAATCAAAAAATGGGTATTACTTAATCTATTGATTATCTTTGCCACTTTAAAAATTAGTCCTTGTGATAAAGCTACACGATAAATATTTTAAACCCTTCATTTCTGCTCAGGAAATTGATGATGCTTTACAGCGTTTAGTTGATGAAATAGCTGAAGATGTAGGAGATGAAATTCCTTTGTTTATTGGTATCCTAAATGGGTCATTTATGTTAACTAGCGATTTTGTTAAAAAGTATTCAAAAACATGCGAGGTTACTTTTATAAAATTAGCGTCTTATGAAGGTCTGAAGTCTACAGAAGATATTCAGAGATTAATCGGGTTAACTCAAGATTTAACGGGACGTACCGTAATTATTCTAGAAGATATTATTGATACGGGGAATACGTTACATGAGGTTCACCGGATTTTTAAAAACGAAAATGTAAAATCATTAAAAATCGCAACGCTTTTTTACAAACCTACAGCGTACAAAAAAGACTTTAAGCTACATTATGTTGGTATTGAAATCCCTGATAAATTCATAGTTGGATACGGTTTAGATTATGATGGCTTAGGGAGAAATTTACCAGAGGTCTATCAAATTAAAGAAACACAACACATGACAAACTTAGTGCTATTTGGACCTCCGGGAGCAGGCAAAGGAACACAAGCAGAATTTTTAAAAGAGAAATATGATTTAGTACATATTTCTACAGGTGATGTTTTTAGATATAACATGAAAAACGATACCGCTTTGGGCATGTTAGCGAAGTCTTACATAGAAAAAGGTGGTTTGGTTCCAGATCAAGTGACTATTGATATGCTTAGTGCTGAGGTAGAAAAAAATGCGGATGCAAAGGGATTTATATTTGATGGCTTTCCACGTACTAATGCTCAAGCTGAAGCTTTAGACACGTTAATGGATAATAAAGATTCTCAAATTAATGCCATGATTGCTTTAGAGGTTGATGATGAGGTTTTAGTAAAGCGTTTACTTGAAAGAGGAAAAACTAGTGGAAGAAAAGATGATGCTGATGAAACTGTAATTAGAAACAGAATTAAAGTATACTACGATGAAACGGCTATATTAAAAGACTACTACACGGCTCAAGATAAATATTTTGGAGTGGATGGTGTTGGTAGTATTGATGATATCACAGAGCGTTTGAGCGCTACGATAGATAATTTATAATGCACATTCCTGCGAAGACAGGAATCTCATAAATAAGAACTATAACTTTGGAATTGAAGTTCTAGTTCTTAATATTTTAGAACTCCAATTTAAAAGATTCCCTCCTTTGAGGGAACGACAGAAATCATGACTGAAGGAAATTTTGTAGACTACGTAAAAATGTTTGTGTCGTCCGGAAACGGAGGTAAAGGCTCTGTGCATTTACATCGTGAAAAGTATATCACAAAAGGTGGGCCGGATGGTGGAGATGGTGGTCGTGGAGGTCATGTTATTGTTCGTGGGAAGTCTAACCTTTGGACACTACTTCATTTAAAGTTTAGAAAGCACTCAAGAGCTGGACATGGAGGACATGGCAGTAGTGGTAGAAGTTTTGGAGCTGATGGTGAAGATGTTTACGTTGATGTGCCATTAGGTACTGTGATTCGTGATACAGAAACTAATGATATCCTTTTTGAAATCACCAAAGATGGTGAGGAAATAATAGTGGCAGAAGGCGGTAAAGGTGGTTTAGGAAATTGGCATTTTAAAAGTTCAACTAATCAAACACCACGTTACGCGCAACCAGGAATTCCCATGGAAGAAAAGTACGTAACCATGGAGTTAAAAGTACTTGCTGATGTTGGATTGGTAGGATTTCCTAATGCCGGAAAGTCAACATTATTATCGGTTGTTACTTCGGCAAAACCTAAAATAGCTGATTATGAATTTACAACACTCAAACCAAATTTAGGGATTGTAAAATACCGTGATTTTCAAACCTTTGTAATGGCAGATATTCCTGGAATCATCGAAGGTGCTGCTGAAGGTAAAGGACTTGGACATTATTTTTTACGTCATATCGAGCGAAACTCTATTCTGTTGTTTTTAATTCCTGCAGATGCTAAGGACATCAAAAAGCAATATGATATTCTATTAGATGAACTTCGAAGATACAATCCAGAAATGCTTGATAAAGATCGGATCATAGCTATTTCGAAAAGCGATATGCTTGATGATGAACTTCAGGCGGAAATGAAAATCGAGTTAGATAACGAACTTCCTATTCCATATTTATTTATTTCATCTGTTGCTCAAAAAGGTATTACAGAGCTTAAAGATGTGTTGTGGAAGATGTTGAATGCTTAAATAGATTTTTTATTTTTTTAGCTTTCTATATTCCATATAAGAATAAACAACAGGAATTATAGCTAATAATGTGATTGCCGAAATAAAGAAAATACCATTAAAATCTTTATTAGTTGTTAAACTAGAAATCACTATCGCTAAGCCACCAACAAACCATATTTTGCTTGCTAGCTTATGCGTGCTTTTCCAAATGGATTCATACTCTAATGTCCATGGCGTTCTAATCCCAATAAAGTAATTTGCCTTTATGATCTTCATATAATTTCCCAAAAGCATAAACAGTAAACCTATGGCCAGATAGATAAATGAGGGGTTGGTAATTGATTGCTCTTTTGCGCTATAAATAATAAACACTGCTAAGGCAGACATAAATAATACCATCAAAAATTTTAAATTGTGGTATTTGTTACCCATCGTTTGGATCCTTTTTTTAGGATCAATAAAGGGGATAACTGTAAATAAGATATAAGTTAACCCAGAAAGTAAAAAGGTTATAAATATTAGTGAAGATTTATTTCCCCAATCATCAATTTCACCTTTGTAATTCCAGTGGAGTGGCACTGTATCAGGTAAGGAACTCCATATATAGGCTAAATAAACAAACGGAATCAAAACAACTAGTAGTAAAGGTATTTCCTTCTTTATATTCATGATATTATTTTTTTAAAGTTATAATCCATTGAAGCACATCTTCTAAAATGGTTGTATTTATCGAATAGGTAATAAATTGTCCCGTTTTCTCACTCGAAACTAAATCCGCACGTTTCAAAATATCCAAATGGTGCGAAATACTCGGTTTCGAAATATTAAAAGCATTCGCAATATCACCAGCAGTCATATCTTTATCTTTCAGCAACTCTAAAATTTGCCTTCGCGTTTCGTCATTTAAAGCTTTAAATAAATAATTCATTAATTAGGTGTTTAGGCAAATATCTAAATATTATTTTAAATTTGCAAATATTGTAGCTAATAAGTTTATATTTTGGGCGCCTGCCTGCCGGCAGGCAGGTTACAGCAAGAATCGGGCTTTACGTTGCAATTTTTTTTTAAAACGGCATTGCAAGGACGAAGGACGTCGCAATCTATTAATTCATATCTTAAACATAATTAATAGTTCATCAATGTATCAAAAAGGATTTCCACTTCAATCCTTAACGCAGCAACAGAACAAAAAAGCAACATTGAAATAATTTTTTTATTAACTTAGTGAGACTTCAATTTTTTATAATTGACTAGTTGAACTAATTCTGATTAAGGTGAGGATCTCATCAAATTTAAATACAGTCTCATGCGATTTCTAAAAGTTACTTTTTTAACTCTAATTATTGTATCATGCGCCCCCATTCGTGTTAATTACGATTATAATAAAACTACAAACTTCAGTACTTATAAAACCTATCAATATTATGCAGATATGAAAACAGGTCTAATCGATTTGGATACCGAACGTTTATTAAATGCGATAGATGCTAAATTGAAAGTAAAAGGGTTAAATGTCTCAGAAGATTCAGACTTTTTTATTGATATTAAAAGTGCAGAATATCAAGCTCTAGAAAGACAAACTGTTGGTGTTGGAATAGGGGGTAGCGGACGAAATGTTGGAGGTGGTATTTCAATAGGATTACCATTAGGTCAAGCCAATATCAATAGACAAATCACTATCGATTTTGTCGACGAAAATAAAAAACAGCTCTTTTGGCAAGCCATTAGCGAATCTAGTTTTAATCTAAAAGCCACTCCAGAAAAAAGAGAAGTGCGATTACATGCTATTGTTGAAAAAGTCTTATCGGGGTATCCTCCAGAAAAATAATTAGTTCTTAACGAACCTTTTACTAGCAATTAATACACGACCTGAATAGAAATTTGTTAGATAAACGCCTTGGCTTAAATTGCTAATATCAATTTGCGTGTTTTCGTAATTAGACAGACTAGAAGACTTTACTTTTTTTCCATCTAAACTGATTATTTCAACTTTCAAATTAGAGAATCTATTGCTTTCGAACTTTAAATTCAAAATACTTTGAGCAGGATTTGGGTATAATGAAATATTGTAAACAAAACCATTTTCACCTTTGTCTGAACAACGTGTTTTAACTAATTTTTTTTACTCAACACTAATTCTTGCGCCTTCACTATGGCTGCTGAATTCTGGTGCATACATATTTTGAATGGTTGCAATGCCATTACTCATATTACCTGCATTATTCACTCGCAAATCGTATTCAAATACGTAAACACCTTTTGGTAAATAATCAAAAAAGAAGTTTGTTGAAGCATCTTTAGTGCTTTCATAATACCCTAAACCATCTTGCCATTTGTATTTAGATATTACGTTTACAAATTCTAATCCAGAAGCGCGCATATCTTTCATGTGTAAAAATTCCATGTCCCTATCGCTACGTAATTCAATTCTTACTCTAACCAAATCGCCAACCTTTAAATTCGTTTCAGTATTGATTTCTGAAATTTCTTCTCCAGTATCTGTATTGGTTTTAAGGAATAGTTTTTTCTTTAACTTAAGTGGTGTTTCGGCTGAAGTTATCTTGTCTAAATCCTCAAAATATTGCCAGTATAAACTTCCCCAAGCCATACCTTTTCCTTTTTTAGTAATTTTTACTTCTCCCATTTCTGGTTTAATTTCAGAAGCATTCCAAGCCGTTTTATAATATCCTGTTCCAGCTTCAACTTTTAAATTTTCTAGTTTTTTAGGGTTTATTTCGTGTCCACCTAAAACCACATCTACCATATCGGTTACGCTTAACCAATCACTACCTTGAAGCAGTAATGCGTAAACAGCATCGGTGGTCGCCTTCGTGGTTTTCCAGCGATTTGTTTGCTTATTTTTAAGTAACCAGATTTTTAAATTGTCAATGGTTTTGGTGTCATTTTCAATTTCACCAAAAGCCTCAATTAATAAGGCTTGTGTTTCAACAGGTGCTTGATACCAATACCAAGAGTTTGTGTTAGCTTTCCAATACATGCCTAATTCCTCTGAATTGATACTCGTCTCTTTTAAAGATTTTAAAATCTTAGAAGCTGTTTTTACATTGTTGTTTCTATGAGATACTAAAGCCATTAATCCTTTTGAATATAATGAACGCGATAACCAGTATTTCTTAATTTGTGTTTGGTAGTAATCACTTATTTTTTCTACTTCATTAGTTTTTTTAATTTCTGAGAAGAAGCTACGCATGTATAGATAATGCAATTGTGTATGGCTTAAATGATCTTTGTTTAAGTCAACTTTTGCATTATATTTTCTAATGTTTTTATATTCTTTTACAAATTCATCATCCAAATATTTGATGGCTTTTTGAATTATTTGATTTTGAGACCCTTCGACTGCGCTCAGGGTGACACCTAGTTTAGAAAGATGCCCAAAGCCAGAAATAATATGTTGTGTGATGTATCGGTTCTCATCACCACCTTTAAACCAAGCCCAAGCACCAGATGGCATTTGGTTAGCTTTCAATTTATCAATGGCGGATTGTAACTCATTATTCATTTTGTTTAAATCGAATAATAAAGCGATGCGTTTTTTCTGTTCCGATTCACTTTGTGCATCTCGTAACCAAGGTGTTTCTTGAATAAGAATAGATTTTAATTCTTCATTCTTTTCCAAGTTTGAAAGTAGCGTATCAGTATTTCTCCATTGGTTGAAAACTTCCTGTATTCTAGGGTTTGAATTTGCAATATGGCTTGCCAAAGCGTTTGCGTAATACCTAGAAAACGTTTGCTCATTACAATCATAAGGATACTCCATTAAATAAGGTAAAGCTTGTAACGCATACCACGCCGGATTGGAAGTCACTTCCAAAGTCAACTTATGATTTTTAAGTGTCGTTGAGGTATTAGTCTTCAACTTATCTAAAGTGAACGTTTTTGTTTGATTACTTCTAACCCACATTGGCAAGGTTTCGGTAACCAATATGCGATTACTTAAAACAGGTAATGCGCTTTGTTCACCATCGCTAAATGTTTCCGATTTGGCAATTACTTTATATTGAATTGCTTTTACATCTTCAGGAATTCGTAAAGACCAAGACACTTGTGTGTTGCCTTTAGCATCAACGGCAAATGTTTTATTATTTTCTGAATTACCAAGATTTGCATTAATATCTTTTCCTGAAATGGCATCGGTTAAAATTAAAACTGCCTGCCCAGAAAGTTCATTTTCTGTAAGATTAGCGATTTTAGTGCTTATAGTAATTTGATCACCTTCACGTAAAAAACG
>Ga0102811_1000483_pt1 | contig 19658 bp, 20 predicted proteins | sample ColrivemetaGS705_FD_84507 | JGI IMG/M metagenome (GOLD analysis project Ga0102811, IMG submission 84507) | Estuarine microbial communities from the Columbia River estuary - Flood tide ETM metaG S.705 | ecosystem: Environmental > Aquatic > Marine > Intertidal zone > Estuary | place: USA: Columbia... | reverse complement strand
TATTCAACGACCACAAAAGGCACTTATCAGGACACAGATGGTAAATGGTGGGAACATTACCAGGTCGCATTACAGGTCTATGTACAATGTGTAGAGATGTTAAGAGAGATTGCTCCTGTAGATTGTGTACATAGTATGTCAAATCATGACTATCAAAGTGGTTTTCACCTGGCACACGCACTAAAGGCTTGGTTTAGAAATGCAGATGATGTTACTGTAGATGCAGGAGTATCACATCGTAAGTATTATTCTTACGGATTAAACCTTATTGGTCTTGAACATGGCGATGGATGCAAAATGGACAATTTACCCTTGACAATGGCACAGGAGAAACCTTTACTCTGGTCGGAAACTAAGTACAGATACTGGTATTTACACCACATTCACCATAAAGTAAAGCATAAATGGAGAGATGCAAAGGATTTTATCGGTTGTACAGTAGAATATATGCGTTCACCAAGCTCTAGTGATAGTTGGCACTCAAGAAAGGGTTATGTTGGCACTCCAAAGGCTGTTGAAGCGTTCCTACATGATAAAGAAGGCGGTCAAGTAGCTAGATTAACACATTATTTTTAAAAAAAGGCTAAAAATTTAGCTTGTATGTCAAAAAAAAGTGCTTATATTGTATAAGTTTTGTTTTTAACAAGAAGGTTAATTGATGAAAAAAAGAGAGTTGCTATATAGGCTCTCTTTTTTTTATAAAAAGCATTTATATGAAGCTTAAGATCAAGAGAAGAGAGATAGAGAAGACAATAGTAGTTTGGTTTGATAATAAAAGCTATGAGGTTAACTATAACAGGTGGCAGGTCATAAAAAAAAGCATCCCTATGCCAGAACTTATCGAAAATGAGTATAGTTTAAAGGAATGGAAGTGGAGAAGAGAAGATCAAACTGAATTACTAAAAAAAGATCTTTATAGAAAGATTTATGAGCTTCAAATTAATAAAAAATTAAACTAAAACAGTCAAAAGTACGCTAAAAAACGCTTTTACATAGCTAAAAGTACGCTAATTTTCCCTTTTACAATAAGGCTGGTTCTGGCCTGAAAATATTTTCAAATTTTGATTTTACTCTAGTGTTATTTAGAATTATTCTAAATTTACGATCCTGGAAATTCCTGGACCTGGAGCTATTTTTGTTTCTTATCATGATAATAACATATAACACAAAAGTTTTTGAAAAAAAAAGTAATATTTTTGTTATTTATTCAAAAGTTTATATATTAGCGGCTCAATTAATCATTAAACTAAATTAAAAACATTATGAAAAAATTAGAATTCGATATTTATTTCGACCGTAATTTTCACACGGCCACAATTCCTAACAAAATTGCAAAATTGAAGGACTTTTTAGGCCTGCATGCTCCTAGGTATTATAATAGCCTTAAATTTGTCGGCGGTTATGAAATTGAGCAGCAATATCAGACCGTTTCAAATTTTGTTATATTCCTGGACTCAAAAGACCTAGAGAATAACATTATAGACCAGGTTAAAAACATATTCAATAACCAGGACGTTTACATAAGTGAAAATAATTCAATTCCTAAAACTTTAAAAACATGTTAACAGTTAACCAGATATTGACTCAAAATAGTAAGTTAAAAAAGACCAGTCAATTAAATAATAAGAGAGTCTTTAATTTTGGAATTATTGCAAATGTATCTTTAGCAGGTAAAAAAACTTGTCCATTCGCTAAGGGGTGCCTAGGTGCCGACTATAAATGTTACGCTCAGAAGGGTGCATATTCCTGGCCTTCTGTAAAAAATGCATACAATAAAAGATATGAATTGACTAGGCAGGGTGACTTTGTAGCTATTATGAATAGGTCTATAAAAAAGAAAAAAGTAGACGTTTTGAGGTTGCATGATAGCGGTGACTTTTACAGTCCAGCATATTTAGACAAATGGATCCAGATAGCAAAAGATAACCAGGACGTTATTTTTTACGCCTATACTAAAAGCATTCCATTCTTTAAGCCTAGTAAAAATGCTAGCACTACTTTTTTACTACCTAAAAATTTGATCATAATATTTTCAGAAGGGTCCTCAAGAGACGATCTAATTAACACTAACCATGATAGGCATTCCAGGATATTTAATAACATAGATGATCTACTAGCTGCAGGCTATATTGACGCTAGTAATAATGATCTTAATGCTATTAGAGAGAATAAAAAAGTAGGTCTAGTACTACACTAATCAATTAACTAATAAAATGGATATGAAAATCAATAAAGACTATGTAATTGATCAGGATCAATACACATTAATAGTAAGCTATACTTATTCCTGGGATAACGGTGACTATGATACGCCGCCTGAGGACGATCTGGAAATTACTGACGTAGAATTAAACGGCATGGATATAACTGACTTTTACTGGGACCTATTAAGTGATACAATAGACCAGGACGTATACGATCATGCAATTGAAAATAAATTTAACTAATCAATTTAACTATTATGAAAAATTTGTCACCAGTATCAATTAAAAACTATTTACTCAATAATTACGGCGAGGTTAGGCATAATTGCTATGCACTTGCTATTGCTAGCCGTAAACTAGCTAAAAATTATCCATTCAGTCCTGTAGATGTTTTTCACTTTATTATAGAAAATAAACCGATCCAGGAATTTAGCGGCCTGCAAAGTTATGGGTTCGATACGGCTGCAGGTCGTTATTTTAGAGAGGAATTCTCTAGGCTATACGATCAAGAATTAGAAAAACAATTGGACGAATATGATCTCCCTTTTTAATCTATCGTAAAAAGTAATTAATATGCAGGAATAATACTCCTGCATTTTTTTTATACCTTCAAATGTACGCTAGTTTTTCTTTTTATATATATGCAGGCCTGCACGTGATGCACGCATGAAAAACAAAATTTCTTTTAATAGCAAATAAAACCATAAAACGATTAAGTTTTAGGCCTTTTTTAACGGCCTTTTTTTTTATTGTTAATTTTTGGAATTATAAAAAATTTGTCTTTTGTTTACGGCTCAATTAATCATTAACTAATAAATTAAAAACAATGGAAATTTCAAAAAATTTAAAAACTGAGCTATTCAATTACATTAAAGATGAAATGCTGCACATGGAAGACAAATCAATTGACTGTCCGCAGGAGTTAACTGATATTATTTTCAATTCGTCTCATTATGTAATAGGGTACTACAGTGCGAAAAAATGGGCTAGACTCCATGAGCTAGACGTTTTTGACATGCTTAATGTAGTGAATGAATATGAGGAAGGCCTAGGAATGCATAACAACTATGATAACTGGGAGACCCTCGTCAACATGTACGTTTATATACTAGGCGAGCATCTACTCCATGAGCTAGCGAATGATGCAAAATTGACTAGCTAGTAAAGCAATTTAACCAGGGGTAAAAGGGTCGGCATATAGTCGGCCTTTTTTTTTACCTGGGCACCACCTGGAGCACCTGGAGCACCTGCAGCAACTACAGCAGCACCTGGAGCAATAACCACCACCACCAGGACAAGATAAGACCAGCAGCAGCAGCAGCAAATGAGGCTATTTTAACGACTTTTTTTTTATTTCTGGACTCAGTATATTAGCGGCCTTTTGTTATTAGCTGAGACAGTGTTTAAAATTGGTTGAATGTTAACACCTCAAGAAACTATTTTACACGACCAGCGGCAAATTTTATACAAATTTTATCAAATTTTTTAGGTCCTGGAGCCGTCCAGCTGGCAAAATTTACGGCCACTTTGCAAAGTTTATTTTTATAATCTGACGTCTTTTGCGGCTAATTTGAGCAGCTGCAGCAAAAAAAATTTTTCTTTTGTTACTCATTCAGGCTCAGGAATTTAGGCCAGTATTTACGTAATTGGGGACCGTTTTGAGGGTAGGCGAATATTCACACTAGATTTTCCAATTTTCAAGTTTATTACACTAGGTGCACAATATGTATTTTAGTTCCAAATTGTACTAAATTTATTGTATTATATTTGTTACACTAAAAATGTAATTTTAAAATGAACAAGAGGGATCAAGAAAGAGCTGATAAGAAGGCTGCCAAGGAGCTCCAAAAGAAGGAGAATGTTGAAATTATAGAAGGCACTGTAGCGAAGTATGATATTAACGATTTAAGTCTTAATAAAGACTCTGGTAAAGCAACTAGTCTTGTTAGTTACAAAAGAACAACGGAGGTTGTAAAATTAATTTTGAGGGGAGTGAGATATACAGACATAATGGAGTATTGTGAAGCTCATTGGGGAATCAAAAGAAGAATGGCAAGTATTTATTATAAAAAGGCTTTAGAGAGTTTTGCCGAGCAGTTCTCTGAGGAACGAGAATATGAAATTGATAAGCATCAGATTATGTTACAAGATTTATATCGTAAGTCTTATCAAGCTGGTGATTTGAATTTGTGCAGATTGTTGTTGCAAGATGTTGCAAAGATGAAGGGCATTGTGGTAGACAGGGTAGATGTTACTAGTGGAGGAGAAGGGTTTGTGTTTAACTATCAGAACCCTTCCGACAACACATAACTAACCCTGATAATCGCTTCAACAAAAGAAAAAAGCTTTTGTTAAAGAATATTATTATTAAGTAAATAACTTAAATATAATAAGTACGAATGTAATAAAATTAAATGACTAATTATGGAAACTTTAGAAACAAATAAAAACACTAAAAAATGGATTTAACAATATCAACGCCAATTAGATTTGGTATAACAAAGTCAGTAATGGATTCTCAATATGTTACAAAAAGAGCTCCTATGACTAGCAGAGTTGCAAAAAGATCTGAGTTTAAAAAAACAACTACAGATAAGAAAGGATTCTTTAAACCAAAGGAAGATGTGTCCTACAGAAAACCAATAGTCAATGAATTGGTTTCTGGTACACTTTGGAGATTGCAATATTCGATAGGCAATACCTTTTATGACCTACAAGAGGATATGACAACTAAAGAACTAAAAGCTTTTTTACTTTCTGCAGGAACTACGGCCAGAGCAACAACAGCAATAGCTTGGATTGAAAGCACTCTTGCTCTTGAAGAAACAAACAGTAGTAAGTATGATATATACACGGCTGTAGATTATAATATACTAGAACTTATGACTAGGATAAATAATAGTGTTATATTTGAGGGTACTGATATTGGAGATCGTGCAAAACATTATGTTCAGATTGCAGATGATCAGGTTGCCAATAATTCTACTCATCAAGATAGGCTTGCTGTAGCTGAAAACTTTGATTTGACTGAAGACTCAAAAACATTTTTAGCTTCACAAGGAATAATAATTGAATAATAATGAAAAAAATATTAATAGTAATATGGCCGAGTTAGATAAAATTATAGAAGAAAAAAAAGCAAGTGCTGGTATACTAGAATATATATTTGGTACTTTGGCTGTTTTTGCAGCGGTACCATTTGTTTTAGCATACTACATTTGCGTAATAATTATAAATATAATTAAAGCAGCAGTAAATAAAATTGGAGATAAATTTTAAACCAACGATAAAGCAACATACCGCTTGGGAATATTTACACGACAATAAAACAAGTGAAATTTTGTTTGGAGGTAGTGCTGGAGGTGGTAAGAGTTACTTTGGAGCAGCTTGGCTTTTGTATTCTTGCCTTCGCTATCCAGGAACTCGCTGGCTAATGGGTAGAGCCGTGCTAAAAACACTAAAAGAGACCACGCTTAACTCTTTTTTTACAGTTTGCAGTGATTGGAATGTCAAAAAGGGAGAAACATACAAATTTAACGCACAATCTAACGTAATAGAATTTGTTAACGGCAGCCAAATAATTTTAAAAGACCTTTATCAGTATCCAGCTGATCCAAATTTTGATTCACTTGGTTCCCTTGAGATTTCTGGTGCCTTTATAGATGAGGTGAACCAATGTACAGAAAAAGCAAAGAATGTTGTTGCATCTAGGATAAGATACAAGCTGTCTGAGTACAAACTACGACCAAAGGTCCTTATGTCGTGCAACCCTGCTAAAAACTGGGTTTATGACTTCTATAAACAGAATAGAGACGGTACTTTGGCCGATCACAAGAAGTTTGTGCAAGCAAAACTGGTAGACAACCCACATATATCTGAATTTTATGAGGAACAACTAAGAAAACTTGATCCTGTATCAAGAGAAAGGCTTTTGCATGGTAACTGGGAGTATGATTCTGGAGAAGACAGGCTTTTTCAGTATGATGCTATTTTAGACATGTTTACAAACTCATCTGTTTCTTCAGAAGGTGCAGAAAAGTACCTTTCTTGCGATGTTGCCCTCTTAGGTAGTGATAAATTAGTGATTTGCCTGTGGAATGGTATGATTGTTGAAGAAATTATAACAAAAGACAAGACATCTGCAGATAATGTCGAAAAACTTATAAAAAATCTAGCTGATAAGCACAATGTACCAAGAAAAAACATAATTGTTGATAGTGATGGTGTTGGACAGTACCTTTCTCACTACATGAAGGGTGTTGTGCCTTTTGTAAATAACGGCAAACCACTAAACAAAGAAAATTATCAAAATTTAAAGACACAATGCTATTATAAACTTGCAGAACAAGTAAATGTTGGTAATATTTGGTTAAAATGCAATGATACTGACATGAGAAACAAAATAATAGAAGAATTTGAGGTTATTAGAAGAAAAAACATGGATAATGACAATAAATTAGCAATAATTAGCAAGAAAGAGATGAAAGCTGTGTTAGGACACTCTCCTGACTTTGCTGATGCCCTGATGATGCGAATGAGATACGTTTTTGGGAATGATAAAAGAATTTTGGCTTGGAGGTAAAAAAACTAACTTTTTGTTCCATAAAGTTCCATAAGTTGTTTGTTATATTGTAAGATGGATTATGAACAGGAAATACTATTTCTAAATGAACAACATTTTGTTATTGTAGACAAATACTTAAATGATGTTACAGACCTTGTTTATAATTCTACTTTTTTTAATGAAGATTATGTTGGGTTTCAAAGTTTAATTGATAATGTTATAACTTTTCACAACGGACTAGGCAAATATTGCCTAGAGGGCACTGTTGAAGCAAGAGAATGGTACATTTCTTTACCAAATAATTTATATTGGGCTGCAAAAGGCTATTTTAACAGTTTATTACTATATCAGAACCAAGATATTGAAGGTGTAGAGGAAAAATTGTTATATTTGACCATATCTGTGCTTGAAGAGCTAAACGAAAGCATAGATGTTAATCCTTCTGACTTAAACTATATGAATATAAATTTAAATTAATGAAAGAATTCAAAATGAATGATAAGACCGTGACTATGCCTGAGTCATGGGTTGAGGTAAGCTGGGAAAGATTTTATGCCTTTACTAAGGTTGTAGAAAAACACAATAATAAAATAGAAAAGTATAAGGAAGACAATCCAGATGATGATTTTGAGTTTAGAGAAACTCTTATGCAGTTAGATTATAATACCGAAGTTTTGTCTTTCTGGACAGGTATTAGTGTTGAGGATGTTTCTCATTGGGACATGGCCGAAGCAAATGATTTAATGAAAACTTTAGCGTTCATAAATCAAAAATACATGCCAATAGATATACAGTCTTTTACTATTGGTGATGAAAAGTTTTATTTACCAAAGGATTTGATGAGAAAATCTAGTTTTGGAAGATATATTGAAGCAGAACAGCTGGAATTACAATCTAATCTTATACAAGAAGGACAAATTAGCTATATGCCCAGACAACTAGCTATTTTGTGTAAAAAAGAAGATGAGGACGAAAAATTAAACGATGATCTTATAGATCAACGAGCTAAAATGTTTGAAAAATTAGACATGGCAACAATTTGGGATGTCGCTTTTTTTTTGAACAAGTTAGAACAAGGATTGATGACCAATTTCCTAATCTCAAAGGGGGTGGAAATGCAAAAGCTGCAAGAGCAGCAAAAGGAACAATAGATGGCTACGGCTGGTTAAATTCTGTATACAGAGTTGCAGCTGAAGGTATATTTACAAAGGGTAATGAAAGTGCGGTTGATAGTGTGCTAAACGCTAAGCTAGATGAAATTTTGACGTATTTGTCTTGGAAAAATGCCTGCACTAAATTTGATGAGATATTAAATGAATTAAATAAAAAACAAGCAAAATAATGGCAACTAATTTAACTCAAATAGTTAACAACATGAACACCTGTGCTACTAGTGCAGGTTTTAATGCATTTAAGTTTGGAGACTTAAGTAGCATAAATTTTGATCACAACATAAGTTATGATTTATTAAATTTTGCTTACCCTAAGTCAACCTTAATAGATATAAACAGCAATCTACAAGAATACAATTGTACTGTTACTGCTTTTAGACCAATTTCTAAATCAAATGTTACAGGAGTTGAGCTTGTTGACAATGTTCATGTTATAATGACTGCATTAGAAAACAGACTGCTTAACTTTTTATCTTGTTTTGGAGCTAGCAACAATTGTAAAGATATTATAACTTCAGATGCCATTGACATATTCAGAAACAAGGGAACACACAATGATAGGTTGGTTAGTGTAACTTGTAACTTTAGTTTAGAGGTTTTTGTAAACTGCATAGATATAGATTGCACCTCTACTTGGCCGCCAGCACCAGTTGCTGACAGTTATAATTGTGTAAATGGAGATTGTATTGATCCAGGTGACGGATCAGGTACTTTTGCAACTTTAGCTGAATGTGAAGCTTCTGGATGTTAGAAAATGAATATTAAGAAGCAAATATATGATGTTGCAGGCAGGACAGCAATAAGGCTATTTAAAAAGCAGATAAACAGAAAAAGACCTGGATCTAAATTTAAAATGCAAACGTCAGGAAGACTAAGGCAAAGTTTAAATGTAAAAACAGGATTAGACGAATTAGAAGTAAGAGGTGTATTTTATGGTGAACAACTAAACAAAGGCCAAGATTTTTCTACTGTTTTTAATTTTACAGGTAGAGGAGATGGAGACGTAAATCCTAATCCATACATAACTAATTTAGTAAGATGGCTAGGAGACAAAAAAGGTTTACAAGGTAAGGCAGCACTAAAGGCTGCATTTGCCATTGCCAGAAGCAAAATAAAAAAAGGAGAAAACACTCCTAAAAATAAAGGCTGGGTTGATGAGATAAAAGATAATGTAGATAAAGAAGTGTCTAGAGTTTTTGCTACACAATCAAAAGCTGTTGCAAGCAAAGAAATACACAAAATATTAAACATAACAATAAAAACATAATATGGCAACTATTGCAATAATAAAAGATACAGATAGCAAGTTTTACACTACAGCTAGGCCAATAATTTGTCAAGTAATAGATGATGAGGGTGATGCTGCTTTTATGGTTGGTGAAATAGAAAGAGAAACATATATAAATAGCGGTATATTTATAGGTACTGGCGTTTACATAAATGCCTATGAAGACAACGACAATCCTGACACATATAGCTTTAATCTTATGGGTTATATTAGAGAGCTAGTAATAAGAGGACAGTTTAGTTTTATATCAGCAGGTGTTTGGCCAGGTTATTATGAATTAGGAGGTTACTTTAGACTAAGAGTACACGCAAAAAGATATGCGAGTCAACCCAACCAGCCTTTTATAGAAGACGTAAACGACAATGTTACTTCTACAAGGTTTTATGCCTTAGATGCCAATACTGATTTTACACAAAGATTAGATAGCGGAAATAATTTTGATCAGTTTTTAACAATTGACAGATTAATTTTAGGTAATAACACTCCTTCATACCAAGATGACATTTCTATAAAATACAGTCAGAATTCTCCAGATTACAATCGTTATGGACTATCAGCTCTAAACTCATTCAGGAGTCATATAGCTAGCAAGTCATATACTATAAATCGTAAAGACTCCAAATCTGATGCCATATATCAACCTGTAGGCCTTAGTGCAAAGCAGTTTGGAGAGTTCTGGCTATCAATATATATTTTAGACAGTACAGGAAACAATGTTGTTTCAAGCACAACAATGTACATAGATGATAAGTCTGGACTGTACAAGATACCAGCACATCCAGATGCACTTGTTTCTTATATTATACAAAACGGAGGTTCTGGAACAAACAATATTATAGACGCTTCAGACAACTTAGTCAGTAAAGGAGCAATAATACTTCCTTTTGTTAAAGGTATATTACCTGGCTATAGATTTTTATTTCACTCTAGAAATCCACTTGGAGGTCCTGCATATCAAATAGACACATTGTATGTTGATTGGTCAGATAAAGCAGGTAACGGAGAGTGCAATAGAACTAAGTTTGTTTTCAAAACCTCATCTGGTGGTTATGATTGGATTAATGTTTATGGTGTAGAAACTAAAGAGGTTACAAACAATAGAACTATTTATGATAGATTTGCTAATCCAGCTGAAGGTAGTCTACACAATAGGACTGTTCTACATACAGACAGAGAAGATATTTACAATTTAGTTTCACAGCCTGTTGGTAAAGAAATAGCTTTACACTTAGAAGAGCTGCTTTCGAGTACAATGGTCTGGATTGACGTAGAGCCAAAACAACCACCTAACAAAAACTTTTGGGCACAAACAAACTCAGTTTTAATTCCTGTTGTAATAAATACAGATAGTAGCACGATTTATACAAGTGAATCAGGCACATCTTATGTCGAAATATCTTATGTTTATTCTGAACAACTAACTATGCAAACTTCGTAAAATGGCTAACATAAATCCTAAAGCAAATAACTGTGTTCTAGAAATTGGTTCAGTAGTAGGGTCAAAAGACATTACAACAGAAGTTCAAACTGGTGTAGAAACAACTATAGAGTTCAAGGGGTGTATTGACCCTGGTACATATGAAGAACAAGCCTTCAACGTTCCTTCTGGTAATACAGGTGAAAGGGTTTTTTATGAAGGTTCAGTTCCAACAACAGCAAGCAATTTAGGAGGTACATTACAAGAAATTGTTGGTGTAGGTAACACGGGCACACAAGGCTGTCAGTTATCGTATTTAGGTACCTGGAACAATAACTCTTTTATGCCAGGAAACGGTATAAACGATGATAAGATTGTGTACATAAACTTATATGATGATAATCTTGTGCCACAAAATATGCCTTTTATAAATCCTGTTTCTACAGCAGGAGGATTAAGGTATGAGCCAAGAAATAATAAAGATTATGCACACAACGTACAGGGTAGAAGTATATATTTTGTAAACAATGTTGAAACTACAGGTGTCAATTCTACTGTAATGAAAAGAAGCGGATCTGTATTTTCAGTTTTAGGTTGTTTTGCAAATAACCATTTATTATTAAGGGGTAATGGTTCTGACACCTTAGGTGACTATAGTTTATCTAATCCTGATTTATGGCTTAGACCACAAGATCACAGCTACTATATTTCAGCCTACAAACACTCAATGAATTGGGATAGCTCAGGCGGCTCTGGTAATCCTTTTTATTGGATTGGCGGTAGTCTATCTGTTAAAACTGATATAGGGTCTTATGAAGGATCTGCCTATAGAGATACAACACTAGGATACGTTAAATCAGATGACTGCTTTAGAAATTCTGGTATGTTAGGATTAAGTTCTGACTACTGGGGTATGGGTGCTGGAACTGGAGCACAAGACCTATTTGAAATAGAAATATCAGTTTCTCAGCTTTTAAATGCAAAAATTGATATTTTACAAGGAGCTGCATATAATAACAACATTGAGGGTGCTAGCTCTACAGACCTAGAGGTAACTTCTGTAGGCGTATACAATGTTTGTTTGTCTGCCTTACAGGTTTCTACAATTTTTGGGCACACAGCTACCAATGGTGGTGTTATACCTATGAACGATGGTAAACACTACCATCCTTCTAATGGATCAATAAACATATTGAACGCAAAGGCAATAGATGATGATTTGCCAGCAAGAATTACTTTAGACTACATAAAGATTACAAAAAGAGATGCTGATATTGAAGTTATAGAAACTCCTATAACTCAAACTGAAATAAACTATACGGTAGATCAGTATCAATGGGAATACTTAGATATATTTGACAGCGAAACATTACCGCTAGCATTTACATACTCTGTAGGTAATCTTAAAGACTTGACTAAAAGAACAACAGCATACAGTAAGACTTTCGAAATACCAGCAAACTCACATAATAATAGAATACTTGATCCAATGCTTGCTGTAGGGTCTATAAAAGAAAAGATAGATTGGATGCCTTGTAGGGTTAGCGTAAATGGCGTAAATGTCTTTAAAGGCCTTATGAGGGTTGAAAAAGGCATTACAGGTAATGGAGGAAAATATTCCTGTCACATAATTGATGACTCTGTAGACTGGAAGCACTTACTAGAGGATCGAGAAATATGTGAAATACCTCTTGGTGATGGATTAGATATAAAGAAAAGCTTTGCGTCAATAATAAACTCTTGGTATCACTCTCCTGTAGATGATATTGATGGGGAAAACATAGCAGACTTTAAAAATGATGCAAGCAGAAACTTATTTGGAGATGGAAATATATTCTTCCAATGGGGATCACCACCTACAAGTAAAGACTATTTCTACGGATTAATTAATTATGGGCAATGGCACGCAAACAGCGTTAACCCTGGTGATTATAGCCATAATAGTAATGACTTTCATCCTGTTATATTCTCTTATAGACTAATTAAGAAGATATTTAACACAATAGGATACACAATAAGCAGTAATTTTATTGAATCTGATACATTCAAAAGACTATGTCACCCATACTCTTCTGGAGAGGAATACGCAAGTTCTGACTTATATGGCAGTCAAGGTAGTCAATATGCAAACGTAGAATTAAATGACAAGTTTGCTTGTGGTGGTACTTTTCAGGCTGGAGGAAAAGTGCCAGACGCACAGGGAGGTGTACCTGGTAAAGGCTACTGGTATCCGAATCTAGTTCCAGGAACAAACTTAGGAAACAACTGGTCAACAAATGCTCAATATCAAGGGTATACTACTCCGTTTGCAGGAACATACCAAGTCGACCTGCACGGAACACTTTATATTAGTCAAAACTTCTTTGCTAATGGAATCAACTTTTTACAAATTGAGCTTTTGAAAAATGGTCAAGTTTTTGGTATAGCAAACAAAGTTTATGACACTGATCAAGGTGTAGCACAAGGAATACCAGACACTGAGACTTTTAACGTAGTTTGTGCAGCTGGTGACCATCTTTCTTACAGGATACATGGTCACAACGAATCAAACATATTTAATATGTGGTGTGATGCTTCACATATGAAATTTTTAGCTTTTCCTTTGGTTTCTAATACAGTGCCAGATCAGTTTATAAATTTATCAAAGGTTCTGCCTTGTACAAAACAAACAGAATATCTAAAAGGCATAACAGAACTATTTAACCTACAATGGTATGCTGATAAAGATCAAAGAGTTGTATATGTAGAGCCATACGATGAGTTTTTTGGTAGTGGCAAAGTTTTAGATTGGACGTCAAGATTAGATAAAAAAAGCTGGGAAGATAAATTTATAGCTGTAGAACTAGCACAAAGTGTTGAGTTTAACTATCAGCGTGACAGTTCAGACAAGGGTCTAGAAAGCCTGTATAATTGGAGAGAGGATCAAGGATTGACAGAGTATAAATCATATACTGAAATAAACACTAAAAGATTTAGAAGAGAAACTTTACAATTTGGAACAAAAGTATTTAGCAATACGTATAGATTTAACAATTATGGATTACAGCCTAATCCTAATGTCAATGCTGCCGACCATCCATATGCTCCAAACCAATATGCTTGGGGTGATCTTACATGGAACAGTCCAGGTGATAATGTTGGTCAAAATCCATTAATGCCAGTTATGTGGCAGTCAGATGGTGGAGTTATTAACGGTTATGGAAGGCCAGCATACAATCCAACACCAAAGTTTAATTTAAGGATATTGAACTATTACGGTGTACAGGAAACAACTCCATATGACTTTAGAAAAGGAGACGGAACAGTATTTACTACAAGTAGGTACCCACACTTAGGCTGGATTAATGGATGGAAAAAAGGCTTTTCTATTGATGAATTTAATTTATCATGGAGTGATTATAATGATGGTGCAGGCTATGTAAGTCCTGGTTTGTTTACAAAATATTGGAAGAACGCTTATGATAAAATGAATGGTGGTGCTTCTGTTCGAACGTGCAACATGGCCTTAAGCTCTGTTGATATAAATAATTTTGATTATAGAGACATAATACACCTAAAGATTGATGGAGTGTCTACTTATTGGACTGTTCAATCTATAAAAGACTACAAACCAAACAAAAGTGAACTAACAAAAGTTGAGCTTATTGAATGGAAGTATGACGCAAACTATGCAAGTTTAACTGGATCGTTGTTTGTTGACCCAAAAGTAAATCCTCCAGTAGAAGTAGAAGAGGACAGCGGTAAAGACGAAGCTGTTCCTAAATCTTCTACATATGAAACGGTAGAAAACAAATCTAAATTACAATCTATAGAGGACGCATTTACTGTAGATGTAAACGGAAAGGTAGAGCTGCATGGTTGTGAGCTAATTGTAGAAGAACCTGACGGAACTATTTGCACTCTTTTATATACAGAAAAAGATGATTTAAAAAAGCTGTATACTAAAGATGAAGAAGAAGACCTCAAAAGCATTAACACTGATTTAAATTCAAGAAATAGAAACAATAACAGTTACTAAAAATATATAAAATGGCACAAGATTCTACTACTATTTACAAGTTTAAAGCTGATCTAAAAGATTTAGATGAGTTAAATAAAAAGCTTTTAATAGCAAAAAATCGTTTAAACTCTTTAGGTCAAGGAACAAAAGCCTTTAAAGCACAAAATTTAGCAATAAAAGATTTAGATGCTACCTTACAAAAAGGAAATAATAATGTAAAAAACTTTAACAAGAGTGCACAAAATCTAAACAGTACGGGTAATAAGATGACGGCAATATTTAAATCAGCAAGTATTGCAATTGTCTCTGCCTTTGCGTTTAGAGCCATCATAGGAGGACTTAAAGGTGTTATAACTACGTTTTCTGATTTTGAGTCACAAATGTCTGCTGTAAAAGCAATATCTGGTGCTACAGAAAAAGAATTTAAAAAATTAGAAGATTCTGCAAAAAGATTAGGTAGTACAACTGTTTTTACGGCTACACAAGTAGGTAAACTGCAAGAAGAGTTTGCAAGATTAGGTTTTACATCACAAGAAATTTTAGCAGCACAAGACGGTACTTTAGCTCTTGCCGCAGGTACAGGTGAGTCGCTAGCTTCTTCAGCTGAAACAGCAGGTTCTGTTCTTAGAGCTTTTGGTATAGATGCTTCACAAGCAGGAAGAGTTGCTGATATTATGGGAGCTTCTTTTACTAACTCAGCGTTAAACTTAGAAAGATTTACACAGTCAATGAAGTTTGTTGCTCCTATTGCTAGATCAGCTGGTTTTACTTTAGAAGAGACGTCAGCACAACTTATGATTTTAGCTAACAATGGATTGTCAGGATCTTTAGCAGGTAATGCGTTAAAAAATATATTTCTTCGTTTAGGAGATGCTAACTCAAAATTAAACAAGTCTTTAGGTAGGACTGTACAAGGTCTGCCACAAATGATAGAAGCTTTAAAAGAAATGAAGGATGAGTCTTTTGGTTTAACGGAAGCTACAGAGCTTTTAGACAAAAGATCAGCTCCTGCATTTTTGACTTTATTGAATAATATTGAAGGACTAGAAAGTAGTTTAGGCATTTTAAATGAAGCAGAAGGTGTTATTTCACAAATGGCACAAATAAGACTTAACAACTTAGAAGGAGATTTTACACTTTTAAAGTCAGCAACAGAAGGCCTTGGAATTGCTATAGGTGAATTGTTTGATGGTGGTTTAAGAAATATAATAAATGGGTTAACACAATTTGTAGAAAATTTACAAAACAATGAAAATGCCTTAAATAATTTAAAGAGAGCAGCTAACGCTATACTTGTTGTTATTTCAGCTTTAGCAGCAAGATTTGTTGTAGCCAGAACAGCAGCAGGATTAGCAGCACTTACCATGGCTAATTTAAGAAATGTAGTCGCTGCTCAGATTGCAGTTTATAGAACAGCAGCAGTAACATTAGGAGGATTTGCTGGAGCATTAAAGGGTATTAGTGCCGTAATAAGAGCTAATCCATTTGGACTTCTTCTTACAGCTGTTTCTTTACTAGTTGGATATTTTATGGATCTCAATGATGAAATGGGTGAAAATGAAATGATGCAACGTAGAGTAAACGACCAAATAACTAAGCAGGTTAATCTTGCAGTATTGGCTGGTGACGGAACAGCAGAAAGATCTAAGCTTCTTCGTAAATTAAAACAAGATCATGGTGAACTATTAGAAAACTTTGATGTTGAGATAATGAAAACTGAAGACTTAATAAGATTAAACAAAGTTCTTACTGAGTCAGAACTATTAAGAGTAGATATAGCTAATCTTAAAGACAGAGAGTCTGGTTTGTCAGAAGAAAACAGACAAAAACTAAGAAACATAGAATTAGATAAACTAATTGCCAAAAATCAATTAGATGCTCAAGAAATTAGTTATAATGTTTATCAAGATAAAATAAAACAGCTCTATGATGAAAGACAAGAGATTTTAAATACAAAAACAGAAGATGTTCGTGCAATAACAGAGGTAAGAAAGCTTAGGGAAGAACAATTAGAAGAAATGCTGAAGGGAGACGATGAACTGGCTAAATTCAGAATATTAAAAAATAAAACCACTAGGCTAAACCTAAGAAAAGATTACAAAGATGATTTAGAAGATTTTAGAAAATACAATAAAGATAAACAAGAAGTAGAGGTTAAAAAAGCACAAGATGAATTAGAACTTCTAAAAAACGTGCAAACTGGTAGAGACTTCCAAAGTTCTATACAGAAGTTTGAGTTAGACAAGGATATACAACTTTTAGACGAAGCTAATAAAGCTTTTAATGAGTTTAAGGCAGAATTGAAAAAAGATGGAGACTTTGATGAATGGGTTCAGGGTAATGAAAGATGGTTGAAAGATGGTCAACTTTTAAATATAACTGTAGATGAATTAGAAACAAAAGTTACTAATTTTAATGCAGCTTTAGATAAATCAGGTGAAGGAAGAGATAATAGTTTCTTTAGCACATTTAGATTAGCAAAAACTAAAGATGATTTTAAAAATTTCTTTGACACGGCTACAAAGGCAATAAAAGACTTTGACGAACAAGAGGAAGCTGCTATCATAAACAAGTTTAATAAAAAGGAAACAGAGTTACAAAAAGAGCTAGATTTAAATACAAAAAACATAAATAGTATAAAACAACAAAGAGAAGATAATTTTAAAGATCAGGCAAAAAGAGATTTAAAATTCTTTGAAAGAAACACAAACAACTATGATGTTTTAAAAAACATAGACAAGGCAGGATGGGAGTTACTTGGACAAGAAACTCAAGCAGGTGCTAATGAAAGGTTAAGAATATTTAATGATATTTTAACTGAAGAACAACTAAAGGAAGCTCAAAATAGCGATATAATTACAAATCTTATAGCTGAAAGAAACAATGAAATAGAAAAATTAGAGGTTCAGAGACGGGGTCAAAAAGAAGCAAATGACAGGCTTATAATAGAAAACGAAATAAAAAACAGAAATAATGATTTAAATAATTTCTTCAAAAACAATACTGACAAGCAGGACCTAGCGATAAAAACTGCAGATGAATTATTTGATCAAGCTGAAAGGGAAAAAGATGCAGGTATTATAAGTGCAGAAGTAGCAAAGAAAAGACAAATTGAAATTCAGCAGGAATTAAATGAAGAGCTATTTAAACTTGGACAAGAAAGAATACAAAAAGTTGCTGATACCTATGCTCAAGTAGCAGATATTGCTTTAAGTGTTTCAGCTAACATAGCAGAATCCAATATAGCTGATTTAAACGCACAGTTTGACAGACAAAAACTAGACAGAGAAAATATGTTTAAAGATCGGTTAGCACAAGCTGAACTAGCTGGTCAAGATACAGAAGCAATGCAAGAGGCTTTTAACGACAGAGAAGTTACTTTAGAAGCTAAGAAAGAAGCGGAAATACAAAACATAAAAAGAAGACAGTTTCAATTAAATAAGGTTAACGATATAGTTCAGGCAACTCTAAATGGTTATTTAGCTATAACTAAAGTAGCTGGTGAGCTAGGTATTGGTGCTATTGTAGGTGCTCCAATAATGTCTGCTTTTGTAGCCGCACAAATTGCTGGTATAGCTTCACAAAAATTTGTTGGAGAAGATGGAGGTATTGTTCCTGGTGACATTGATAAGTTTGCACAAGGAGGAATGGTTAAAGGTGCTAGACACGCACAAGGTGGGGTTAAATTTGCTGTTGGCGGTACCGTAGCTGAATTAGAAGGTGGTGAAGCTGTAATAAACAGAAGAGCAACCGCAATGTTTAAACCACAACTAAGTGCTATGAATGTTGCAGGCGGTGGTGTTGCTTTTGAAAGTGGCGGTATAACACCTTCAAGACAAGCTGCACAAAGAAGCTTTGATTCTGGATTTAATAGTGAAAAAATTGTTTCTGCCTTAGCAAGCGTTATAAACACGCAAAAGGTAATTGTAACAGAAGCTGACATAAGTAATTCACAATTGAATGTTCAGATTCAAGAAACTCAATCTAATTTATTTTAATTATTATTTATATATTTGAATATGCTAAAAGACTTAAGAAAATTGTTTTGGAAAATTATTATTGGTGAGGGAGTAAAACTTGCCAGTGATAAAAAATTTGAAAAAAGATTATCAATTTGCAGAAGCAACAAATGTGGTGTTTACCAAAAACCATTAGGCATTGAAACTCTGGAAAGATGCGGTGACTGTGGTTGTATGTTGCATTCTAAAAATAGAATAGATGAAGATTTTATCAAGTGTCCAAAAAATTTATGGAAATAAATGCCAAATAGTAAAATAATTGTGGATGAGTTTTTAGATATTATATCAAAAGAATCTGAAACAAGGTGGGGAAAAAATTTTACCGTTAAAGATCTAGTTTATCATTTAGTTGAGAACGGTATAATAGCACCTAAATCTCTAAGAAACTATATGATGTTTAATGATTTTGATAAATATATTATTGAGAACGAAGGTCATATTGGTAAAACATTTATAGATATATCAATCAGACATAATATAACTGAAAAGCAATGCAGAAATATTATATATAAGCAAAGATATAAAACTCATAAAGATTATAATATTAAGAGAGAAGAAGATTAGATAATCTGTAAAACTCTATACACCCCTCATTACTCCATATTTTCCTAGCGTACACTGTGTGTATGTGTGAATCCTCTTCCAATAAGGCATCCATAAGGCCTTTTAAGAGATTATCTATGTCTGGTCGCTGTTGGTGGTCGGAGAAAACCATTTGTGCTTTCTTAGCGTTGCTCCAAGACTTAGGCATTGGGATATGAAACACGCAATATATTTCGTTACCTAACTTAAAGTTATTATCCCATGCCCAATCTTTTATATGGTCTTTATATTCCCAATACTTTAATACTATTGGTCTTTTCTTCCAGGTGTCAGCTCTAGTCATTCTAGGCTTTGCCATTCCTGGATAAGGGTACTTAATCATTTTTAGTAACCTCTTCTACTATTTTATCTAAGTCTTGTATAGGTTGCGTTAATATTTCAAGATTGTATG
>Ga0102811_1000477_pt1 | contig 19766 bp, 9 predicted proteins | sample ColrivemetaGS705_FD_84507 | JGI IMG/M metagenome (GOLD analysis project Ga0102811, IMG submission 84507) | Estuarine microbial communities from the Columbia River estuary - Flood tide ETM metaG S.705 | ecosystem: Environmental > Aquatic > Marine > Intertidal zone > Estuary | place: USA: Columbia... | reverse complement strand
TACTATAGAGACCAGATACTGAATTATCTTTCCCTAGTGCAATAGAACCTAGACCTATTTTATCATTTGCAAGTTGCTCTTCATAGTCTGTAAATTTACCAACTCTAAAGGCTTCAAGTGCTGGAAGATATACTAAGAAGTTTTGATCAGCACCACCAACAAATGGAGCTGAATCAATTAATGCACTGTCTGTTATAGTAAATGAACCATCTGTAGTACCAGATACGGCAAACCCGTCTTGTGCTGCAACATCTAAAGAGTAAGATGGTTCTTTATTAATACCTAATGGTTTTGGTACTCCTTGAGGATCTAAAACTTGATAGGTTACTTGAGTGCCGCCATCAACAAATGGTGTTGTACTTTGGAAAACACCTGGAGCTCCTTCTTGAAGAACTTCACCGGCAAGAATAATATCACCTTTAACATAAAGATTACCATCATCATTACTAAATTTTTGATCGGAGTCTCCAATAATTACGTTACCGTTTTGAATACTTAAAATTCTTGGATCAGCAACATTCATAGAGTTTGAGGCATTTAAGTTGATGCCGATAGCATTTGATGCACTTGAATCGATTCTAATATCAGTACCTATAGCAATACCACTAGGTCCATATACTGAATTTTGTATACCTATTGAGAATGCATTGGCGCCTTCAACAACATTGGCACCACCAAAGGCAAATGATGGATTACCTTTTAGAGTATTGTTACTACCAATTACATATGAACCAGCAGCTTCTACCGTATTTCCTGTACCTATTGCATATGAACCAGCAGTTGCAGTTCTGCTTGAAGAAGTGCCTATATTATTATTATAACCAAATGTACCTGACTGATTACCATTTGTTGAATTTTCAGCACCTATGGCTAATGCATTAGTACCAAATACCGTAACATCATAACCTATACCAATTGAATAATTAGAAAACCCTGCCGTAGTAGAAGAATCAACAGTAGCATCAGTACCTATAAGAATAGCACCAGTATTTGCACCATTTGTTCTAGCATTTTTACCTAATGCTATTGAATAATTACCACCAGCTTCTGTTAAAGAACCAACAGCAAATGATGCAATTCCAGCAGCTCTAGTTGCCTCGCCGAATGCTGTAGAGAATAGACCTATATTATTAGAATGATAGTCTCCATTTAAGCCACCTCTAAAATAACCGCCTCTAGTTGCACCAATCGGTGTTATATAACTAAATCTGGAACCATCACTTTCATCCACAAACTCATTAAATGTCGGAGCAATTGCTCCAGCTTTTAATGCGGCCCAGTTTACGTTAGAATCAATTTGACCTCTAACAGATATATCACCAACAACATCTAGTTTATATTTTGGAGTGTCTGTGCCTATAGCAACTCTACCATAAGCATACGGTGTAACACCATCAGTTAGTTTAAGAGCCAAAGCTACTGTATCAGTAACAGTACTAGGATCTATATTATATGCTGCATCTCCGCTTGGCTCATCTTTAATAAAGATGCCACCACCAGTAAACACGTCGCCATTTTTATAGATATCTCCGGTAAAGTTTATAGATCCGTCTTTTCTTACTTCAAAGAGTGTACTATCTTCACGACTTAATACTTCAATTATATTTGAATCTGCACCAATACCATCTTTATTTAATGATGATTTAAAAATATTAGTATGAGCAGTTGATACAAGTTTAGCCGAATCAGTAAATATTTCTAAACCATAAAAATCTCTTGGTTCGGAAATATTAGTTGGTAGTACCCAAGATGATGGGGCATAATATGTTCCAAATGCTGCACCTGTGAATCTACCAAGTTGTACATCGCCCGTATTAATAAGTTTACCAGTATTATCATCAATATTAAATCTATAATATCCTGAATCATATAGTTTTTGGAAAGATGTTGCAAAACCATCGTTTGATATAATATCACTAGTATGATTACCATACTTAAGACCTTCAGTAAAACCAACTGAATCATTAGCACCTGAAGTTAAAATATATCCCGGATAAAGTGATGTTATTTTTACATCTTTTGCAATTACATTATTTTGTACGGTAAGATCATTTGTATCTACATTATATGTTAAACCCGAATCTGAAGTTAAACTACCGTTTGCATCCATTACACCAACAGCGGTAGGAATGAACCCAGATAATCCTACGCCAGAAAGTGATCCACTAATATATAAATTTCTTATTGTTGCCGAATCAATATAAGCTCCATTAATATCGGCTGAGTCAATAATAACATGTTCAAAATTACCAGAGTCAATTCTTAAAACACCAATATCAGCAGAGTCTGCACTAATATATGGAGTTGTAATACCGTCTCCGCTTATTGTTAGATTACCAGTTCTTAAAACATCAATCTCTGCCGAATCTATATCAGCAAATCCTGCATTTAGTCTATCTGTTGTAATTTGATTTGACTGTAGTCCATCGCCAGTAACAGTTAAACTTTGACCAACTTTTAGATATTGAATAACTGCGCTATCGGCACTAAATCTTTGGATAAAAGCACTGTCTGAAATATTTAAAGTTTGAGCAGTTATATCTTTAGCTAAAATGTCAGTAAGATTACCAGCGGAATCATAAACTACAAATTTACCGTCTGACTCTTTTAGTATTAACCCACCTAAATAAATAGACTGACCAGAGAGATATAAGTCTTTCCATCTTTTATCTAAACTACCAAGATTAAATGTTTCAGTTGTATTAGGTATTAGATGAGAATTAATGTCGCCGCTAAATACAATATTATCTTCATTACTATCACCAAGATAAATATTTCCACCAACATCGGATCTAATGGTGGCATTACCTGCTACAGTAAGATCACCACCAACTGTTAGATTACCTGTTACATGGGCGCTATCAGCAGTTAATCCTGTAATTTTAGCAATCTCGATTTCAGCCGAATCAATATCTGCAAAATGTGATATAAGTGTTGTTATAACACCTTGATTAGCAAATAAATCTGTTACATCTGCATCAAAAGCTGTAAGGTTTGTGATATTAGCACTATCTGCATTAAGACCAACAATTTTAGCCAATTCAATATCAGCAGAATCAATATCTGCATACTTAATACCTGCACTATCTGCAGAAATCTGTAGTGATCTAAGAACATCTATGTCAGCAGAATCAATATCTGCATATCCTGCATATAATCTATCTACTGTTAATTCTTTAACACGAAGCACATCAATATCGGCACTGTCGACATCAGCATATTCTATTCCAGCCGAATCAATGGTTGCTTTTAAAATTCTTGCTTGATCTATATCAGCTGAATCAATATCTGCATAATTTGAGGCAAGAACAGTTATAACGCCATTAGATGAAGTAAGATTAACTATTACTCCTGTTGATGAATATAGATTAGTGATTGTACCACTATCAGCATCAAGATTAACAGTATCAATGTTTGTTGAAGTAATATTGCCTATAGTAGCACTATCGCTTGTTAAATATTGAATTGTTCCATACGTTGACGTGAGATATGTTATAATACCACTATCAGCATATATTGCTGGAGCATCAATATCTTTATTAAATACCCAACGATCTTGAGCTGCTTCATATGTTATTTTGGCATTAGCTGCAAATACTGTAATACCAGCCCCATCGGCTTGACTTGAATCTTGAGCTGAATCTGCAAGAACAATGTTTTTATCATTAATAGTAACAGTAGTAGAATTAACAATTGTTTCAGTACCATCTACTTGTAGATCACCTTTAATAATAACTCTACCAGTGTTATCACCAACAGCAGCAGGATCAATAATAAAATCTTGTGGACCATTTATTTGTCCAGTAATATTTAAAACACCAATTTCAGCACTATCAATATAAGCGTGCCCTATATCAGCGGAATCAATATTTGCAGTTATAATCTTAGCTAAATCTATGTCAGCGGAATCAATATCTGCATAGTTTATGTTAGCAGTTGTAATATTTGCAGTTATAATATCGGCTAAAGTGATATCAGCAGAATCAATATCTGTATGATCTATATCGGCATATTTTATATAAGCAGAGTCAATAGTTGCATTTGTAATTTTAGCAAGAGTAATATCCGCTGAATCAATAATTGCATGTAAAATATCTGCACTATCAATATAGGCAGTAATAATGTCAGCCATATCAATATCGGCTGAATCAATAAATGCATGACCAATATCAGCTGAATCTGCATAAAGAGCAGTAAATCTATTACCAGTTTTACCGATATATCTACCACCAACAATAAATATTTCATTACCGTCTATACCAGATGGAAGATTTGTACCAATAAAATTAAGAACACCAGACTGATAATCAAAGAAAAATTCATCGTTATTACCAGAACCTGCAGCAAAAATTCTTGTTCCTGAAGTCTGAGGATCCGCAGTACCTGTAGGAGCAATATAAACTTTTATTGCATAAGTAGATCCAAACTGTGGTGGAATCCAATTGGTTAAACCTGTTTTCCATGTTCTATTTGGTGTTGCTGTTGTATCTTCCGCTGTTTCTACAGTAGTAGAGCCATTACCAGTATCATCATAAATTTCAACAATATGGCTACTTGCGCTTGGTATTAGAGTTGGAATTTGATATGCATCTGTCCAAAGACCTGTTCCGCTTAAAAGAAGCGGGCTTGGAATAGACTCGTTTGTAGCGGTCTTAACGGAATTAACGTCTGTCTTAGTTGCTCCGTAACCGAGCTTTTTCCACAGAAAGTCTAACTTTTGATTGTCACTTATTGACATATTCGATCCTTATGAAATACTCAAAGATGTTATTTTTTGATTAGCAGATAATGCAATTCTAACTAATCCTACATTCCCTGTAGCATTTGTTAAATTTTCTTCACCGAGTGTCATTAAGTAAGATCCGCTTAAAGCGGTATTTGCAATTATTCTATCACTACCAGTTTTAGCACAACCGTTGCTTCCGTTACCGCCAGCTCCTAAATTTGCTCCAGGCACACCACCATCATTTGCTTGGATAGAACAATCTAACCAACCGTTTAATGTACTATAATTATCTATTGCTGTTCCTGGTGCTGCTATAAAAATACCTTCAACTCCTGTTGTACTGGTTATATTAATATTAAAGTTTGGCACAACCGTTCTTCTAAACGCAAATGTAAAATATTGTGTTCCAGTATCTCCAGATCTGTTAGGTCCTGCAGGTAAATAACCACCACTATAATCAGTTAAATCGTGTTGTATAACACCAAAACTTAAAGTGGCTTCTTGTGTACCCTGGACTCCTGGATCAGCTGATTCACTATAAACATTATTAGTATAAAAATTAGTTGAACTTGTATAACTAGGAGTATTTATAACTTCAGAACTGAAGTCAAAAATGCGAATGCCATCGTCATCAAATCCAAATCCTAAATTATTATCAACATCAATTGCTATTTCACTAATCCCTTGTTGTGATGCAGTATGAACTAAAACATTTTCTGGCATTTCTTTATAAGAACCCCATCCGTTTGGATTTCTCGATCTGGCTTTAATCTTTTGCATAGAACGAGTTGAACTTCCGCTTGTTATAGAAACAGAAACACTACCCAGTGCATATGGTGATGAAGTGCCAACATTAACAGTAGGAGTTCCAGAAGATAAAAATGATGACGTTCCATCTATTTGATCATATCTATAATATTGATCACTAATAGCATTACCACTCCCAAAAACTGTAGTTCCAGAAGAAACCTGAAAGGGGCTATTTGTTTGTTGATAAGTTTGACCAATAAAGTCTGCTATATTTAATCCAGATAGATTTAAAGAGGAACCAGTTGTATAGTGCGGAATACCACTTATGTACTTATATGTTCCAGCTGCATTTTCAGTAAGAGTGCCGCCTGTTAATGTAGGAGTATTTGTATTATCGTCTTTAGCAAAGAATAATTCATTGGTTGAACCAGTCTGAGAGTGAGTAATAACATAACTATTTAAACCAGTAGGTAACAATGTGGCATTTTTAGTAATTTTTGCTTTAAATCCTTGATATAGACCTGGATGGTAGATACTAGTATCAAATGATGTAGATTGTCCTGCGGCATTAAATAAATTATAATCAACATTATCCGATACAACTAAACTATTATATGACCCATCTTGATTATCGGAAGTAAAAGTAACAGAACCATCAATAGAATTATTAATGACAGAAGTTAATACTCCAGAATTTCCGCTGTGAGCAATGCCTGAAGATGTTATAGTTGTTTCAACATTGCCTGAAGACTGTGTTACACGATTAACATCTTGTCCTGCTGTAGGACCACCACCTGAACTATTATCTGTAAATCCTACCGCAAGTCTAGGGCTATCTCCAATACTACCAGTAAATGTAATAGTTTTTGTATTTAAACCTTGCGGTGCAGCAATATTTGGATCATAAACTTTTAATTGAGTAGTTGCAGTTTCTGGTATTAAAGTAGGATCTGCTGTAGTATGAGTTACTAAGGAAAATGTCAAGGTATCTTTACCGGTACCTGTAGCACTGCCTGCAGGCCACGTATGTGATAATCTTGATCCTAATGCACCACCAGCACCAGAATTATCAGTGATATTTTCTATGGCTGATCCATCACCCCAATCCATAGTATAAGCAACTGTTGCTGGTCCATTTTTATCAGATACGTTTGTATTTGTCGTTAAATTATTTAACCATAAATCTTGACCCTCAATAGCATATAAATCATTTCCTGTTAATGCAAAGAAGTTTGCTGGTTCTTGCCTATGAAGAGTAAACTGTGCATCAGGATCTGGAGTGTATATTGTAATGTAATCTGTGTTTGTTCTTGTTGCTTCACTACCGGTTCCAACACCATCTGTATGCCATGCTCTTACAGTAACTGTAGCAGGACTTGATAAAGGGTCTATATATTGATGAGTTGGATTTGTTGCAGTTACTGCTGAATCAATAGTGCCGTCACCCCAATCAATATCATATCTATTTGGTGTACCATCATTTGTTACTGTCATTGTTGCGGTAAATCCTGCACCAGCTGCAGTTGGAGAAGCAACAAAAGTAAGGTCTCTACAAAAGGCATTATTTCTTACATTGTTAATTGCTTCATTTAATCCATCAAGAACATCAGTTACTCTATCATCATCGTTAAAGAATCTGTATGCACCATCATCCCAAGCACCATCTAATGGAGTACCAGCTTTTACGTTATCAGTATAAATTTTTGTAACAAGAGACTGAGAGCTATCTGGAGAATATCCAGAAGCAGCAACTAATTGCCCAGAGTCTGTAATTGAAAATCTTTTTTCTCCAGCAGTATAGAATTGTAATGTATCTTCATCACTACCCGGAGTTAGTTCTGCAATAATATATGTATCTTGATCAACATCTTTTACTCCGCCAAGACCACTCCATACATTACCATCATATCCTTCAAATGTGGTATCTTGAGTATTAAATCTAATTGACCCAGTTACATCAGCTGGTCTTTCAGCAGTAGTACCAGTAGGAACTATAAATTCATTATTAAGTCTTAGATAATCAAGATCACGACTATCACCTGCTATTAAGAATCTTAAAGATTGATTAACACCAGTAGAATCTGGCTGAAGTGCTGTTAAATACTCACCACCTATTTTTGCAATGCGTGGAGCAGTTCCTGATGAATCAATAGGATTGCCAACACCAATAAAAAGTGCTCTTGAAGAGTCTAATGAAGAATATGCTAATTCGCCGGTTTTAAGTGTACTTGGCGCTGCCTGTGTAGCAGATCTTTTTATTCTAATGGTGCTGAAAGTTGCCATACTAGATCAAACCTTGATAAATTCTGAATTAATAGTATTTATATACTTTTTAGAAGGTATCCCCTCCATCTAGTTCTTGACTTTCATATTTTTCTGTAATAGCATTAAAAACTAAAACATGCCCATTTGCTAAACCTAAAAGATTAGGATCATCTGTATCTGTTTCTGAAACATCCACATCAGTAATATCACTTAAACTAGCACGAAGTTGAACACGCTTGGTTGTAAAAATCGGAGTTCCTACAGTAATCTTTTTTATAATTGTTCGGTTTGATACTAGTTTTATACCAGACATTTTTACACCTCTACGTTACTGATGGGGTAACTTGTATATTACCTTCCAATATTCTTTCTACTATTGTAGCACCTTCAGCTGAATCAAATCTTGAAATTTCTACATCATAAACATATCTACCAGGCTTAAGTGCATCAGTCTGAGTATTTGTTAAAGATAGATGAATAACATAATCTAAATTATCTGGATCAACAGTTGTCGCAAAGAATGTTGTGGCATCAGAATCTTTTGTATTATAAGTTTTTTTCATTTTTGCATTTATATTATAAAGCGGTACAAAACTAGCATTTTCGTCTTGCGTATTCATTTGTTTAGGAGACCCATCAGTATTATACAAATCTAAACGAATAGTTACGTCGGATCCTTTATCAATTGTTATATCTTCGTACTGTGCCATTTTCTTTTCCTATTAAATAATCTCAATATCTGTAATATATAAATTTGCCCCTAAAGCTGTACCACCAGTATAGTCAAATGTTCCAGACATAAATGCAAACGTATATAAACCACTATAAGCAACTTGAGCAGTAACGGTTTGCCAACCACTGTCTCCACTTGCGGAACCTTGAGTTTGATTTAAAATAATTTGCTGCCTGAATGAACTTGGATTATTCGGATCATACCATTCTTGCAGCCATGCAAATATATCATAAGCGTCACCTCCACCAACGGCTCTCCACTTAAACCTAACTGAATCACTTGTCGTAAGAGGAAGCCATACCTTTCCTTTAATTAGAGGTCCGTGTGCAACATCACCGCCGGCACTACTGCCAGAGCTATATAGTCTTATGCACGAGTAGCCTAATTGTGTACTGCCATTATGCACAAGATCGGTAGGGTCTTTAAATTCATAGTCGAGTGTTGGTGTTCCCGTAAATCCAAATTTATCACCGCTGCTGTTCCCGAATGAACCAGTGGGAAATGGTGTAGGATCAACTGGTGCAGCAATTGTACTATTCACGCCAGCATTGTGAAAAGTAATACCGGAACCGTTCCAAACCCCATATGGTCCGTTTTGGTTATTGCCAAGTCTTAAATTCTGTTTTTGAATTGTCCACCCATTTATTTCCGTGATACTAGAATTACTAGATAGAACTGTTGTGTCTGCAAAATCAAGATTAACAAAATTTATACTGGTATCAGTTAGAGGAGAAACAACTGTAGGTGTCCAGTCATTAGTTCCTACGGGTGTGCTATTATCTAAACCAGGAATTTTTAATCTTAATACAATATTACCTTCCGTTGTCATATCTGTTTTAAATGCAACTTCAATTATTATTTGGGTCCGCCAAAAGGGATTGGTAAGATCAACTGTTGCAACTCCGGTTAAAGTATTACCTATTCTTCCAGTCATGAATGTTACATCATCGGCAGTAAAATCTGGATCAGCAACACCGGTAGATGGTTCTAATTCATAATATATTCTTTGACTCGAGTTAAATATGCCAGTAGTTCCAGTTAAATTTATGGTTGCAAGATTTCTAGTTGTTTGATCTTCAACATGATTATTAGCATCAGGTGTACTAATGATAAAATCTGCTAATGTAATGTCATCACTTTGAAAATCATTTATAGAAACTTCTCCACTATCTGGAACAGATAAAAGAAAAGTAAAGAAATTATTATTATCTGGTATATACACTCCACCAGGATATAAATCAGCAAAAGAAATAGGCTGATTATTACCTACATCTAATGCAGTTCTAAAATCATTAAATGAAAACTGATTTCCTTTTGTTGCTGGGAAGAGACTGTAATCTGGCATGTTACCCTATCTTTGTTTTCAGTTCTTCTACCTCAGCTTTCAGCTCTTTTACAGCTTCTACGAGTAGTCCTACCATGTTTGCATAGTGTAGTGCTTTTTTACCTTGAGGTGTTTCATATACCGCTTCTGGTAAAACTTCTTCAACTTCTTGAGCAACTAAACCTGGCATACGAATATCACTACCAATATAGTTAAAAGTATAGCCATTAAGATTCATTACTTTATCTACTGGATCATTAATGATTTCAAGATTTTCTTTTAATGTTATATCCGAGAAGTTTGCAAAACCTGTAATATTACCAGATACAAATAATTCGCCAGTAATATAATAGTCTCCAACCATTGAATCTCCTGAAGTAGCACTTACAAAATCAGGGACTCTTGCTGAGACATAAGCTGAATCAACTAAAGCTTCAACATCACTGTCTGTATAAAAGCTTGCTCTAAGATTAATATATGAAGAATCAATAACAGTTGTTAAATCAACTGGTGTTACTGATGCACCGTGACCATATGTATCAAATGTAATACTCTGTAGAACATTAGTGCCTGTATTTGTTGAATTAGATAAGCCACCGGGAGTTGGATGAGAAATATAAACAGGTCCGCTACCTGGAGTAATTTGACCACCACCAGATAAACCTGTGCCCGCAAACACGCCAGCAGACTCTAAGAATATAGTACCACCATTTGATTCATCTATAGATAAGATATGTCCAGCACCATCTAAGGTAATATTACGAATAATATTTAACGTACCAGCACTAGTAATTGATGTGGCAGAACTAGCGATATGATTAATTGTAATTGTATCATTGGCACTATCTAAAATTCCATTCGATAAACTATCAAGACCTAATCCAGCATTTATAGTAAAAGGAAAATGTAAGGTATTATTAGCATCAATTGCACTATCAACTTCAGATTTTGTAGCAAAACCTAAAGAGCCGCCGGCAAGAGTATATTGAACAAAGTCTTCTACCCTAACTCTTGAAGAAGCCATCGGTGACCCACCGACATTAGAAATAACAAGATGGTCATTTGAATCTATATCAGCTTGTTGTATTGCGGTTAAATCTAATATTCTTACCATTACTTTTCTTTCTTAAATAGCGGGCATACTGCTAATTGTGTCTATATCTTCATCCGCATCAGTTCCATACCAAACCAAATTATGAACAACATTCCAATGTGTTACATAAGCATAAAACCATTTTCCACCCGTTCTGTTTTGAATAAGAGATAATCCATCTTCACCTAAAGTTGATATAAGTTTAGATGTGCTATTATCCCATGATATAACATAACCTTGCTGATCTCCAGCAGGTTCATTAAAATGTGGAGGTAAATATATTTCATCCCCGATAGCAAATCCACCAGCTGGAGAAGTACAAATAAATTTTGTACTAATAACATCTGGTTTACGAGATATGCCACTAGGAAAACTACTGGCTGGCCACTGATATGATGCACCATTAGTACCTCCAGCTATAGTAATAGTCTGTCTATAAACTGTAGTACCTGCATTAGCCAGATCTGCTGGAGCAAAAGTAAATGCACCGGTTCCATTATTGTATGCTAAAGAACCACCACCTGAAGCAGATCCAGTTGTTACAGATAAATCAGTTAAGGCTATTCCAGAAGCTGGCACTCTAGCTGCAATATATGCGGAATCAATTGTTCCCTGTGCAATTCCAGATGTCTGTGCTGAATCTAGTCCAGCTGCAAGTCCTAAACCTGCGACATTAACTCTAAATTGACCAGTTGCAGTATTATAATCAAGTGTTGTATCGCCGGGATATATTCCTACAGCAGCATGTACTCTTTGATCTGTATAATAAAGATTTGTAGCGCCTTCTTGAAGATCATCGGTTGTATTATTTAAAAATTCTTTATCAAAATAGCCAACCGGCATTCTAGCAGAATCAAGAACACCTGTAATAATCTTACAGGCATCTAATCCAGGTATACGCTGAGCATCAAATATTCCAGTTCCAGTTTTACTTGCATCTAGTGTAGGAATATCGGAATCTGTAATTGTATTAGACTGAAAAGAAAACACACCAGTTGCTGCATTATATGACATAGATGCATGTAATGCATTATTACTTGCATTTAGTGAAACGCTATTACGAATATATGCTTGAGTTGTTCTACCATTAATTTCATTTAAAGCCTGAACAAGATCAGTAGTCACCGGAGTTGTTAGATTATCCGGGTCTCCAACATTACTTGAGATGAGATTTGTTTTTTGTCTCCAAGTCTCAAATGTATCTGTTAAATTAACTGTAGGTTTTCTGGCCATTTTTATACCATTTCTAAATTTTTAATTAATACTATTTATACAAATTATCAGACACTAGAAAAAGAATACTGCAATAACACCTTGAGATCCGGCACCAGTATAGCCACTAGCAGCAGCTCCACCGCCTCCGCCAAAGTTACCGCCTCTTACTGATGGTTCTTGTCCAGCTCCGCATATTTTACTACCATTAGATTTTACTAAATGTGAATTTCCATCAAATCTTGAAGATACTGAATTTGTCTCAGAAATAGTTGCATCTGGTCCACCTGCTGGACCACCAGATGTTTGTTCTCCGACTCCAGCACCAGCAGCATTACCGCCATCAATGTTATAATCTCCGCCTGAAGCCGTTCCGCCATTAGTAGGAGCATCGCCTGTTGCTTCACCTCGTTGACCGCCTCCACCAAATACTGAAGAACTTAAACTTCCTCCTGATATAGATGTATTACCACCATTAACACCATTACTTCCGCCATTTACTGCTGCACCTCCAGAACCTATATTAAAATTATAAGTTTCTCCTGGAACTACTTGAAGTATTCTTATAGCAACACCGCCTCCGCCGCCACCGTAACTTTGAGAACCTAAACCACCAGATCCTCCAGCGCCAATGGTAACAAGAGCAACATTTCTTAAATTAGATGGTGACCAGGTTTGACTTGTTGTATATAATTTTACTGAAGCTGGGTTTGTTGAAAAGAGCCCAGTATTAATATTAAATGTAGGTAATGGATCCGATCCTAAACCAATAACACCATTTAAGATTACATCGTTTCTTATAGTTTTCCAAGCATTATATAAATCATTAAAATATTGTACTATATTCTCATCTTCATTTAATTCTGCAGGATCTAAATTATTTTCATCTGTAACTAATGCCGAAGCTGTAGTATCTATATTTGTTCTATATTGTGGTCCCATATATGCTACTTGTGTTTCATCATATACACTACCATTTTCCCTAGTAGCCACAACTCTTAATTTTCTAATATTAGTGTATTTATTTGATTCAGCTAAAAATACATCAAATATCTTATCGCCGTCTATTTTATAACCTAAACCAAGATGATCAGCACCACGTAAAGATTCTAGTAAACCCTGTTCGTTAAATGAAGGACCTGTACTAGGTAGTGTAGAAGGGACTTCTTCTTTTAGAAGAACACCACCATCAGCACCAGACCCACCATTGTTTCCGCCACCAGCGGCACCAGATCCGCCTACACCAACTTTCGTGATTATAAGATAAATTGTTTGACCAGAATATGAAGATAGATTTAAAGTTTTTTCTACAAACTCTCCCGCAGCGCCGCCTTTACCGCCAGTACCAGATTCGTCATAATCATCTGGTAAGTCACCACCGCCGCCGCCTCCGCCAGCACCTATTCCTGTAGCATCGGTGCCGCTACTAGATTCTCTTGGCAGTCCGCCAGTTCCTATTGTCCCATATTCAGGGTCGGAAGAAACTACATTGCCGCCTTCAGCTTCAGGTTTGCGGCCGCCACTACTATAGCTAATAGAACAACTGGATCCACCGGCACCACCCGCTAAATTATATGATTTTATAAGAGTTCCAGCGGGCCCACCCGCTCTAAACTCGAACTTAGTATTAGTGCCATCACTACCTTTTCTATCTCCTGTTGGACCTCCATCAGGGCCACCATTTTCTCTACCATGTCCGCCTCCGCCTCCGCCTCCAACACCAATAAAAGAGACGCTTGCTCTTGTACCTAAAACAATAGTATCTGTTGAAGTTAGGGTTGCGGCGCCACCAAAGGCTGCAGCAACTTTAGGATCACTTTGCACATCTGGTCCACTGTCTCCAGACCAAACTATCTGATCTACTACTTTATCGTGAAACAGTTCTCGCCACTTTGCAATTATAGGAAGTTCATCTACTAAATCGCCCGCAGTTCCTATTACATTTCCAGCAACCATATTACATCCTTACACTTTAAGAACACATTCAACTAGCTTTTCTTCTTGAGCTAAATTTGTTTCAAGAGCAATACCAACCAAAGCAGTTGTTTTAAGAGTTGTACTTACACCGTCTTCTAGTGCATGAACGGCTTGACCTTTATTAACGGGACCTTTTACTCTTACTGGAACACGACCTTTTAGACCAACATATTGACCTTCGGCTTCACTATTCATCATAAGTGCTGGCTCGGTAGAGATTACACCAATACAATAATCTGACATAGTTGCTTCTCTAACTTCATATTCTTCGCTATTTGAAACAGCAACAGCAGTACCTGGAATCAATTCTTCACGTGTTGTATATTTTTCCGCAAGGTCAGCATATAGTGAAGAAGTTGCAACACCATTAAAGGTTGTAGCATACATGGTGGCAAATCTATTAGTATTTTCACCTATATTATAGGTGTTATTACTTGCGGATAAAACATGATCATTAATTGTAAGATTAGATGACATTGTTATGCCACCAGTAAATGTTTTATTGCCACTTATTGTTTGTAAATTAGTAAGAAGAACTGGACCATCTGGATTAGAACCATAAAGATCAGTTGGAAATCCAAAACCTAAAGAATCAAGTTCAAGAGGCATAGCATCAATAGGTAGTGGTGGAATATGCTCTAAAGGCAGTTCACTTATAATTTTTGAACCACGTGTATTTGGTATTCTATTAGAATCTAAAATTCCTGATGTGATAATACTTGCAGGTAAATCTGGAACATGAGCTAAACCTAATTTATCTGAAGTAATTTTAGTTGCAGATAAATTAGGAATTCTTGCTGGATTAAAAGAACCTGATGTTATTTTACCCGCAGGAAGTGCTGGTACTAAACTAGGTGTAAGAGGATTTGTAATAAAAGTAAATTCGCCGTTAGCATTATTATACGATAAAGAAGCAAGAGCATTAGGCCCAGATGTTACAAGTGAAATAAGATTTCTTGTCTCAGATGAATCTAATACAGTAGCATCCAAATAATTAAATGCTGAAACAATACTTGAATCATAGGGGGCTGATGCGGCAAGATTATCTAAATCGCCGATGTAGTCTCCCATCAAGTTTGTCTTTTGTCTCCATGCTTCAATGGAGTTACTTAGGTCTACATATATTTGCCTTGCCATTAATCACCTATTTTATTTAAAAGTGTTGAAAGCAGTTCTTTAATTTCTGCAACATCATCTTTTAATTTTGCTAATTCCTGTTTTTCTTTTCTTTTCTTTTTCAATATTTGCCTTGATCTAATTAAGGCTTCTTCATCTGTATTTACTATTGCTCCAGTTTCTAAATCTCTTTTATAGCCGGGATAGTTTTCCACTTTAGCATATCTATAATCTTCCAATCTAGTCTCCTAGTGCAATCACTCTTAAATCATTTAATTTAGGCACTTTAATTTGGTTAGTAGACCTTAGAACAATTTTTAATTGAAACTGTGTAAATTCATCACTAGTTCCATCAACAGAGCCAACTAAATAGCGATACTCTCTAAAGATACTTGTATCGTCATCGGTTTGAACTGGTTTTTCTGAGTCAATTCTTGTCCAAGTTGTTCCAACAAGTGTATCAGCTTTTGATGCTCTATAATACATATCAATAAATGTATCAGATGGTCTATTAGCACCCATAATAATTTTTAGTCCTACAGCAGAAGCTGCTAGACGCACAGGCTTAGTAATATGTTTTGCAGAAGCAGGACCATTCTCTCTTGTTTCACCAAATAGAGGATCGTAGTAAGCTGTATAATTAGTCGTGCCCATAATATCATTTACGGTATCACTATCTAAAGCGTGAGACCACTCAATGGGTCTATTCTGTGTTGTACTCTGAACAATACTTGGATTATCAATAAGATTTGTAATAAGAGTTGCTGATGTTCTTTGAAGATCAATAACTGGTGTTACATAAACATTACTTGATTTCATTTCCGCTTCTAGTACCATAGATGTTGCAAGCTTGGATGGAGGTGATACTCTTTTCATAATACCAAGCTCATTATCTTGATTAGGTGCAACTACTGTAGCTACGGTATCTAAAATATCTGCATTATTAATAGCATTAGAACTATTATCGGCATATGATTTACCTGCTGCCATTTTAATATTATAATCTAATCTAGTTGATGGCGGCTCGATTGATTGCACAGATGGCCAAATTGTACTATAATTATAAGCTTGTTCGACAGTTACGGCATTACCACCAGTTACAGAATTATAATATGGAGCTGGCGAAGTAAGAGTTGGAACTGTAATTACAAATCCTGTAGGATCAACTTCAGTAACAGTATATGGATTATTATTTAAATCACTGTCTACTGGTGTTCCAATAACACCATTTAAATTAACAGTGTCTCCAGCATATAAACCATGAAGAGGACTTCTAATATATACATCAGAGAAATCTGAACTATCTTTAAAGAATAATTCTACTGGATCACTCTGAAGAATCTTTCTTGGAACTGCAACATTTTTAAATATTGCCTTAGTTGTAAGATTTGCATTAAACTCAGCTTTATATAATGTGAACTTAAGATCAGACATTTGATCTGGTTCCCATGTTCTATTGTTTTGAGATTTAAAGAACGAACCAAGATATGGCTGAGTATTAATTTTTTCGGTTGTAGAACCTAATTTAAATTCACCCATTTTTGAAATATATGCTTCATATGCATCACTATTAGAGATAACCACAATTGCATATTCGGTAAATGGTTTTAAATATACTGGCTCTTTAAATACTGCTTTTGTTTCTGCCGAAGCATCTGTTGAAACAACAACATCACTTGCTGGAATAGTAACAATAGATCCGGGAAGCGAAAGATCAGAAGATGGATGTCCGTTTACGGTAGGTCTGATTTGTATAGTTACTGGGAATGGTTGCTCACTTGTATCTTTCTTAGCAAAGAATAAACCAACTTCTGTTAAGAATACTCCATTTGCTTCTGTGACTAGGAAAGACTGTGCAATGGGATCAAAGAAACAAATATCTTTTACAAAGTTAAATACATCCCCAACAACATCTACAGTATCACTAATTAAATCTCCAGCAGCATTTGCCACACCACCTACAGCGGATGAAACACCGCCAATTAAATCTCCTTGAAGAACCTCTCCGATTCCTGTTGCAATACCTCCAGCCACAGTATTAACTGCACCAAGAATATCTATTCCACCGCCTCCGCCAGATGATGATACATTAATTGTTTCTGTTGATGTGGTACTTGTTCCAACAATGTGAAGAAGACGTGTAGATAAAACATCTTCCTGTCTTGTAGTAAGAGTACCAGTAGAACTAAAGATTGCTGAAGCGGCACAGCTTGCATTCTTTTTATTAAACTCAGTAATATCTAATAAAGTAAATTCAATATCACCTGTTCTAAAGTTTGTTGTTCCTGCTGTTCTTGTATTAGAAGATGGTATAAAGAATGCACCTTGAATCTTACCTTGACCATCAGTATATAATTTTGTCTTACCGCCAGTTAAAGGATATTCAGTTGCAGCTTTATAAAGATTACTTACATCAGTTTGCTTTGTTACATTAACTCCACTAAATGCTTCTTGTCTGACCCATTTAGCAACTGACCTACCATCAAAATAAGCAAATACTTGAGTATTAGGAGCAAGACCTTCAGCTTGGAAAGTCGCTAACTTTGACCTCATAAACGGAATAAATGCAACATCTACAACTCTATCATCAATAACTTCTCTGACTGTTTCTGAAGCAACAACTCTATTAACAACGGTTTCACTTGTAACATCTGTTCCGGTTGTAGTTTTTCTGTTCCAAAGATATCCGACTCTTTCTTTCCAATTATTTCTAGCAATCTCTGAAGTAATAGATTGTTCATCACCAACATTAAGATTATTAATATCAGTGCCACCCCAATTCCATTCATGATCGCCCCATTGAAGAGCCAAGTCTGTATTAAGTAATGATCCACCTGGAATAATTTTATCTGGGATATAATCAGTTTCATACCAGTCATCAGATGCTGGAGAAAGTGACATAGCACCATTGTAAAATAAATTCAAATATGGATTGACATTTATGGACGATGATGCAATATCTTGAACAATATAAGGTGTTGTATTATAAGTTGTATATACATTATCACCTTTCATAATTGTATTTGTGGATGCATTTGAGTCATAATAAAGACCAATGTTATTTTTAATTGCTCTTGGTCTTATAAGTTTATTTCTTGGATCAATGGCTGCTGAATATCCTGGATGTGTAATATCTGAGAAATATTGATTCTCAAAATTATCCGCCATAAATCCTGATTTTGTTCTATTCCTATTATCTTCGTCTAATACATCAATATTTGCAGTATCCATTTCTAATAGTGTAAGAGATGTTACTTCTGCAAGATCATCAATCTTTTTCTCTAGCTTTCCAATATCTCTCATTGTATAGCGTTTGTTATCAAGCATTGAGAATGTTAAATCATCAGGACCAAATGTTCCAGCATTTAATCTAATTCTATGAAGTTCCATAGCACCATCAGGAATTGAAGGAAACTTAGGATTTAAAGATGGGGTTCCTTTAATATATTTAAATTCGCCCTGTTGTGTTAAAACTAACTTATCATATCTTGGCTGATAATATGAAACATCAGCTACAATAGTTGAGCCTTGTTTTGGTAAAATAAATATTTCGGCATCAGTAGTTGAATATGTACCACTACTTCCCTTTGATGATCTAAAATCAAGATAATTTTTTAAATCCACATAGCGGCCGTTTGCTAATTGATAATTAGGAATATCTTGATAATCAATTGTTGAGTAAGAACTAGGTCCAAAAAAGTCACCAGAACCATGAGCAAAATAAGAGAATTTAACAAATAGCTGAAGAGTTGTATTCTGGAAATTACCAGTAACTGTTCTACCAGGTTTAATGGTAATAGAACCTTTCTGGTATGAATTATCTCTTTGACCGCCATCTACTTCAAACTTATCTGTAACAAGATTTCCGTTAGAAGCCAATATTCTAATTTCTTCTACACCTATTACATCAGTATAAGGTAGCTGTGCGACACCCGTACTTGGGTTAAAAGTAGCAAGTGCTGTAGTTGTTACTTTTGTTTTAGAGGCAACATTACAAGCTCCTTTAAATGTATAAGCATATACTTCAAATTGATCAAAGCCTGTAGCAATTGTACCTCCATTTTTAGAACTAACTAAACCCGTAATAGTAACACTTGATGTACCAACTCCAGCATATGTAGGAGATTGTCCTGTTGTTGCTCCGCCTGGGTCTGAAATAATCCAATTAGCAGTATCTGTAAATACTTCTCCTGCTGAAGCAGTTATTGTCATTGAGCCATTAGCTGCAGCAGTGCCTCTATATCTTTTTGCAAGAGTCATAGAAACATCTGAAACTGAGCTCGGTCTATTACCAGGTATTTTAAAGAATAACTCATTTGCTTGAGTTTCATATATTATAACTTTATTATTTGATCTGACAAGTCTCATTTCTTGTCTTTCACAACTACAAGCACCACTATCTAAACCTATTGCTCTAGCATCTCTATTAAATATTTTACCGGCATTCATTTCGATATCAAATACATATACTTTAAATGTATTAGATCCTGGCTCACCTGGATCTATACCTCTAATTCTTAAAGAACCAATTTTATCGTTAACACCAAAAGGGGCAGTTCCTGTAGTATCG
>Ga0102811_1000476_pt1 | contig 19783 bp, 15 predicted proteins | sample ColrivemetaGS705_FD_84507 | JGI IMG/M metagenome (GOLD analysis project Ga0102811, IMG submission 84507) | Estuarine microbial communities from the Columbia River estuary - Flood tide ETM metaG S.705 | ecosystem: Environmental > Aquatic > Marine > Intertidal zone > Estuary | place: USA: Columbia... | reverse complement strand
CAGTCATCGGGGACCTGCAGTCCAGGGGCGGACTTATACAAGACATCGGATGGCGCGGCCATATGCGACTGGTGAAAGCCCAGGCGCCTCTTGCCAAGATGTTCGGTTATTCCACGGCGCTGCGCTCGCTGAGTCACGGACGGGCCACCTTCACCATGCGCTTCCATATATTCGACCGGATGGCATAAAAAAAGGGGCTCAGTAAGAGCCCCTTTCAGTATTAACACCAGCCGGTATTTATTTTTTCTTGGTGCCCGGCATCAGTTCGAACAGCGGATCGAACTTGGTCAGAGTGGACTTGAGCTGCTGAAGCACGCTCACGTCTCCCTCCGCTTTCATATCACCAGACTCGATGTACTGGGCGAACGTTCCCTGGCCCATCATGACGGCCATCAAGAGCTTCTTGTCGGCGGTCAATGTAAGGTCAGGATTCGCAGCACTACGGCCTTCAATATTCGTCAGCGTCTCGTTGCTCAACTCCACGACATAGCGGGCACCCTCGTCAGGCACGATCATGTTGATAGTGAACTTCATGCCTTCGGCCTTGCGGCTGTCCAACAGAATTCCGACAAAATCCAGGAACATTTCGGTGGTCATCTGATTGATGACATCGGGGGTAAGGGTCTTGGGAGAAATGCCCTCAGGGATACCCGAACGCAGCTCATAGGCGGCGCCAAGGAAACTGTTTCGAACACTGGGGCTTTCCTGCTGGTAACCAAACTGCTCGAACGCGTCAGCCAGCAAATCCTTGGCTGCCTGGTTATCCGGCTCGGCATACACCAGCTTGTTCACAATCTCTTGTGCGTGACGATACTTGCCCTGGTCGAACAGTTCCTGACCCTTGGCCAGAATCTTGTCAGCCCCGCCCATCATCTCCACATACAGCGGAGCAGAATCTTCAGGTGAAAGGGGAATCAGGGTGGTCGGGTTTGCATCCCAGTAACCCAGGTAACGGTTAATCACCGCACGGCTGTTGTGCTCCATGGAGCCATGGTAGCCGCGAGCATACCACTGCTGCTGGAGACTCTTGGGCGGCGCATAAACGTTCTGCACCTGGTTGATGGTCACACCCTGGTTGGCCAGGTGCAGTACCTGGTTATTCATGTGTGCATACAGATCACGCTGTCCGCGCATGACTTCCTGAATGCGATCGTTACCGAAACGCGGCCAGCTGTGGGAGGCAAACATGACGTCAGCTTCCTGACCAAACTCGTACAGGGCATCGTTAATGTACTTGGACCACGCCAGGGCATCACGAACCGGAGCACCGCGCAGGGTGTAGATGTTATGGATGGTTCCGGTGATGTTCTCTGCCGCCCAAAAAGCTTTCAGGTCAGGGAAGTAAGTGTTCATTTCCGCAGGAGCTTCGGTGCCGGGAGTGTTCTGGAAGACCATCCGCAGGCCGTCAATCGTCACCTCTTCCATAGGCTTGGAAATGCTCATAGTGGGAGCAATCAGACCCATGTTGCCTGCCGCCACGTTCTTGCCGATGGACTGGTCAACATGGCCGAAAGGACTGGCCGGGGTGAGTACGCCGTACTGGAAGAACAAGCGGCGAGCCATGGCGTTTCCGGAATACACGTTTTCCGACACTGCATGCTCCAGGAAGTGCTCGGGAGCAATAACCGGCACCTTGCCACTTTCCACATCTGCAAGGTCCACCACGCCGTGTACGCCGCCGAAGTGGTCAGCGTGAGTATGGGAATACACCACCGCGACTACCGGCCGTTCACCCAGGGTATCGTTTACCAGCTTCAGTGCGGCAGCAGCGGTTTCCTTGGCGGTCAGGGGATCAAACACCACCCAACCTGTGTCAGTCTTTACGAAACTGATATTTGCCAGGTCGAAGCCTCGCACCTGGTAAATCTTTCCGGGCATAACTTCATACAGCCCGTAGTTCATATTCAGAATGGCCTGGCGTTGCAGCGACGGATGGATGCTGTCGAAATCCTTGCCATCGAGCAGAAATTCATAACGCCCCATGTCCCAGGCAACATTGCCCGCTTCGGCCATAATCTGGGTGTAGTCCGGCCTGGCGATAAATCCACGGCTCTGCTCTTCAAAGTCCTTGCGGTCAGACAAGGGCAGGATTTGCCGCTGATTGGCCTGGAACTCCTTGGTGAAACTCGAAGGCTGCTTCCCCTTGGGGTGGAAATGCTCCGGTTCGGCCGCCGTTCCTGTGCCCACGGCCATAGCCGATGCCAGTACCGCCAAAGATATTTTTTTCAATTGCATCATATGCGCTGATTCCTTTCGATTAAACGCGTTGTCTTTAGGCCGTCTGCCGACCAATTCTGTCCCCGGTAACTAAGTAACCCTGACACCAACGCCGTGTTACCTAGCTGTTAATAATTGCTCGCCTTTAGTCGGGGAATAGTTTCAAGCTGGCCATTTAGAACTATTTTTTAATTAACTGCAATTGACTATTTCCTAATAGTAATTAACTATTAGCTAATTATGGATCTACGCAAACTGGCATTCTTTCAAGCGGTGGTGAGTTCGGGAAGCTTTAAAAGGGCTGCCGAGCAAAGCAACGTATCTCCACCGGCCCTCACCAAGGGCATACAGTCCCTCGAGCAAGAACTCGGCGTGACTCTGTTCGATCGCAGGCGCGGAGAACCCCGCCTGACTTCCGCTGGAACCGCCCTGCTGGGTCGAGCCCGCAGAATTCTGGACGAAGCCGACGAAATACAGGCCGACATGCAGCGTGAACGGGGACTGGAGACTGGCGAAATACGCATTGGCTGCGGCCCCATCGTATTGCACAGCATCGTGGGCCGTGCCCTGGCCAAATTTTCTATCCAACATCCGGGAATACGAGTGAAAGTCGTCTCAGGGAACTGGGAAAACCTGACTCACCAACTCCAGGATTATTCACTGGATCTGGTGGCCGCGGACATCGGCGATGCAGGAAAACGGGAGGAGTTTCACGTCACCGAGTTAGTTACCGAACCCCTTGTATGGGTAGCTGCCACGTCTCACCCGCTGGCAACACGGCGTCAGATTCCATTCAAGGACCTGGAGCCCTTTCCCGTAGCGATCCCGACCGCTCCCAGGCACATGATTAAGCATCTCCAGCAACTGCCAGGTTTGTCAATTCAATCCCGATTAGCCCAACCCAATATTCAGTGCGACAGCTACACCGCATTGATAGGCGCCGTGAGGCGCTCCCGGTGTCTGACAGCCTTGCCAGCATCCTTGGCGCGGTACCTGGTCGACCGGGATGAACTCTGTGCACTGGATATCCGCGACTGGGCATTAAACAGTCATGCCGGAATTATCACCCTGGCAAAACGAGCACCCTCGGTGGCGCGGCAGGCCATGGAGAAAGCCATTATCGACGTGTCCAGCGAGATTACCCTGGAGAACAGGCAACCTGGCTGACGTGGCAAGCTGGCCTTGGTATTACTTCGGGAACAGCAATTGGAACTGCAAACGCAATTGCCAGTCGGGAGCAAACTCGGGTTTTTCAACGTTGTAATAGGCTGAAACCTGGGCATTGACCGGCTGTTTGCCAATCTTGACGATCTTGCCGATGCCACCACCAAAGGGCACGGTCCAGGTATTGCCACTGTCGGCTTCCCAGTTGGCAGTAATCGTTGGCGCGCTGGTCAAATACAGGCGAATCCCTAAAAGTCAGTGGAATACAGGTCCCACACACAAACGGTCATCCCGACTCCTCCCGGCAGAGAGTCGAAACCTACGCTCTTCTCACCCGGAATGCCGGCCATTGGGCCCCGTTTCCTGCGGATTTCTCGGTTTCCGGGCATTTCGCCCTCCTGATTTGAATCGTGGCGCAGGACCCCGGGTTAGGCAAATTTATCATTAATAACAGATAGTTATCTGACTACTAAACGGAATTGGGAGTCTCCGAAGGGTCATATCGGTAAATACGAATGAGAATGATTGTTATTTGTATTTAGAATGCATACCATTCACTTAACAAAGGGGATTTAACCGTCCCCGACTGACCGAAAACTGGAGTACACCTCATGAAATTGGCATCCAAGCGGCACCTGTTGGCTCTCTCCGCCATGCTGTTGGCATTCACCACTGGACAGGCTGCAGAAGCACCCACCCCCGAACAAATGTGGGAAATTATTCAGCAACAGCAGCAGCAGATAGAAGCTCTGCAACAGAAGCTGGAACAGACCGATGAAAAGGTCGCAGAAACTGACCAGAAGGTAGAGATCGCCGGAGACATGATTGAACAGGCTGGCGGACTTCCCGCCGAGGCCAGTTGGGCAGCTCAAAGCAAAATTGGCGGCTACGGCGAACTGCATTACAACAACCTGGATAGCGGAAACGAATTGGACTTCCATCGCTTCGTGCTGTTTTTCGGACACCAGTTCAATGACAACATCCGATTCTTCTCGGAGCTGGAACTCGAGCACTCCATTGCTGCTGACGGCGCCAATGGTGAGGTAGAACTTGAGCAGGCATTCATCGAATTTGACCTGGGCGACAGCCACGTTGCCAAGGCTGGTTTGTTCCTGATGCCGGTGGGTTTGATTAACGAAACCCACGAGCCGCCCACTTTCTATGGCGTGGAACGCAATGCTGTTGAAAAGAACATTATCCCAGCCACCTGGTGGGAAGCTGGCGGCGCCATTCGTGGAGAACTGGCACCCGGGTTCAGCTATGACTTCGCGGTTACCTCGGGACTTAACGTACCCATGACCGGTGGCAACGCCTTCAAGATCCGCAATGGCCGCCAGAAAGTTTCTGAAGCGGTTGCCGAAAGCCTGGCCTACACCGGTCGCCTGAAATGGACAGGAATGCCGGGTGTTGAGTTGGCCATGTCAACCCAGTACCAGGAAGACCTGACCCAGGGCGTCATGAACGTGGGCGCAACCTTGTTTGAAGCCCATGCCGACATCCAGCGTGGTCCCTTTGGCCTGCGCGCACTGTACGCTCGCTGGGACCTGGACAACGCTGCCGCCATCGCCGCAACCGATCCCGCGGCGGAGGGTCGTGACGAGCAGACCGGTTGGTACATCGAACCCTCAGTACGAGGCCGCCTGGGTGACATTCCTGGTGAATTTGGCGCCTTCGTCCGCTACGACGTCTGGGATAACAACGCCGGCGCAGCAAACCTGACCGAGAAACGCCAGAGCAACCTGGGCTTTAATTACTGGCCGCACCCTGACGTGGTCCTGAAATTCGACATCCAGAAACAGGACAACGAAGACGGCAATGACGTGGACGGTTTCAACCTTGGAGTTGGCTACCAGTTCTAGGCAAAAGGGTCGACCAGGGCATAGCACTGGTTTAGATCCGCACACAATGAATAGAGAGGATTTGCGGGACGTGGCGTTTGCCACGTCCCGCAGCAACATCGAATGAAGCACATACTAAAACATCTTGCCGCACTGCTGGTCGCCACCCTGCCCCTGGCGTTGGCCCATGCAGCCGTCTATCAAGAACCCGCCGAATTCGTAACCGAATCCTTCCACGGAAAACCTCCCACACCCAAAGCCCTGTGGCTTACTCCTGAGCTCAAAAAGCAGATGCAGGAGATCCTTGGCCACCCTCCCACGGGAATGCGCATTCGTTATTGGCAGGACAAGCAGCGTACAACCTGGGTGTTAGATGAAATAGGAAAGGAACTCCCCATCACCACCGGCATCGTGATCAACAACGACACCATCGAACGTGTGCGGGTGCTGATTTTCCGCGAAAGTCGCGGCTGGGAAGTTCGTCATGACTTTTTTACTGACCAGTTTCGTGGAGCCGGCATGAACGGCAAAGGCTCCCTGGACCGGAATATCGACGGCATATCGGGGGCGACGCTCTCGGTTCGGGCCGTTGAGAAACTTGCTCGAGTGGCGTTGCTGCTGGACCAGACGACCAAGAACACCCCATAAGGGATAATGGAAACAGCCATGCATAAGCATCTTTGGACCTGGCATCGCCGCCTCGGAGCACTAATCTCCGTTGTCGTAATTTTTCTGTGCATCAGCGGCATCGCCCTGAATCACACAGAGGGATTAAAACTTGATCAACGGCATGTGCAAGCAGGCTGGCTACTGGACTGGTATGGCATCGATGCACCCTCGGACGCATGGTCGGTACAGGTCAACGGAACCCGCATTATGCTGCTGGGCGATCATCTCTATGCCGACGACAAACTAATCGCCGCACCCTTCTCCGAATTACACGGAGCGGGCTGGAATGGGCAAATGATCGCGATCGCCGCTGGTGCCGAAATGCTACTGCTTACACCGGAACTGACCCTGGTAGAGCGAATGACCGTCTCGGAAGGACTACCTGCGGATATCCAGGCAGTCGGCAACGGCTTGGCAGATCGCATCGCGCTACGCACCCCGGACGGACTGTGGCTCACCGATAGACAACTGCTGGGCTGGGAACCTGCAGAAGAAGGCGCGGAAATTCAGTGGCTTCCGGCACCTGTACAGACGACTGAGAACATTGAAGGGATTCGCGAGCACTACCGTGGACGTATCCTGAACTGGGAGAGAGTGTTCCTGGATGTGCACAGCGGGAGAATACTTGGGTCCGCAGGACCAATCCTGATGGACCTGGTCGCATTGATGTTACTCGGACTTGCAGCAAGCGGTCTTTGGCTCTGGTCCCGCAGACTTCGGTAAAAGCTCCACTCGCTTTGATTCATAAAAAAGGGCCCGCTAATGCGGGCCCTTTTTCTTTACAGCTATTCGCACTCGAGCTCCAGGAGAAACCGGAGCCGGAACGCTATGTCAGCTAGGCTCTGCCCTGGGGCTTACGCCGTGAGGACTGGTTACGACCATTGCGACCGTGTCCGCCCGAACGCGGCTTCGAGCCGGGCCTGGGGCCTGCATGGCCGCGAGGCTGACGAGCCTTGAAGATGGGCTCGGCCTTGATACTGGGATCAGGTTCGAATCCGGGAATCACTTCTCTTGGGAGGTTGCGTTTAAGCAATCGTTCAATGCCACGCAAGAAGTCATTCTCATCAACGCAAACCAGTGAAATAGCTTCGCCCTCGGCGCCGGCTCGACCGGTACGTCCAATACGATGCACGTAATCTTCGGCAACGTTGGGCAGCTCAAAATTCACCACATGGGGAAGCATGTCGATATCCAACCCACGGGCAGCAATATCGGTGGCGACCAGGATCCTGACCTCTCCGTTCTTGAAGCCGGCCAGCGCCTTGGTACGCGCCGCCTGGCTCTTGTTGCCATGAATGGCGGCAGTAGTCAGTCCGTCTTGCTCCAACTGTTTGGCAAGGCGATTGGCGCCGTGTTTGGTGCGGGTAAAGACCAGCACTTGTCGCCAGTCACCTTCACTAATCAGGCTTGAAAGCAATTCACGCTTGCGGTCACGATCCACCGGGAAGATTCGCTGGGCAACCTTTTCCGCCGGTGTGTTCCTGCGAGCAACTTCAACGCTCGCCGGATTGGCCAGCAGGCCTTCGGCCAGGGTGCGAATCTCGTCAGTATAGGTTGCCGAGAACATCAGGTTCTGACGCTGCTTGGGCAGCACGGCAATCACCCGGCGAATGTCGCGGATAAAGCCCATGTCCAGCATGCGATCTGCTTCATCCAGGATAAGGGTTTCAACGCTGGAAAGATCCAGGCTGCCCTGTCCAAGGTGATCCAGCAACCGCCCGGGGGTGGCTACCAGGATGTCCACGCCCTTGCGAAGCATGGAAAACTGGGGATTGATGTTCACGCCGCCAAATATGACCGCAGAGGTTAAAGAAAGGTACTTGCCATAAATACGCACGCTCTCTTCCACCTGGGAAGCAAGCTCGCGAGTAGGGGTCAGGACCAGGGCGCGAATTGGTTTGCGGCCTTTCACCTTTTCGGGCGCAGGCCCGGTAGATAATCTCTGCAGCAACGGCAGTGTAAAGGCTGCGGTCTTGCCGGTGCCAGTCTGGGCGCCAGCCAGCACATCGCGGCCCTGGAGAATGTAAGGAATAGCCTGTTCTTGAACAGGTGTAGGTACCGTGTAGCCCTCTTCGGACACAGCACGGAGCATATCGGCCGAAAGGCCGAGAGTTTCAAAAGACATCGAGTTGTTTACTCCTGGGATACCTGCAGGGTCAGTAAAGCCCCGTCCGGTCCAGGTAAAAATGGTGACAAAGCGTCAATAACGAGCCGCGAACGCGGTCATCGTACGGTCTGGCTACACCGGTGAGGAGCCAGAACAGCCGCGCAACTTAACAGAAGGATGGGGCAATTGCACAACATATTTCCTAAAACTGTTACACGTCGCCCCTCCCACGCCAGAAAACCCACATTACCGGAAGGTACAGCGCATAAAGCCCGGCAATGAGAAATGGCATGACCTGATCCCCAAAAAGATCCATACCAAGGCCTACCGCGGCAGGACCAAACATCGTTCCGGCCCCCCACATGGTCGTGAAGACCACGCTGGCTGTAGCAAGTTCCACCCCACGGAAACGCTGCCCCAGGAGAATCACACCCATCACATAGATCATGCCTTCGACGCCGCCCAGCCCAAATGCAAATATCGGCGCCACGGGCTTCAACGTAATCAGCGATGGCAAGGCCATGCATCCCAACGCCGTCAGCAAGATGCAGGCCAGCAACATCCTCTGCCTGTCCACATGGTCCGCCAGCCAGCCCAGGGGCATTTGCAGCAACACCCCACCCAGGCCAAACGCGGTTAACAACGACAGACTGCGTACCTCGCCCAGGCCCACCTGTAATCCGAACAAGGGAAAGAACGCGAGAAAGGCTTCTACCGCCGCGGCATAGGTGAAATTCAACAGCATGATCTCGGGCGCCATGCGGAATATCTTCCACATCTTCGGCGGCGGCCCCTGGTCGGCATAGTGATTACGACCCTCGAACCAGAACAGAGGCAACCCGGCAAGAAGGATCAGGGTAGCGGTTACCGCGAACGGCCTGATTCCCTCGGAACCGGTGAACACCAGGATCAACGGTCCCAGCGCGAACCCGGCTGCCCCGGCGGCGCCATACAAACCAATAATTCGACCCCGCCAACTGTCCTGGGCCATTTCATTGATAACCGCCTCACTGGCGGACCACAGAATCGCCGCAGAGGCGCCCAGGAGAAACCGTAGCGGAAACCACGCGTATACGTTGGGAAGCAGGGCCAGGGAAAACAGGCTTACGCCGGCAAGCACAGTCGCAGCCTGCATCAACCGGGCCGCTCCAAAATGGGTAATCAACCGGGCGGTAAACGTTGCAATAGCAATGCCGCCACATGCCTGGGCCATGATGCTCAAGCCGATGACCGTCTTGCTGATTCCCTGGGCATCCAGCACCAGGGACAACAATGGAAGGGTCAGGCCATAGACCAGGTTCACCACCACCATTGAAGCAATGACGGCTACCAGGTCCACCCCTCTTCGACGTGACGTCACCTCACCAACCTGCACACCATCTTCTTGGCGAACTGCCCATCACTTGTCCGTGAATCTACTGCCACTGATTACTCCAGCAAGTTAATCCAGGGTAAGAACCCTGAAACTGTAGCCCAGCGACAAACCGAAGACATGCGCGTCAAGGTCACCGTTCGCGGCATTCAACTGGCCGATGGTTCCGAGCAAGTCCAGGCTGTCGGACAGGTGAACACCGATACCCAGGTTCGCCTGGTACACCAGGCCGGAACCGTTACTCAGGCCGCCGCCACCGGCTGCGCCGACCAGGCCTTCAAGCTCTGTGAAGATCTTTTCGCTCAGCTCGGCTCTAAATCCGCCGCCAACCAGTCCAACCATGTACGCTCCGGCATCGCCGGAGTAGGCGCCCAGGCCTTGTCCTGTCAGATACCAGTTCGGGGTCACGAAGTAATCCAACTGAGCACCCAGGTTTGCAACATTTTGCTCTGGACGGTTTCGCCAGTTGTCCCCACCCTGTGTATAGGTCTGGTGAACAGCCCGCACCCTCACCGGATGTTTTGCCAGGGCTTCATTGGATCCTGTGTTCGTTTCGTCAGGACCAAACTGGTAACCCAGTTGCAATCCCAGGGTTGTGGATTCAAAACTTGAGGAAGGAGCCCAAAGTCGGGTTGCCGATAGATCAACGAACATATTCGGCGTTATCGAATACTGAATGCCGGCCCCGGCATCAAGCAGTAGTCCCCCACCGGTATCCACAGCGCCGCCTCCGCCACCGCCCATGGCAAATGTCCCGTACACGGAAAATCGCTGGCCAACCGGAACCTGGTAGCCCACACCGGCAAGCAAGTGCATATACCCCTGGCTGCTGCCCGTCGCGGCGCCTGCGGCATCAAAACTCAGGAACCACTCCTGATCAGGAAAAGTCCTCCAGTGGACGCCAACCAGACCAAAGTCATCCTGTGGCTGCCCTGCATCGGTCAACACATCGCCCGCCACGCCAATGTGCCTGGCTTTTATCGCGAACTGGTGCCTTCGAAACCGATAGTCACCTGGAATGTCCGCCAGAAAGAAATCCCGATCCTCACTATTAACCATAGTTTCCAGCAAAGCGCCGAAGGAATGGTTGTAGCCCAGGTAGAACTGCCCGGACTTGATGTCGCCATTTTTCGGGAAATCCACATGGCTGTAGCCGACGCTCAGACTCCCGGCGGGTGACAACCGGTATTTCAGCCCCAGGTTCTCCCTAACCGCCAATCCGCCGCCTACCAGCAGATTTCCCCCTCGCCCACCACCGGCACCGAGATATAAGCCCGCTTCAACCAACAACAGGGAAGACAGCGGATATTCAAATCCGCCCGAAAGACCCAGCGTTATAAATCCGCCTCGCTCACCCTCAACCGCGGCATAAAAGTCGACACCACCATCCAGGTACTGTCCAAATTTCTTATGCAATCCGAGTCGGGCCATCCCCATGGATTCATCCAGGGGAAGCTCCCATTGTTCATAACTACCTTGTAACTCGAAAGTTTCGACCCGGGGAGTGGCGGCCAGGGAATTGACGGACCCCAATACGAAAGGAAGCAAGAAACTTGTCAGCGTAATGTTTTTCAAGGCACACACTCCCATTACAGATTCGCACCTCTCCTTTCGCAGCAGCGCATCCACCCGCGGAGGCGCCTGGGAATTTTCGAAATTCGCATCCAGTGCATTGATTTGGACTGTCTGGAGGGACTTTACCCCAGAAACAGAACAGGTGGCCAACCGCAAGGATCGTACGCATTGCCTCACAGCAACTAGCGTGAAGTTTCAGCTAGTAGAGGCCTGCAACCCCTGTAGGCATATGCTCTTATTGAGACTGCGGCCCCCGCGTGAGAAAAAGCACATCGAGCGTCCATAAATACGAGCTCGTATCGCCACTGTCTACGCAATGAAGATCAGCAAGACCTTGATTTTCAAGACCCGGCGGTAGGATACGGACATCTGAACCAACAAGACAAAACTCACTGATATCTGGAGCAAACAAAGTGAAAGCACTGATTTCAAGCGTAGCGCTGGCCGGCCTGACCCTGGGCCTGGCAGTTACCCAAACCGGTTGCAGCAAGGCTGATCAAGAGTCGGCTGCCGTCAACCCCGCACTGAGTGCTCCGATACCCGAGGGTATGATCCGCGGCACCGTTCTCGAGACCATGGATGCAGCAGGCTATACCTACGTGCAACTTGGCTCCGGAGACAACAAGATCTGGCTTGCGGGTCCAAAAACTCCCGTCGTAGTCGGCAACGTGGTCCAGGCACCCCAGGGCATGCCCATGACCGACTTCCATAGCGCCGCCCTGGATCGCGACTTCGAAGTAGTCTATTTCGTAGGCGGAATGCAGAACCTGTCCGCAGCACCGGCCCCGGCAACTGCTGACGCGCCGGTAGCCCAATCGCCGAATACCGCCGCACCCAGCACTGCTGCCACAGACGTCGCAGTCGATCCGGTGGAAGCAGGCAAGAATATTGCCGAGTTGTTCGCCAACAAGGCAGCTTACGCCGACCAGGAAGTCACCCTGCGCGGCAAGGTCGTGAAATATAACGATGGCGTAATGGGATGGAACTTTATCCACATCCAGGATGGATCCGGTGATGCTGCGGACAGGAATCATGACCTGACGGTCACCAGCAAGCTTCCCGCAGCAGTGGGCGACACCGTGGTGATCAAGGGCAAGGTAATCCTGGACAAGGATTTTGGCGCCGGTTACAGCTACCCGCTTATCGTGGAAGATGCCACGGTGACTGTTGAATAACGTTAATTGATCATTAATTAGTAACGAGAAGGGCCCTTTCGAGGGTCCTTTTTCGTATCCGGGTACAGGACACAACTGCACCATAAGGAAAGAGCCGCATCCGGACTTTCCAACTTCCCCGTCGGCAATCCTTTCAGCGGCCGCTGCCTTTGGATAACGCGGCCCCGGCCTGGTCTCATGCCGATATAGCTATAGCTTGTGCCCGGCCAGACCAGGGAGAGACATTCACCGCCCACCCAAAAATTAATCACGCCCAATATTTAATTCTGATAGTCTTCAATGACCTAGGGAGTAATGGATACCCGATGGGCGAGAGAATACAAAAACATATACGCCCCAACGAAGACCGTCTAATCGCCACCGTAAAAAGGCAGGGCCGGACGGTTACGGGCCAGTATTCGCCTTTAAACCCAGTCTATTTGGCATTTCTCGCCGACCGATCGCATCAAAACCGAAGGGCGATCCGCGCTCAGGAGACGCTCTCGTGAGCAGCTTTTTCCAGGAACTCAAACGTCGCAATGTGGTGCGGATAGGTCTGGCCTATATCATCACTGCCTGGCTGCTGGCACAGGTGGCGGACCTGGCCCTGGAGGCTTTTGCCGCGCCTGCCTGGGTCATGAAAACAGTCTTGTTTTTAATGCTGATTGGATTTCCCCTGGCGCTTATTTTGGCCTGGGCATTCGAGAAAACACCCGAAGGCATCAAGCTGGAAAAGAACGTGGACAGGAGTCAGTCCATCACGCCGGTAACGGGTAAAAAGCTGGACCGGGGAATTATCGTTGCCCTGGCTATCGCAGTGGTGTTCTTGCTCTACAAGCTGAATGTGCAGGATGTGCCTGAACCGGTAAGCGAAAAACCACTAACCAGCGATATCCAACAAACTGCGCCCAGCAAACCAGTGACCCCAAGCTCCGAACCCTCCCTGGCCGTGCTGCCTTTTGTAAACATGAGCAACGACCCGGCCAATGAGTATTTCTCGGATGGCATCTCCGAAGAATTACTCAATGTACTGGTGAAGGTCAGCACCCTTAAAGTGGCCTCGCGTACCTCCTCATTTTCTTTCAAGGGCAAGGACATCAGCATCCCCGAGATCGCCGAGCAACTGAAAGTCGATCACGTACTTGAAGGCAGCGTTCGCAAGGCCGGAAACCGGGTTCGCATCACCGCCCAGCTGATCGAGGTCAGCACGGACCGGCATATCTGGTCGGAAACCTACGACCGGGAACTGGAGGATATATTCGCTATCCAGGACGAAATCAGCGGACACATTGTCGAGGCCTTACAGGCGGCTTTAGGAGCAGAGAAGGCCGCAACCATGGTGGATAACGAGAAACCCACCGAGAACCTGGATGCCTACCAGGCCTACCTGCAGGGACGCTATTTCTGGCAGCGGCGGGGTGAGGACAATATCACCCGGGCCATCGACCTGTTCAAGCGCGCCATCGACCTGGATCCCGATTTTGCTCGCGCCTGGTCCAGCCTGGGCGCCGCCTACATCACACTACCCACCTATTCCGACGTGCCGGAGAAGGACGCCTTTCCTGAGGGTGAGAAGGCCGCTCGACGGGCGTTGGAACTGGATGACTCCCAGGCCGAGGCCTACGCCGTTCTGGGGGACCTGACCCGAATGAAAAGGAAATATTCGGAAGCCGAGGGCTATTACCAGGCTGCAATCGCTCGCGAACCCCGAAATTCCACCTCGCACTTGTGGTACGGAGAATTCCTGACCCAGGTCGGTCGTCTTGAAGATGCGATACACCAAATCAAGATCGCTTATGACCTGGATCCCTTGTCACCCGGGGCCAATATCAACCTGGGTTATCTGTACATTTACTCAGGGCGCTACGATGAGGCTGAAAAGCTGCTGAAAACGGGCAAGGAGCTGGGCCACGATGGAGGGCGCTGGGGAACGGTCTTGATTCACCTGAATAAAGGCGAGTATGCCCAAGCTCTCGACTCGGTAACCGAGATCGAGCAATATTTTGGCGTCACTGAAGGCAGCGTTGCCTTCATGTTCAAGGCGCTGGTGGATGGCACCCAGGATGCCGCTGCCGCCAGGCTATTGTCAGATGAATTTAAAGACGAGCCGGTGGGCGTAGCCTACGGCCTCATCGACCTGGGGCGCATAGATGATGCCTTCCAATACTTCGATACCAGGTTGGATGACATAAATGGCAACGACTTTGGCGATTTATGGGATGGCAGAATGGCGGTATTCCGCAGCGACCCGCGTTTCCTGGATCTCGTGCATCGGATGGGACTGGATGAGTACTGGCGCCAGGGACACTGGCCGAACTTATGCCGGCCTGAGGGCGAAACAATAGTTTGCCGATAGCAGGTTTCCACCGGGCAACTCCTGGCCCAACCACATCGACACATAACAATAATTCATAAACGGAGCAGGCCCATGCAGATCTGGACCCAGGCAAGCAAGATGGCGGCACAGACCCCCGCGGAGAGAAACCGCTACGTGGATTTCCTGCGCTCTATCTCGATCCTGGTGGTCATCGTGGGTCACTGGCTAATTGCCACCGCCTACTACGTGGACGGCTCGCTTTCCCCGGGGCACCTGCTGAAATCCGAACCCCAGACCCAGTGGCTGACCTGGCTGTTCCAGGTGATGCCGATATTCTTCATCGTCGGCGGCTATTCCAATGCGGTCTCTCTGGAAAGCGCCAAACGCAAGGGCACCGCCTACGCCGGATGGTTGTCGGCCCGCTTGAACCGGCTGGTCGCACCCTTGCTGATCCTGCTCATTGCCTGGGCCGCCATTGCGGTCATCATGAAGTTATCGGGGGTAGGTGAAAAAGTCATCCAGTACGCATCCCAGGCTGCCCTGATCCCGACCTGGTTCCTGGCGATCTATATCGTAGTGGTAATACTCGCCCCGGCGACCTACCGCTTCTGGCGCCGCTTCGGCTTCGCCTCGTTCTGGGTCTTTGCAGCGATCGCGGCCCTGGTGGATTTCGCCTTCTTTGCCCTGGGATGGGAATGGCTGGGTTGGACAAACTACCTGTGGGTCTGGCTGGCGGTTCATCACCTGGGCTTCGCATGGCGAGATGGTCGCATGGGCAGCCGTGTGCAATTGTTGGTGTATTCTGCCGCGGCATTCGCGACCCTCTACAGCCTGATATTTTACGGACCATATCCGTTGGCCATGGTGGGCTCACCCGACCCCGGACTGAGTAACACCCTGCCGCCCAAGGGAACCTTGCTGGTACTGGGCATCTTTCAATTCGGCTTGCTCCTGTCACTGGAAGAACCCATGCGGCGGGCACTCGATAATCTGAAGTTGTGGACTGCGACCGTACTCATCAATAGCATGATCATGACCGTCTACCTCTGGCATATCACGATCATGGTCGTAGTCATTGCCCTGCTCTACCTGGCCGGCGGGCTGGGACTGGGAATCGAGCCTGGCACCCTTACCTGGTGGCTCACCCGACCCATCTGGATCGGTGTACTCATGGTCTTGCTCACGCCTGCAGCCCTGGCATTGTCGCCCCTGGAACGCCGTTCACGCAGTGCCGACGCCCCCATTCCTTCCGCGGCACGGCAAATTATCGGCGCACTGATGATCTGCCTTGGTATCTCCTTGCTGGCAATGTATGGCTACGCGGGCGGACCCATACCCAGGTTGGACCTGGCAGCGTTTGGACTGGTGTTGTTCGGTTCGGGCATCAGCGGTTTGCTGCCCAGGTTTAAACGGTAAGCCACCGGTTGTAACAGGCATCTTCAGGCAATGGATGGGCAGCCCACCCATCCTTTACCCCCTGTGGCTTATTACTTAACATTGTGGACACTTCGGCTCAGACTAACGGCAGATAATTCTTGGCAAACAGACCTCCTTCGGGAGCACCCAGCGCACACGCTAACAAGGCCATGCAGGCAATGCGTGAGCGTGACTACGCAACAGCAATCAAATACTTCGAGAAACTGGGAAAACATATTCGCTCAGATGCCCAGTTGGCCAAGGCTGCCGGGTTCGCCCACCTGCAAACAGGAAATGACGAGCGCGCACTCTTTTTTCTAAACACATCCCTCGCCAATCGATCTTCGCAACCGGATGTGCATGCTGCGCTGGGCGATATCCACGTGCGTCTCTCAAATAAAGAGAAGGCCCTGGCTCATCTGCGGAAGGCCGTGACGCTGGCGCCTGACGAACCTGAGCTACGCTACAAACTGGGACTGGCCTTACTGGGTTTCGACCAACCTGGTGATGCGGTGGAGGAAATGCGTGCGGCCCTGGCAATAACCCCCGGCTTCACGAAGGCTCAACTCGGACTGGGACGTTGCTTGACCGAACTCGGCCAGTTCGATGAGGCAGAAGCCGCATTGAAACAAGCAGACAAGCTCGCTCCAAAGAACTATGCCGTGGCATTCAGGCTTGGCAAGCTAAAAGATAAGCAAGGTCAGCGAGAGCAGGCAATCGCTCATTACAGGGAAGCGGAGACCCTGAGCGACCACAGCGCCCCCATATGCGAGGCGCTAGCATTGCTGGAACTGGCAAAAGGCGACACCAGCGCTGCCCTGGCCACTCTCCAACGAGGGTTGAGTAAATCACCCCTGAACAGGGACCTGCTCAAAAACGCGGCAGAGCTTCGCTATGAAATGGCAGACCCTGACGCTTTCTCTTTTTATTCCAGGGCCATGGAAATCAGGCCACTTGCCGGAATTCATGCGGATTACATCGGACGGCTGTTAGCGGCGGAACAAACCGAGGTCGCTGCCCGGGAACTGGAAAAATACGCTGCCAGTTTTGGTCGCGGACCGGATTGGATGTCACTTGCGGCGCGACACCAATACTCCACGGGTGCATTCCAGGAGGCGCTGACGACTCTGGCCAGGGCGCCTTCCGATCATGCCGATCTCTCAATCTGGAAAGCCAGGGCTCTGCTGGGTTGCGGGGATTCTCTCGCGGCACAAAAGCTGTTGAGAAAACTGCTAAAAACGGCTCCCGGGGACCAGTTCCTGCTTTCAATGCTGAGTACCTGTTATCGACTGAATGACCCTGTCGCGTATAAGGAACTTGTCGACTATGATGCGTTACTTATTCAAGCGGAATTGGAAGTGCCCGACGGATATTCCAGCCTGGAACAATTTAACGACGTATTGCGTGACACTCTTCAGGAATTACACGTTACCCGCGGAAACCCCCTTTCCCAATCGGTAAAAGGTGGTACACAGACGCCTGGAAATCTTTTTCATCAACCCCATCCAGTGATAGGCGCACTCAAGCAGGCCTTCCACGCAACATTGTCTCGGGAACTCGGACCGACATTCTTTGACAGGCTCGATAAAGCGCACCCGGTCAGCGTGGGGCGCAATCATCCGATCAACCTGTCGGCAGCCTGGTCAATCTGGGTAACCGAAGGCGGATATCACAAGTACCACGTCCATCAAAGAGGCTGGTATAGCAGCGCCTATTATGTGAGCCTGCCAAGTGAAATGAAGCATTCGGCTGAAGCCGGAAACCAGGGAATCCTGGCTTTTGGCAAACCAGGACTGGAGATCCCGGAGAAACTGGACGCGGACAAAATAATTACACCTGCCGAGGGCGTCCTCGCGTTATTTCCTTCCTACTTTTGGCATGGAACCCTGCCATTCAAGAGCTCGGAGCCCAGGGTGGTCGTGGCATTCGATGCCCTGCCCGGTAAATGACCTGGCTATTACCGGCTCCTTCTTTGCGAGGGGATCAGATAATTCTTCCCAGATCTTCTTGGCACCGATGCTCTGAGCAATCCCGGCGGTAAATTCATTACCCGGTGTTGGCTTACTTTATCAGCCTTGTTCCGATCAGTAAAAACTCAAACATTGCTCCGTTGTAGTGGTAATCCTCTATGGCGCGACATCCGATATGTGCCATAAAGACCTCTGTTTAAATTAACTCCGGTCGCTGTGAGATTTCTCGGCTAACGAGGAACTCATCATCCAAACCAAATGTCGAAGGTTTGGCCTGCGTGATAGTCTCTCTAGCCTGCCTTGCCGGACAGCAAGAACACCATTCCAAGGGGAACCCAATGATTGCTTCTTTCCGTTCATCACTGCTAGTCATCGTCACCTGCGTACTCGGTGCCTTCTCGTTCGGGGCAGTCGCAGCTGAAAAGGCAGATGAGAGTAATCCGTTAGCGAGTATTCCATTGCGCGCAATTGGCCCGGCAATCACTTCGGGGCGAATCTCAGACTTCGCGTTTTATCCGGGACGGAACCAGGAATTCCTGGTAGCAACTGCGGCGGGCGGCCTGTGGAAGACGGATAACGCCGGCATCACCTGGACACCCCTGTTTGATAACGAGGCCTCCTATTCCATTGGAGTCGTTGAACTCGACCCCAACGACCTGAAGACAATCTGGGTCGGCTCTGGCGAGAACAACGCCCAACGCAGCGTTTCCTACGGCGACGGCGTCTACAAATCCGTGGACGGTGGCGCCAGCTGGAGCAACATGGGTCTGAAAGACTCGGGACACATCAGCCAGATCTGGATTAACCCCAAAGACTCGGACGAAGTCCTGGTCGCCGCACAAGGCCCGCTGTGGAGCGATGGCGGCGATCGCGGACTGTACAAGACCCTGGATGGGGGAAAGACCTGGAACCGCATCCTGGAAATCGACAAGCACACGGGCATTAATGAGTTCGTGGTAGATCCTCGCAATCCGGAGCTGATCGTTGCCTCGAGCTACCAGCGTCGGCGTCACGTCTGGACACTGATCAACGGTGGCCCGGGCAGTGGAATCCACAAGACAACAGATGGCGGAAAGACCTGGACCAGGATCTCGGCAGGCTTGCCCAAAGACCACATGGGTCGCATCGGCCTGGCAGCGGCGCCTTCCGAGCCCGACATGATCTACGCGATTATCGAGGCTAACGATGAAGAGAAGGGTCTCTATCGAAGTACTGATTTCGGAAACAACTGGAGCAAGCGGTCCTCATACATGACCACCAGCCCCCAGTATTACAACGAGCTGGTTGTTGATCCCCACAACCCGGAACGTCTGTATTCGCTTAACACCTTCACCAACAAGTCAGAAGACGGCGGGGTGAACTTTGCACCCATTTCCACCCAGTGGCGACACGTGGACGACCATGCCTTGTGGATTGATCCCGAGAACACCCGGCACCTGTACATCGGTGGTGATGGCGGCGTGTACGAGACCTGGGACCGTGGTGACACGTGGCGACACGTGCGTAACCTGTCTATTGCCCAGTTCTACCGCATTCAGCCAGACAACGAATCTCCTTTCTACAATGTGTGTGGTGGAACCCAGGACAATAATTCCCTGTGCGGACCCTCACGCACCACCGTTATCCACGGCATTACCAACTCGGACTGGAATATGGTGCTCGGTGGGGATGGCTACGAGCCCCAGATAGACCCCAACGATCCCAACATAATTTATCCCCAGGCCCAGTACGGTTTCCTGGCGCGCTATGACCGTCGCACACAGGAACGCGTATACATCACACCCAAACCGGCCAGTGGCGAGAAACAGTACAAGTGGAACTGGAACACGCCGTTGTTGATCAGTCCCCACAGCCCGACCCGTTGGTATTAAGCGGCGGAGTACCTGTGCCGCGCTGATGACCGTGGCGATAGCTGGCAAAAGATCAGCCCCGACCTGACCCGCCAACTGGACCGCAACCAACTGGAAGTCATGGGGCGAGTCTG
>Ga0102811_1000467_pt1 | contig 20066 bp, 22 predicted proteins | sample ColrivemetaGS705_FD_84507 | JGI IMG/M metagenome (GOLD analysis project Ga0102811, IMG submission 84507) | Estuarine microbial communities from the Columbia River estuary - Flood tide ETM metaG S.705 | ecosystem: Environmental > Aquatic > Marine > Intertidal zone > Estuary | place: USA: Columbia... | reverse complement strand
CATTCAGGAGGTTTTATTTCAATTTATAAGCATAATACAGCATTGCATAAAGAACAAGGCGATTTAGTAAAGTCTGGTGAAGTAATCGCTTCTGCTGGAAATGCAGGTGAATTTAGTACAGGTCCACATTTACATTTTGAGCTTTGGAATGAAGGTTATCCTGTAAACCCAATTAATTATATTGATTTTGAATAAGGATGCATATTAAATCTATTTTGGCTAAACCATTTGCAAAACGAATTGCAACAAGATTCTACAAGCAAAGTAAAAATGCTGTAAAAGTGCAGCAAAAGGTATTTAAAAAATTAATTTTAGAATCTAAAGAAACTGCTTTTGGAAAAGATCATAATTTTAGTAAAATAAATTCTTATCAGGAATTTAAAAACCAAGTTCCTATTAGAGATTATGAAGAACTAAAACCATATGTAGAAAGAGTTGTTGCAGGTGAGTCTGATGTGTTATGGAAAGGGAAACCACTTTATTTTGCTAAAACTTCTGGAACAACATCCGGAACAAAATACATTCCATTAACAAAAGAATCTATGCCTATGCATATAAAAGCGGCTCGAAACTCGCTTTTAATGTATATAAATGAAACTAAAAAAGCTGATTTTTTAAAAGGGAAAATGATTTTTTTACAAGGAAGTCCAGAGTTGAAAGAAAAAAATGGAATTAAAATTGGGCGACTTTCAGGAATTACTGCACACTATATTCCTCAATATTTGTTAAAAAACAGGTTACCAAGTTGGGAAACTAATTGTATTGAAGATTGGGAGACAAAAGTTGAGGCTGTTATTGATGAAACTATAAATGAAAATATGACCTTAATTGGAGGAATTCCTCCTTGGGTGCAAATGTATTTTGAACGTATAGTTGAGCGCACTGGGAAAAAAGTGGGGGAGGTTTTTCCAAACTTTAATTTATTTGCCTATGGCGGTGTTAATTATGAGCCGTATAGAAATAAATTTGAAGAATTAATAGGTAGAAAAGTAGCTACTATTGAAATGTATCCTGCTTCAGAAGGTTTTATAGCTTACCAAGATTCGCAAACAGAAACAGGAATGATGCTTTTGGTAAATAATGGCATTTTTTATGAATTCATTCCTTCAGAAGAATTTTTTAATGAAAATCCAACTAGAATTTCATTAGCTGATGTAAAGTTAGGAGTTAATTATGTGATTATTTTAAATACAAATGCAGGTCTTTGGGGGTATAATATTGGTGATACTATTGAGTTTTTATCTGTGAATCCTCCACGAATTGTTGTTACAGGGAGAATTAAACATTTTATCTCTGCTTTTGGAGAACATGTAATTGGGAAGGAAGTTGAAGATGCAATAAATAGTCAAACTATTGGTTCTGGAATTAGTGTTAGCGAGTTTACTGTAGCTCCACAAATTACTCCAAAAATTGGATTGCCTTATCACGAATGGTTTATTGAATTTGATCAACAACCAACTGATATTTTGGATTTTTCAAAAAAAATTGACGCTGCATTGCAGCAACAAAACAGTTATTATTTAGATTTAATTGATGGGAAAGTTTTACAGCCATTAAAAATTACTGTAATTGAAAAAGGGGGCTTTAATAAATATATGAAATCTGTTGGTAAATTAGGTGGTCAAAATAAGGTCCCAAGATTATCTAACGATCGAAAAATAGCTGATGAACTTTTAAAATTTAAAGAAGGATGAAAGTAGTTTCTGTAAATTTAGGAGAGAAAAAAATAATTAATTATAAAGGCAAAATAGTTGAAACCGGGATTTTTAAATACCCAGTTCAAAAAGCTATTTTTTTAGGTGAAGAAGATGTTGTAAATGATGCTGTTATAGATAGAAGATATCACGGAGGTATTGATCAAGCAGTGTATGCATATTCAGAAAATCATTATGATTATTGGAAAAATTTATACCCTGATTTAGATTGGAAATATGGACTGTTTGGTGAAAACTTAACAATTACTAACTTGGAAGAAACTGAAATTCAAGTTGGGAATCACTATAAATTAGGCGAAACTATTATTGAAGTTACAAAACCAAGAGAGCCTTGTATGAAACTAGGTTTGCGTTTTGGAACACAAAAAGTTTTAAAACAATTTTGGAACTCTACCAAAAGTGGGATTTATTTTAAGGTCATTAAAACTGGAAATGTAAAAGTTGGTGATGAAATGGTTTTAATAAAAAAAACCGTAAATACCCCAACCATAGCTGAGGTTTACGAAACAAAAAAATAATTAAGTGTATTAAAATAAAAAAGGGCTCACAATTTGTGAGCCCTTTTTTTATTAAAGAAAGTTTGGTTTATTTCTTTGATAATAAGTCTCTAATTTCAGCTAATAAATCTTCTTGAGAAGGTCCTTTTGGTGCTTCTGGGGCAGGCTCTTCTTTCTTTTTAGTTTTATTAACAGCTTTTACAATCATAAACATAACAAATGCAACAATAATAAAATCAATAACATTAGTTAAAAATTCACCATATTGTACAGCAACTTCACCAACAATTTCACCAGCATCATTTGCTACACCGTCTTTCATTATATATTTTAAATCTTTAAAGTCGGCATTAAATAGTAATCCGATTAATGGAGAAACAATACCACCTGTAAATGAGGCTACTACCTTATTAAAAGCTGCACCCATTACAAAACCTACTGCAATATCAACAAGGTTTCCCTTCATTGCAAAATCTTTGAATTCTTTTAACATTCCCATTTTTTTATAAATTTTAATTGATTATTAGTTATAGCTAAAGTAATAAAAAATATTAATTATTTAACATTTAATTAACAATTCTAGTTACGCGCTGAGAAATTGCAGTAAGAATTTCATAAGAAATAGTATTAATAGATTTTGCTAATTCTTCAATGTGAAATTGGTTTTTATATACTAAAACTTCATCTCCTTCATTGCAATTAATATCAGTAATATTAACCATAATCATATCCATACAAACATTTCCAACAATAGGCGCTTTTTTATTTTTTATATAAACATAACCGTTTCCATTACTAAACTGTCTTGAAATCCCATCAGCGTGTCCAATTGGAATAGTCGCAGTTTTTATAGTTGAATTTGCTTTAAATGCACGATTGTAACCAACTGTTTCTCCTTTTTCAATAGTATGAATTTGAGAAATCACCGATTTTAAAGTAAGTACATTTTTTAATTTTTCAGTTTCCTTTTTGTCATTTCCAAAGCCATACAATCCGATTCCTAAGCGCACCATATCAAATTGTGCTTCTTCAGCATAATTAATAATACCCGAAGTATTTAACATATGTCTAAAAGGAATGTTAGGCAATCGGTTTATTAATTCAGATGAGGCTGCTTTAAATCTATTAATTTGATGCAAAGTAAATTCGCGCTCTTTTAAATCTTCACTTGCCGCAATATGAGAAAATATAGAAGTTACTTTTAATGCTTTTTGATTATTTATTAGTTCAGTAATTTCAGTAATGTCTTTTTCAGCAAAACCCAATCGATTTAAACCAGTATTAAATTTTAAATGTATTGGATAATTTTGAAGTTTTAGTTGTGCAGCTTTTTCAATAAAAGCTTTTAGTAAATTAATTGAATAAATATTAGGCTCTAATTCATATTTAATAATCTTTTCAATAGTTGCCTTCTGAGGGTGCAAAACTAAAATTGGAGTTTTTATTCCAGCATTTCTTAAAGCTGCACCTTCATCTAGATAGGCAACACCAAAATAATCTACTTTTGGTTCTAATAATTTTGCAATTTCTACAGCACTTGAGCCATAGCCAAAAGCTTTAATAACAACTAAAATTTTTGTGTTTTCATGAAGTTTAGATTTAAAATAATTTAAATTAAATAAAATTGATTCTGAATCTATTTCAAGAACAGTAACGTGGTTATTTTCCATTGTTATTTTGTTCAGCTTTTTTCTTTTTTGCATCTTGAATTGCTTTGTAATAAGCAGCTCGACTTAAAGGTTCATATTCTTGAGTTTCACCTAGTAATACCAAATCTTCACTCGCAGCAGTTCTATGACTATAATGCGCTAAATTTCCAGTACGTGTGCAAACTGCGTGAACTTTAGTAACATATTCAGCTGTTGCCATTAATGCAGGCATTGGGCCAAACGGATTTCCTTTAAAATCCATATCTAATCCAGCAACAATTACACGAATACCTCGGTTTGCCAAATCGTTACAGACTGCTACAATTTCATCATCAAAAAACTGAGCTTCATCAATCCCTACTACTTCTACATCAGTTGCTAAAATTCGTATATTTCCAGATGAAGGAACAGGTGTTGATCTTATTTCATTTGCATCATGCGATACTACTTTTTCTACATCATATCTTACATCAATTGCAGGTTTAAAAATTTCAACTTTTTGTTTTGCAAATTGAGCGCGTTTTAACCTACGGATTAATTCTTCTGTTTTACCAGAAAACATAGAACCGCAAATAACTTCTATCCAGCCAAATTGTTCGGTATGATTTACTGTATTTTCAAGAAACATTTTGTAATTTCACAGTTCAAAGGTTATTGTGTTTTTTTTGATTAAAATGAATGCAATTATAAATAGTATTATTTTTCACATTAATTGATTAAAATTGTAAAACGGAATCAGCTGTTTTTCAATTTTTACAAATTTATTAAAAATAACACATCAATAATCAATAAATATATCAACTTATGCACAAAAAATTAGAAGCGGAATTAGTTAGCTTGGCGCACAGTATTTTACAAATGAAAAATAAAGATGATATTAATGCTTTACATAAAAAAGCCCAAGCCGTTTATGAAAAATTAGCTGTTCTGAAATTTGTTGATGAATATTTAAATACCACTCCTGGCGCATTAGAAACAGAAGAAGAAATTATTGAGAATATAGAAACAATTTCAATTGAGGATGATAAAAAAGAAGAAACTTCTGAAATTGAAATAAAATCAGCAATTGAAAATAGTATTGAAAAACCACAAGAAATTAAAGAAAAGAACGTCTTTATTGAGGAAAAAAATGAGAAAATATTTAAAACCGAAGATGATTTTATAAAAAATGATATTGAAGATTTGCCTTCGCTTCAAACGTCTTTAGAAGAAGAATTTAAGGATGCTATTTCTGCGGATGTCGCTACACAACTTTTTGAAAAGGCTACCAAAGAGAATCCCGTTATTGATGAAGATATTCCAGCTAAAAATCGTTCTTTAAATGATGCTTTGTTTAAAAATAATTTACAAATAGGCTTAAATGATAGAATTGCTTTTGTTAAGCATTTGTTTGATGGAAGTCAGGAAGATTTTAATAGGGTTTTATCCCAATTAAATTCTTTTAAAACAGAAAATGAGTCTAAAAAATTCATTGATGAGTTTGTGAAGCCTGATTATGATTGGAGCAATAAAGAGGATTATGAAAACCGTTTAATAAATCTTATAGAACGTAAATTTTTATAAGATTAGATGAATTACCAATTGCTCGAAAAAGAACTAAAAAAAAGATTGGATTCCCCTTATGTTTGGGGAAGAAAGCAAGCGGATAATTTTGATAAACAAACAAATTTTATTTATAAAACTTTTTTATTTAAAGAACTTTTAGAAAAAATAGAAAGTAACTTTTGCGATAGTTTAAAATATAATGAACTTAAAAATTATACATTAAATCGATGGTTTAATTTTTGGTCTGCCAATGCTGTTGAAACCATTTTTTGTGAAGATATAAATGTGACTGCCCACAAAAATTCAAAAGATAAATACACAGATTTTTATATTTCAACAATACCATTTGATCATAAAACAACCATTTTTCCAAAAGGTTTTGCAAAATCTGTTCCATATGCCATTGAGCATAAAAGAGAACTTATAGGGTGGTTGTATAATAATCAAAGTAGCCAAAAAAGGCAACATTTTAAAAACCGCCTTTTTTTAATTGTATTAGATTATAACAATCCAAAAGATAATTGGAAGTTGAAAGCTGAAATTTTGTGGCTTCAAAAAATTGTTTCAACTTATTTAAGTACTTTTGATACTCAAAAATTAGAAAGTTTTTCCTTTCATAACCAAATTGTAAAGAGCGATATAATTTGGGCAATTAAATAATGAGCAGATAAATTCGTTATTGCGAATGAAATGAAGCAATCTCTTAGTTTAAAAAACAGACTGCCGCGGCGTTGCCTCGCAGTGACGTAAAAAGAATATTAAATAGTGAATTATATAGGTTCTAAACATAAATTATCTTCATTTATAAAAAACACCATTGCCAATACTGTTGGAAATGATTTATCAGGTTTGGTTTTTTGTGATTTGTTTGCTGGCACAGGGATTGTTGGTAGGACTTTTAAACCTTTCGTAAAACAAGTAATAGCAAACGATGTAGAGTTTTATAGCTTTGTTTTAAATAGAAATTATATTGGAAACTTTAAGAAGTTAGCCACTCAAAAACATATTGACAATTTAAATAGTCTAAATGGAGTTGAAGGGTTTATTTATCAGAATTATTCTGAAAAGGGAAGTGAAGATAGGTTATATTTTTCTGAAGAAAACGGAAGAAAAATAGATGCCATTCGGCAACAAATTGAAATTTGGAAAAACAATAATGAAATAAATGAAGATGAGTATTATTTTTTATTAGCATCGTTAATTGAAAGTGCAGACAAGGTTGCAAATACGGCTTCAGTTTATGGAGCATATTTAAAAAAACTTAAAAAATCTGCACAAAAGAAATTGGTTGTAGGGCCTGCTAAATTTAATATTACAAAGAACTCACATCAGGTTTTTAATGAAGATGGAAATGCCCTTATAAAAAAAATAAAAGGAGATATTTTGTATTTAGATCCGCCATACAATGCACGTCAATATGGTTCTAATTATCATTTATTAACGACCATTGCAAAATACGATTCTTTTGAACCACAAGGAAAAACAGGATTAAGAGCGTATTACAGATCTTCCTATTGTAAAAAAAATGAAGTTAAGAAATCCTTCGAGGATTTAATAAAAAATGCTAACTTTAAATACATTTTTTTAAGTTATAATAACGAGGGTTTAATGACTGAAAATGAGGTGAGTACTATTATGACTACTTACGGGAAATACAGTTTAAAAACTATTAATTACCAGCGTTTTAAGGCAGACAAAACAGAAAATAGAAATCACAAAGCAACTGAAACAGTTGAATATTTACATATTTTAGAAAAACAATTATGAGAGCACAACAATACAACAAACTTTTTGATGAAGTAATAGCAAAATATCACATTTTAGATAGTGTTGATCAACCTTTTGAAAATCCTTATGATAAAAATTCTTTCGAACATTTATTATACAGAAAAAATTGGATAGATACGGTACAATGGCATTATGAAGACATTATTCGTTTACCAGATATTGATCCGGTTGAAGCTATAGTTTTAAAACGTAAAATTGATGCTTCTAACCAAGATAGAACTGATATGGTAGAATATATTGATAGCTATTTTTTGAATAAATTTAAAGATGTTAAAGTAAAAGAAGGGGCAAAAATTAATTCAGAAACTCCTGCTTGGGCAATTGACAGACTTTCTATTTTGGCTTTAAAAATTTACCATATGAACGAGGAAGCAACAAGAAAATCTGCTTCTGTTGAGCATAGAGCAAAATGTCAGGAAAAATTAAATGTTTTATTAGAGCAACGTGTGGATTTATCAACCGCAATAGATGATTTGTTAAATGATTTTGCAACTGGAGAAAAGTATGTAAAAGTTTACAAACAAATGAAAATGTACAACGATGAAGATACCAACCCAATGTTATATAAAAAGAAGTAACATTGATAAATTTAAGGGAAAAATGGCTTAAGTTATTATTCGCAACTTTATTATTAGTTGGGTTTATTGGCTGTAAAAGTGCTATTGTACCAGTTTTTACATCTCAAACTGCACCTAAAACACCTAATTATAATAGTGATTCTACGTGGGCTGTTTTGCCGAATAAATATCCTAATAATTTGGTAAATAGAAAAGTTGAGAATTCAACTTTACCAGCCGATGTTTTTTATATTTATCCTACTTTAAATATTGAAAATAAAGACACGCGTTGGAATGTGCCTATTTCAGATGAAAAACAAAATAATAAAGTAATAAATACTGCAGTTCATTTTCAGGCTTCTGCTTTTGTAAATGCAGGTGAATTATATGTTCCCTATTATCGACAAGCTCATTTAAGATCTTATTCAAATTTTGAAAATGGAGGGAAGGAAGCTTTAAATCTGGCATATAGTGATGTTAAGGCTGCTTTTGAAATGTATTTAAAAAAGTACAATAAGGGAAGGCCAATTATTATTGCAGCCCATAGCCAAGGTACTACCCATGGAATACAGTTGCTAAAAGATTTTTTCGATAATAAAGGATTGCAAGAACAATTAGTTGCAGCGTATTTACCTGGAATTGGAATTGCAGCGGATGAATTTGAAACCATACAACCTATGACAAAACCGACAGAAGTTGGTGGATTTGTGAGCTGGAATACTTTTAAAAAGAATTTTTATCCTAAAAATTATTTAAAATGGTTTAAAAATGCAGTAGTTTCAAATCCAATTACCTGGGATACTCAAAGTTCTTCTGATAGATTAGATCATAAAGGTTTTTTATTTAGTAACAATAAATTATATACTCAGTCATTTGAAGTTTTTGTTAAAGAGGGTGTTTTATGGGTTAGCTTACCTCGTTTCCCTTATAAAATATTTGTTTTAGGTAAAAAAAATTACCACGCTGGAGATATAAATTTATTTTGGGAAGATATTAATCTTAATGCTATTTTAAGAGTACAGACATATTTGCAAACAAAGAATTAATGATTATTTAGTTACAAAAGAGGTATTTGGTCGTCATAAACTAAACACCTTTTTTATGAAAAAATTTATTTTAATTGTAGTAATTGCAATTTTAACAGTCTCTTGCGCAACAAAATCATCTTTTCATTCATTCTATAGTGAAAACAGACAATCTTCAGATTTTTCAATAAGTACCCCTGCTTTTTTTGCTAATATTTTTATTCCAAAAGAGGATGTAAAAGAATATGAGGATTTATTCAAAAAAGTAAAACACTATAAAGTAATGGTTTTTGCAAATGAAACTGCTTCATTAGATAAAAAGTTTGATAGGTTTATAAAACGTAAAAAATATACGTCCATTTTTAGAGTTAATGACAGTGGAAGTACCGTTCAATTTTATTTTTTAGAAAATAAAAACACTATTAAAGAAATGGTATTAAAAATTAAAAGTGATGATTCTTACGTTTTGTTAGGTTTAAAAACCAACATTTCAAATAGCGATTTCGAATCTATTATTCAAAAAAATAATATTAAAATTACAAGTAATTAGGCAGTAATCTCTTTTTTGGTGTTTCCAGCAAAAACTTTGTTGTTAATAATTATAACTGGACGTTTTAAAAAAGTATATTCATCTAAAATAAGTTGTCTGTAATCTTTTTCAGTCAAGCTCTGATTTTTTAAGTCCATTTGTTTGTATTTTTTTGCGCGTCTGCTAAACAATGCTTCGTAGCTTTTTGTTAAAGCAAACAATTCTTCAAGTTGTTTTACGGTTATTGGTTCGGATTTAATTTCTTGTAAAACAAAGCTAGTAGTGTCCATTTTATTTAAAATTCTTCTACAAGTATCACAAGTTTTTAGGTAATAGATTTTTTTCATTTTTATTTAATAATGTGGAAAAGTAAATTTACCGTGTTTTTATTTTAAATTTGAATAAAATTTAAAAAAGATAAAATGCAAAAGAATTTTGATGATTTACTTCAAACCAGAAAATTTTTATTAAGTAAAATTGAAAACTTAACAGTTGAACAGTTAAATAAAATTCCAAAGGGGTTTAAAAATAATATTGCTTGGAATTTTACACATTTATTAGTAACTCAACAATTATTATGCTATAAATTATCTGGATTAAAATGTTTGATTTCTGATGAAATGATTGAAAATTTCCAAAAAGGGTCATCGCCAAATTATGATGTGACTATGGAAGAAATTGAAAAAAATAAAGAATTTTTTATTCAACTACCTATAAAATTAGAAGAAGATTATAATGCTGGAATATTTAAAGATTACACTTCTTATACTACAAGTATAGGTGTAACTTTAAATAGTGTAAAGGAGGCTATACCATTTAATTTGTATCATGAAGGAATTCATCTTGGTATTATTCTTCAATTATTAAAATTTATATAAAAATATGAGTTTGTTTGCAATAATATCTGTTCTAATAGTTATTTCAGCGTTATTTGGTTATTTAAATGTGCGTTTTTTAAAGCTGCCAACTACCATTGGTTTAATGGTAATTACCATTGTTTTTACCTTACTTATTTTAGCAACAAGTTTGTTTAATGATACCTTATTAGAACAAGAAAGGTTATTGATTTCTCAAATAGATTTTGAAACTGTTCTTTTAGATGTAATGTTAAGTTTCTTGCTTTTTGCGGGTGCCTTGCATACTAATTTTCAACAACTAAAGGTTCAGAGAAAACCGATTTTTGCATTTGCTACTTTCAGTACATTAACTTCTACCTTTTTAGTAGGAACCTTTTCTTATTTTTTATTAAAATTTGTTAATCTAGAAGTAGATTTTATTTATTGTTTATTATTTGGTTCATTAATTTCACCTACTGATCCAATTGCAGTTTTAGGAATTTTAAAACAAGTTGGTGCTCCTAAAAAACTGGAAACTAAAATTGTAGGAGAATCCTTGTTTAATGATGGAGTTGGAGTTGTAGTTTTTTTAACGATTTATCAAATTGCTAAAGGAGGGGGTAATATAACATTTGGTCATGTTGCTGAAATGTTTTTAGTAGAAGTTGTTGGTGGGATCGCTTTAGGATTATTATTAGGGTGGATTACTTATAGATTGTTAAAATCCATTGATGATTATGATGTTGAAGTAATTATAACAATTGCCGCGGTTATGGGTGGTACAGTTTTAGCTCAGTACTTACATTTATCTGCACCATTAGCAATGGTAACTGCAGGTTTAATTGTTGGAACCGATACAGTTAGAGATACATCTATGAGTGAAATAACAGAGCAATATGTAGATAAGTTTTGGGAATTGATTGATATACTTTTAAATACGATTTTATTTGTTCTTATAGGTATGGAAATACTTATTCTTACATTTGATAACCATTATATTTTAGCAGGTTTACTTTTAATTCCTACCTTATTGTTAGCGCGTTATTTATCGTTAATGTTACCTATTAAATTATATGCTAAAAAATTGGATTTTGTTCCAAAAACAAATTTAATAATGACTTGGGGAGGTTTGAGAGGTGGAATTTCAATAGCACTAGCTTTAAGTTTAACAAGTGAGATGCATAGAGATTTATTTTTGGTAATTACTTATATTATAGTGGTTTTTTCAATAATAGTTCAAGGATTAACTGTTGGGAAATTAATAAAGAAATTTACTAAATAACGACTTAATTTAGGTAGTATATATAACCAACATGAATCCATAAAAGCCAATCGTTATATTTGTTTTCTGGAGCTTGTCTGGCATTTAAACCATCTACATAGTTGGAGAAAAAGTACTGCCAACGAGATTCTATTAATAAATCTGAGTAAAACCCTAATTTTTTTCTTGTACCAATCCCTAAAGTTGCAGACATTGTAATCCCAGGGGTTATTCTAGCTGCATCAGGAAACTTGGTAGGGTCCCATTTCGGATATAAAATATCTTCATCTCTCCAATTACCTAAGTCTGAATAAATAGATGGGTTGTAAAAATCTACAAACGCTCCACCACTTATATAAGGTGACCACTGTAAATCGGGAATTCTTCTTGATCCAAAATCTACAATATCTACCCAATGAAACTCTAGCTGGGCACCTAAATTTACTAAGTAGGTTTTGCCATGGTGAGCTCGTAACCTTGCCCCTAGTTCCGATTGCTTTTCTGCCCATTGTCCAAAATGGTCTAACTGTGCTGACATATATGAAAGTTCTGCTCTAACTCTAAAGTGCTCAGCCCAATAATTTGTACGTTGATTCCATCTATATCTATAATCTGTAAAATTTAGATAATACACTGCACCAAAACCAAAGCCAACATTACCACCAACATTGCTTTTAAAGTTATTTCTTTCACCATAATCTGTTGTGAAGGATGCAGATCCAGAAATAAACCCAATTTCATGGCTACTTTCATCTTGGGCAAGAATACTTACCGTAAAAAAGCAAATGGAAATTAAGGGTAATATTTTAAAAAAATTATTCAACATTTGAGGTTTGGTTTATCAAATGTAATAAAATGAAAACAAAATACTTTAACTTATAAGTAATGATTTAATCTATAACAAAAATTTCGAATGGTTCCCAATTGGCTCTTAGTTCAAGTATTTTATCAAAAAATTTGATAATTTCAGGTTGCCGCTTCTCTAAAAAATTACCAGTATCCCATATTCCATTATTATTTTCATCAATGGTTACTCTTACAAAATAAGCACCAGGATCTAATAATTCGAATTTAACATTTTCAGGCTTATTAATTTTTGCCGTTCTAACAACAACATTTTTATTATTCAACAATTCAACAATAAATGATGTTTTTTTAGAGCTTACTATTTCAACATTTAAAATACCATAATCTTCAGGAGTTTTTGTTTGAATTTTAAAGGATAAACTGTCATTTGGAATTTCATAAATATCTGTAATTGCATTAGGAAGTATTTCAATGCTATAGTTAAATGCTGGTTTTTTATCAAAATTCAAAAATAATTTGTTTTTTGATTTTGCTAAAATAGCTTTAAAATCAACATTTAAAGTATCCTTATCTATTATTGAAATTAGCGAAGTATCAACCTTTATAATTGGAGTATTACTTAAAATTGCAAACGTATCTCTTAAGTTTAATGCACTACCAGTATTAGTAATTTTTAATGTATCAATTTTTGAACTCCTAAGGTTAGCAGTAAACTCTTCGATATAATCCCCTTTAGATACTGTAAAATTTAAAGAATCTGTTTCAAATGGTGTATACCAATAATTTATAGTGTCCTTGCCTTTTTCATAATTAATTTCAGATTTAAAATTCTCAGGAGTTTCAGATAAAAGTTTTATAATTAAATCTTCTGCTTTCCCTTTAAATCCAAATATTAAATGACCCTTACTAACTTCTTTTGGTTTAATTACTTTCAGTTTAGGAACTTCTTTAAAAATTGAAATGTTAAATATGGTATCATTGGTTGGAAGTGTTAAAGTATCTTTTACAAAACCTATTTTATCAATGTCGGGGTCGTAAATTTTATTATTGTTGGCATCTTTAAGGGCTATTAGTAAATATTTACCCTTTCTTATATTAGTTATTTCAAATAAAGTACTGTCTAATGTGTTTGAGATATATCTTGGTTTTTGTTTAAAAATTACAGAATCCGTAAATGTACTATCATATTCATATAGCATTACATCTAGATTTTTAGAAGGTTCTTTTACCTTTGGGTCAGTTACTTCTCCACTAATTACTAAGGAATCTATATAGGTTCCAGTTGAAAAAACATATTTAAAATTACCTAGTTTATTTTCCTCGTTATTATCAACAATACTATTTCCAAAATTATATGAATAAGTAGTATTGACATCTAATGTGTCTAAAATAGTAATTGAAATAAATTTACTGGCAGTCCCAGCTGGAGCAATTATAGGTTCATTTTTTTGAGGGGGAGAAATAATCAACTGAGTTTTTACATCTTTTAATTTTATATATTCATCAAAATAAATTTTAATTTTTTTATCTTTAAAATTAACAGTTTCATTTAAAGGTATAGCCTTTGTTAAAACTGGAGGAATAGAATCCTTTGGGCCACCTGTTGGAGTCCCTCTTCTTGCACAATTAAAAAATAAGCTTAACAGTATTAAGACACTTAAAACCTTAAAAAAAGATAACCTCATATAAATTTATTTTGATTACAAAATAACAATTATTTTATTTAAAAAACGCACTAATCATTTATGTATTATAATTTCCAAGTTTTTATTTAGTATAAGCCATTGTGGCAATACTGACTTTGGTATTATCAGACTTTTCTAATGTGTTTAAACAGGCCTCAAGAGTTGCCCCTGTGGTTATAATATCATCTATTAATAGAATATGTCTATTTTTAATAAGTTCTTTATTTTTAATAATAAATTGATGTTCTGCATTTTTCCATCTATCGAAACGTAATTTTTTAGTTTGAGTTTTTGTTGAAGAAGTTTTAATTAAAACATCTTCATAAAATGGGATATTTAATTTAAACGATAAACTTTTTCCAAAAGTTGAAACTTGGTTGTAACCACGAATTTTCTTTTTTTTCTTATGAAGAGGAACAGGGATAATACAATCAACATCATTAAATCTTTTTGATTCTAATATTTCTTCACCTAACCAATTACCAATTAAGTTACCAATTTGTTGTTGGTTATTGTATTTTAGCTCGTGCATAAGTTGTTGAACTTTCCCTTTTTTTAAAAAGTAGAATAAACTTGTAGCTTCTTCTATAGGGAATCTGCCGTAAAATATTTTTTCAACCAAGTTGTTTTTTTCTCTTGTAAAATTGGTTAATGGTAAGTCATGTCTGCATTTTAAGCAAATAGATTGCTCATTTGTTGTAAGTGGATCTTTACAGCACAAACATATTTCAGGGTAAAAAATATTAAATATTTCTTTGAGAAAATTCATAGCTTTTTGGTGAAATTAAAAAAAGATTTAATTCAGTCAAAATATATTGAAAAAATTATAGAGTTATAAAATAAAAGTTTTAACTTTATATGCCTTAAATAAATTAGGTGCCCTCAAATTTAATTACAAATAATTACAATTTATTTTAACGTTTAACGTTCAACAAAATAATCCCCCTAAAACTTAAAAAATGGAAGAAAATAAAAAATCAAACAGTAAAGCAATTGTAATAGTTTTAGCTGTATTACTTGTTGCAGCTTTGGCATATACTTTTTATAATATGAATGAGCACAAAAAGTTGACTGATGCTATTACAGTTGAGAAAGAAGAAATTGAACTAAACTTGGACAATATGATTGTTAAGTATGAAGATGCAATTGGACAAAACACATCATTATCTAATGAATTAGTGTTTGAACGAGATAGAATAATTGCCTTAAGAGATTCCATAAAAGGATTAAAATCTACAAATCTTAGTTTAATATTTAGATATAAAAAGGAAATTTCAAAATTAGAAGAAAACAATAAAAAATTATTCTTGCTGAATGAAACATTAACTAGCGAAAATAAAACATTAACTAAAAATTTAGATAGTGCAAGAGTTAATATTTCAAGACAACTTGCTGTAAATGATACGTTATCAATGAATAATCAATATTTGACTGAAAAAGTAGCTATAGGCTCTATGTTAAAAGTAAATTCAGCTAATGTGTTGGGAATGAGAGAAAAAACAAATGGAAAATTAGTGGAAACCTCAAGAGCAAGAAATACAGATGCATTTAGAATTAACTTTACTGTAGCTAAAAATGAAATTTCTGAACAAGGAGAGCGTGCAGTCTATATTCAAATTGTTGATGTTACAACAGGAGAAACAGTTGCAAGTAAAGGATCTTTAGCTTTGGCAGATGGTAAAGAAATTAATTATAGCGATGCTACAACAATAAATTATTTGAATGAAGCTATAGATGTTGTGTCTTTGGTTGAAGTTGATAGAGATATAATTGAAAGAGGGCTTTATGCAGTAAATATTTTTGTTGAAAACAGAATTGTAGGAGTAACTCAAATTACGTTAAAGTAACAAAAGAAAACTCCAAATTAATATTATTTAATGTTGATTAGGTGGAAATAGTTTCGGCTATTTCCACTTTTTTATTTTTTAGTAATAAAAGCTTTACTATTTTTGCGCAATGGCAAATCAAGATGATCAATTTAAAAAAGTAGTTTCACATGCAAAAGAATACGGATACGTATTTCAATCTAGTGAAATTTATGATGGTTTAAGCGCAGTTTACGACTACGCTCAAAACGGTGTAGAGTTAAAGAAAAATATTAGAGATTACTGGTGGAAGGCAATGGTGCAAATGCACGAAAACATTGTAGGTTTAGATGCTGCCATTTTTATGCACCCTACAACCTGGAAAGCTTCAGGCCACGTAGATGCATTTAATGATCCTTTAATAGATAACAAAGATTCTAAAAAAAGGTATAGAGCTGACGTTTTAATTGAAGACTATGTTGGTAAATTGGATGCTAAAATTGAAAAGGAAGTTGAAAAAGCGGCAAAACGTTTTGGAGATTCTTTTGATAAAGAACAATTTTTAGCAACAAACCCACGAGTAGTTGGTTATAAGGAAAAAGGGGATGCAATTTTACAACGAATGGGTAAATCTTTAGAGAAGGAGGATTTAGCAGATGTAAAAGCTCTAATTGAAGAATTGGAAATTGGTTGTCCATTGTCTGGTTCTAAAAATTGGACCGATGTAAAGCAATTTAACCTAATGTTTGGCACTAAATTAGGTGCGTCAGCTGATACTGCGATGGATTTATATTTACGTCCTGAAACAGCTCAAGGTATTTTTGTTAACTTTTTAAATGTTCAAAAAACAGGTAGAATGAAAATTCCTTTTGGAATTGCTCAAACAGGAAAAGCGTTTAGAAATGAGATAGTTGCACGTCAATTTATTTTCCGTATGCGTGAATTTGAACAAATGGAAATGCAATTTTTTGTACGTCCTGGTACTCAAAAAGAATGGTACGAACAGTGGAAGGAATCGCGTTTAAAATGGCACCTTTCTTTAGGAATGGGTGAAGATAATTACCGTTTTCATGATCACGAAAAATTAGCACATTATGCAGATGCTGCCGCAGATATTGAATTTAGATTTCCATTTGGATTTAAAGAATTAGAAGGAATTCATTCACGTACAGATTTTGATTTATCAAGTCACGAAAAATTCTCAGGTAAAAAATTACAGTATTTCGACCCAGAAATAAATGAACGTTATGTGCCGTATGTTGTTGAAACATCTATTGGTTTAGATCGTATGTTTTTAGCAGTTTTCTCACATTCGTTGCAAGAAGAGGAATTGGAAAATGGTACTACTAGAACAGTTTTAAAATTACCAGCGGTATTAGCGCCAACAAAAGCAGCGATTTTACCTTTGGTTAAAAAGGATGGATTGCCAGAAATTGCTCGAAAAATTGTTGAAGAATTAAAATGGGATTTCAATGTAGATTATGATGAAAAAGATGCTGTTGGAAGACGTTATAGAAGACAAGATGCTGTAGGAACTCCTTTTTGTATTACAGTAGATCACGAAACTTTAAATGATGGTACGGTAACCATAAGATATAGAGATACTATGGATCAGCAGCGTGTTAAAATTTCAGAATTGAAAGATCTTATTAAACAAGAAGTTGATGTTAAAAGTTGGTTGATGAAAATGTAAACTAGTAAATTATATAATAAAAAAGCCGAGCATTGCTCGGCTTTTTTATTATACAATTTTTAGATTTTCTAATTTGAGAATAATTTTACAATATCGTTTCCATTAGCTAAAAGTAGTAAAGCAATTAATAGAATAAATCCAGTAATTTGAGCATATTCTAAAAACTTATCGTTTGGTTTTCTACCAGTAATCATTTCATACAATGTAAACACAACATGACCCCCATCTAAAGCAGGAATAGGTAATAAATTCATAAAACCAAGCATTATTGATAAAAATGCAGTAATTCCCCAAAAAGATTTCCAACTCCAAGTTGAAGGGAAAATATTACCAATTGCTATAAAACCACCAATACTTGTAGCTCCTTTTTTAGTAAAAACGTATTTAAATTGGGTGATATAATCTTTTAATGTCCAAATGGCCAAAGAATTTCCTTTTGAAATACTTTCTAGAAATGAATAATCTTTATGGTCTATGGTAAAACCTCGTTGCTGGTAATTTGAAACACCAATAGTTTTATCTTCATTTGGAACAATGGAGATGCTTTTAATTACTCCATCTCTTTCAACATCAAGCGTTAATTCTTTTTCTGTTGCTTTTGAAGCTAGTTCAGAAAATTCTTGCCAATAAGAAACAGGTGTATTATTAACAGCAATTATTCTATCATTCTTTAAAATTCCAAATTTTTCAGCAGGTGAACCAACAACAACTGTATCAACAATAGGAATTGTTCTGGCACTAAAAGGTTCCATTACACCTTTTTCCCACATAATACTGCCAATATCTTCAGGAATAGATAAGGTTTCTTCTGAACCATCTTCGTGAATAACATCTAAAGAAGTGATTCCTCTTAAAAATAAATGTTTGTTAACATCTGTTACATCTAAAGGAACTTCACCATTAAATTTGGTGATTTTATCACCATCTTTAAAGCCAAATTCTTCGAATGTTTCATGTACTGCAAAACCATTTATTACAGCATCTGGTTTAACAAAATCAATTCCCCAAACAAAAGTGATCATAATGTAAATTAGAATTCCTAAAATAAAATTTACAATTACGCCACCAAGCATAATAATTAAGCGTTGCCAAGCTGGTTTAGATCTAAATTCCCAAGGTTGAGCAGGTTGTTTCATTTGCTCAGTATCCATACTTTCATCAATCATACCAGATATTTTTACATATCCACCTAAAGGAATCCAACCAATTCCGTATTCAGTATCTCCAATTTTCTTTTTTAATAAAGAGAATTTGTAATCAAAAAATAAGTAAAATTTTTCGACACGAGTTTTAAATATTTTTGCAGGAATAAAGTGTCCTAATTCGTGCAATACTATTAAAAACGATAAACTTAAAATAAACTGAGAGGCCTTTATCAATATTTCCATAAATGTCTTTTCAAAATCTAAAATCGCACAAATGTACGGTTTTAAATACGGTTTTAAAAAATGATTAATTGACTAATTAGTTGTTTTAACAAAGTTTTAAAATACTTACACAACAATGATTACTATTTGTGCTAAATTTGTGTTTTAATTTTACGTATAAAATGGATCTAAAATTCTTTAAAAAATCAATACCTACTTTAATTGTAATGGCAATTTTTTCATTTATAATGATTTATGCTATATATTCTTTATTAACTCCTGAAAAAAAACTACCAATTTATAATCCTTCTGATGTTAATCCAAAATTAGTTGATGAGAGTGTTGTACATGTTAGGAGAAATCATAAGGTATCAGATTTTGAATTAATCAATCAAAATGGTGAAACTGTTACTCAGGAGGATTATAAGGATAAGATTTATGTTGCCGATTTTTTCTTTACAAGATGTATGACTATTTGCCCTGTTATGACAAATAATATTGGAAAATTACAAGAAGTTTTTAAAAATGATGATGATATTATGTTTTTATCACATTCTGTAACTCCTGTTATTGATAGTGTTTCGGTGTTAAAAGAATATGCCGTTAATAAAGGTGTAATTGCCGGGAAATGGAATATTACAACTGGATCCAAAAAGCATATTTATGAATTGGCTCGAAAAAGTTATTTTGCCGTTTTAGATGAAGGAGATGGTGGTTTACAAGATTTTATTCATACTGAAAATTTTATTTTAGTTGATAAAAAGAAACAGATTAGAGGCTTTTATGATGGAACGGATAATGAAGATATTCAGCGATTAATTACTGATATAAAAATACTCCAACGCAATTCTAAAGATTAATGATAAATGTCATAGTTTAGAATCATTCTAATTTAGTATATTTGCTCATTATTTATAATCAGTCTTAATAATGTTTAAAACTATTGCATCTTTAAAAATTGGAGAAAAAGCTTTTATAGAAAAACTTTGTTTAGACAATATCCCTTTAAAATTGCTTGAAATGGGTTGTTTGCCTGGTATTGAGGTGCAATTAATCCAAAAAGCACCAATGCAAGATCCATTATATATTAAAGTAAACGGAAGCCATTTAGCTATTAGAAAAGAAACTGCTGAAAAAATAACTGTTGTTAACTACTAACAAAAAATGGGTGTTGACAAGGTTATTAAAGTTGCTTTAATTGGAAATCCAAACACTGGAAAAACTTCATTATTTAATCAACTTACTGGTTTAAAACAAAAAGTAGGAAACTATCCTGGAATAACTGTTGAAAAAAAACAGGGTTTTTG
>Ga0102811_1000438_pt1 | contig 20628 bp, 20 predicted proteins | sample ColrivemetaGS705_FD_84507 | JGI IMG/M metagenome (GOLD analysis project Ga0102811, IMG submission 84507) | Estuarine microbial communities from the Columbia River estuary - Flood tide ETM metaG S.705 | ecosystem: Environmental > Aquatic > Marine > Intertidal zone > Estuary | place: USA: Columbia... | reverse complement strand
CCAATAATTTGAAAAGTCTAGACCTGCTTTCTGGTTCGCATGACTTAAGAGCTTTGTGATATTCGCGTTACGAATTTGAGACTCATTTGGTTTCCAGATCGGTGAATCCACTGATTCCTCCTCAAACAATACCGATAATTGTTTTAATTATACTTTTTACCCCATCGTTCTAGAGAAATGGTTGCAATAAAAATGATAAACATACCGACCCACTGACTCATCCCAAGGGCATCTTGCAAAAGCATCACACCTAAAAGTATTGTAAATACTGGCTCTAGATACATTACGTTAGATGTCCTAACAGGCCCAATGAGAGAGATTGATTTAAAGAAAAAATAGAAGCCTCCACTCATTCCCATTGCGGAGAGAATACTCCACATGAGCATTTCAGATGAGACCGATGCAATTGGATCCGAATTCAGGATAAAGTATATGGATACAAATATTAATGAAGGCAAGACTGTTATGTATTTAACGAGTCCCCAACCAGACTCAACGCTATCGTGCCTGGATAGAATGTTGACTGTGACTTGAGCGCAGGAGGCAACCAAGCCCCAAAATATGCCCCACAAATTCCAATCACTTGAGTCGCCCTGAACCAAAACCCAAATACCAAATAGCGAAACTAATAGAGCGGCAACTGATAAAAGATCAATGGATCTACTTTTGATAAGAGAATTTACAAAAAAGGTAATGATAGGGAACGTGTAAATCACGACTACAGCAAGGCTCAGCGGAATTAACTTGATTGAATACATGTAAGAAGAAATAAAGAGGGCCTGGAACAGACTTATTAAGATGAGTCTAGTATGAGCTGATCTACTTTTAGCTTTCTTAGGTGACTTATTTAGAATGCTTGCAAATATAAAGGTGCTGACATAGCGTACCGAGAGAAGAAGGAATACAGTTCCTCCGACTCCATAAAAATACGGGACTACTGTAGCAGCAAGAGAGAAAAAGAATGCCGCTAATATTGCCGTGATAACGCTTGCCGATAGATTATTGGACACAGTAAGTTAAGAATCACAAATGATAAGAGCCTGCATTTTAAGTCTCTTGAAGATAGAACGTCAAGGAATAAATTTAATTTAGCCCTTAATCCTTTTCATTATTGATTCAGGATCGTTGGTGGTAATTGAACTTGCTCCCCACTCGATTAACTTTAATGCGATATCTGCATCATCTATCGTCCAAGAGTGATACTCTAAGCCAGCATCAATCACTTTATCCACAAATAATTTTGAAGATTCATTGTCAGTTGAGATTCCATTCGCATTTATCTCTAAAGCCTCATCAATTAATCTATCAAAATCTCGGCCATCCTCACAAGAATAAAGAAAAAATCCTTTGTAAACTGGATTTAATGCCTTTAACTCTTTTATCACATCAGAATGAAATGAAATAACCACTATATCATCTGGACTCATTTCAGAATTGGAAAGCTGATTCAAAAGCGGAGAGAGAATTTCAGGGCCACACTTGATTTCAATGAAAATTTTCTTTCCTTTTGGAGCGCTCTGGATTACCTCAGACAATGTCGGAATTTTTAGATTGAGATTAGAGTCTCCTTTAGAACTTAGTTCTAATTCTTTTAAATCTTTAAGAGTTGAGTTGTGGATCACTGCCTTAGTGTTGCAGACTCTCTCAGTGTCATCATCATGGATACAAATAATTTCACCATCTTTAGTTAAATGGAAGTCGCCTTCGATTCCATCAACACCGAGCTCCCAAGATGCCTCAAAGGCTGGCAGAGAGTTTTCAGGGAATGTAAATGAGACTCCACGATGCGCAATAATCATAAAGCCATTCTACAGAAAATCTAATAAAAACTTGGGTCAGTTAGAAGAGTGAAACAGATAGATTCATCCAAAAACTCGGCATTAAGCCAATGATTAATATCAGGATACCATTTAAGGACAGAACAACCTTTAGATCAATTGGAGCGGAGACAATAATTTCTTTATCTGACTCGTCAAAGTACATGGTTTTAATGACTTGTAAATAATAATAAGCACTGATGACTGCAAAAATAACTGCTACGACTGCCAGAATGACGTAACCCTCAGATATCACCTGTTGAAGGATAAATAGCTTAGAATAAAACCCAATAAAAGGAGGAACTCCTGCCATTGACAGCATTACCACAAGCATAATTAGAGCAAACCATGGAGAGTGCTTACTAAGGCCTTTGAAGTCTGAAACTTGGTCAGCTTCAAAACCATTTCTATTCAGCGCTATGATGGACCCAAAAGCTGCTAGACTCATTAGAATATAAGCCAATACATAAAATACAGCTGAACCATAACCCTCTAAAACTCCTGTCATAAAGCCCAGGAGTACAAACCCTACATGCGATATAGTTGAATAAGCGAGCATTCTTTTAATATTCACTTGAGTCAATGCAACTAGCGATCCGACAGCAATGGAAAGGACAGCTAGGATCATAAATAAATCAGCCCAATACTGCTGAAAATTACCCAAACCATCAATAAGCAGTCGAACTAATAAGGCAACTGCCGCAATCTTTGGAACCGTTGATAGAAACATTGTGACTGAAGTAGGTGAGCCTTGATAGACATCTGGCACCCACATATGAAAAGGAACTGCACCAAGTTTGAAAGCAACACCGATTACAAGAAAAACTAGACCAAAATTAAGAATCAATGTTTCTTGAGATTCTAGTGTGGATGAACTTGCAAAATTTGATATCTGGGCAATATCTAAGCCACCAGTTATGCCATAGATCATCGACATTCCATACAGCAGCAAGCCTGAAGCAATAGCACCTAAAACAAAATACTTTAATGCTGCCTCAATCGCAAAGGCTCTATCCCTTGCAGTTGCTATAAGTGCATAAAGTGAGAGTGACATTATTTCCAATCCCAAATACAAAGTAAGGAGGCTATGTCCAGATATCATAACCATCATTCAAGGATGGACATTAGCGCAAGAATGAAATATTCGTTCCTTAATAGCTCATGGACTATAAGGTATTGACGAGAGTAAACAAGCGCAATCACTGAAAACCCAAGAACAAATACTTTAAAGGTTGAGCCTAAATTATCCAGCACGAATGTCCCAGAGAAAATAGTTGCGCTCTCACCAATTAGATTAAACGCAAGAAAACCTGTAATTATTAGCGCCAATTGAGACAAATGATAAGAATATTTTTTGTATTTCTCACTAACAAATAAATCAAATAATAAAATAAAAGAAATTGCGCTTAGGAGAAAAAGCTCCGGCAAAATAAAGATTAGTTCTGAAACATTAAAGTTAAAATTCATCATAATATAGCTGGTATTTTAGTCGTAAGGGACTGCTCTAAAAGGTTTGCGATAGAAATATGCATTACCTCAATTACGGGCTGAGGATAAATACCCATCCACAATACCGCCACCGCAAGAATTGAAAGGACACCAAATTCTCTGGCGTTAACATCACTCAGCGTTTTTACATCTGGATTGACAATTGGTCCCCAAAATACCCGTTTAACCATCCATAGTGTATATGCCGCACCAACTATCAGAGTCATAGCAGCTAAAAATGCGTACCAAAAATTTGCTTGAAGCGCACCTAGGATGACCATAAATTCTCCAACAAAACCGGAGGTACCTGGGAGTCCAGCATTTGCCATTGCAAACAAAACAGCAAAACCTGTAAATTTTGGCATTGAATTGACAACACCGCCGTAAGTAGAAATTTCCCTGGAATGAAGACGATCATATAGCACGCCAACTACCAAGAACATAGCGGCAGATATGAAGCCATGAGAAACCATTTGAATCATTGCTCCCTCTAGCCCAAGGTATGCACTTTCAATACTTGCTCCAGCAATCGATATAAGTTCACCATTTGAGTCCATTTTCATAATTGAGAATAAAGCGAAGACACCTAAAGTAACGAACCCCATATGAGAGATTGAGGAGTAAGCAATTAATTTCTTCATGTCTTTTTGAACTAAAGCAACGAAGCCAATATAGACAATGGCAATTAATGAGAGCACGATGACAACAAAAGAAAAATAGGATGATGCATCTGGCGTTATAGGTAGTGAGAATCTAAAGAATCCATAACCACCCATTTTCAACATAATAGCAGCTAGAATTACTGAGCCCCCTGTTGGCGCCTGAACGTGGGCATCAGGAAGCCATGTATGAACTGGAAACATTGGAACTTTGACCGCAAATGCAAGGAAAAATGCCCAAAAAATCCAGCTCTGCTGACTCAATGTTAATGGCAAAGAATGCATATCAGAAATAGCAAATGAACCACCAAGGTTGTACATATAAATGAGTGAAACAAGCATAAATACCGAACCTAGGAATGTGTACAAAAAGAACTTAATTGAGGCATAAACACGATTTTGACCACCCCAAACTCCTATGATTAGAAGCATTGGTATTAATGAAGCTTCCCAAAAAACATAGTAAAGCATTGAGTCCATTGCTGAGAAGACACCAATAATGATCCCCTCCATCATTAAAAATGCAGCCATGTAATCAGCCACCCTATTTTTAATAACCTCCCACCCAGCAATGATGACCAATATTGTAGAAAAAGTAGTCAAGATAATCAAAGGCATTGAAATTCCATCTATTCCCAGATGATAAAAAATATTAAACTGAGAAATCCAGCTCATTTTTTCAACAAACTGCATCGATGATGTATTTGTATCAAAGTCTAAAAACAAATTTATAGATAAAAGAAAGACGAGTATTGATATGCCAGCGCTGACCCATCTTGCAAGTTGGCTTCTATTATTTCCAATCAACAGTACTGCGCCAGCTCCAAAAATAGGCAACCAAATCAAAATACTTAGCAATGAATCCATACTTCTACCTTAACTTAAAAATGAATAATCTGAAGCGATTAACACCCAACCCAAAACAAGCATCAAACTTACTATCATAAAGAATGCATAGTGGTAGACATAGCCAGTCTGAACAGGTCTTATGAAGGCGCCCAAATAACGTGTAAATTTCGCACTCCCATTGACAAGTAGCTTGTCAATTAAAGCCATATCTGAGACCTTCCAAAGGAGATTACCAATCTTAAGTGCACCCTTCACAAAGATAATTTCATTTAACTTATCAAAGCCATAAAGAGAGTTCAGCACATAGTTGGTTCTCTTGAGTTTAGACTGAATCGTCTCTGCCCAATCAGTTCGATACAAACAAAACACCCACGCTGTAATACCGCCGCCAATCATCATCCAGAATGGAAGTGTAACTACAGAATGAGTTATGAGTGCGAATGCAGAGTGGAAATGACTTTTAAGTTTGTCTAAAGCATGGTGCGATGAATCGATAGTAATTGCATTTTCTAGCCATCCGCCAAATAACATGGGCTCAATAGTAAAGTAACCTATTACAACTGAGGGTATTGCAAGGAGAACTAGGGGTACCGTTATTGATGGAGCAGTCTCATGAAGGTGCTCCTCAGTATGGCTATCAACTCTAGATTCACCATGAAAAACTAAGAACAATAATCTCAAACTATAAAAGGCAGTTATAAATACGCCCAGCACAACAGCGAAGTAGGCCCATCCTGCAAAAGGCAAATCAGAATAATGTACGGCTTCAATAATCATATCTTTTGAATAGAAGCCTGCAAATCCAGGGAATCCGATTAAAGCCAACGTACCTAGAAGCGAGGTCATATAAGTGATAGGCATTTTCTTTCTGAGGCCACCCATTTTTCTGATATCTTGTTCGTGGTGCAGAGCGACAATGACAGAACCAGCTGCCAAAAAAAGTAACGCTTTAAAAAAGGCATGCGTCATGAGGTGAAATATCGCAACAGAGTAGGCGCTGACTCCAAGTGCAACAGTCATATAGCCAAGCTGAGAGAGGGTTGAATAAGCAACGACTTTTTTAATGTCATTTTGAACAATTCCAAGCAATCCCATAAATAATGCAGTGATTGCACCGATAACCATAACAACTGTCAATGCTACATCACTTAATTCAAATAGAGGTGACATACGAGACACCATGAATATACCTGCAGTAACCATCGTTGCAGCGTGAATCAACGCTGAGATTGGCGTTGGGCCTTCCATTGATCCTGGCAGCCAAACGTGGAGTGGGACCTGGGCCGACTTGCCCATTGCTCCAACAAAGAGTAGAAGACATACAACCGTTATAGCAGAAAAATCACCAAATAATGTTTGTCCTACAATGAGCTCTTTTTGACTGAATGTTTCAGCATAGTCAAGCGTTCCAAAAAACATGAGAACGAAGGCAATTCCTAAAAGAAAGCCAAAGTCTCCAACACGGTTCACAAGGAAAGCTTTAAGATTTGCTTCAATCGCTGATTCTTTGTGATGCCAAAATCCAATCAAAAGATAAGACACCAATCCAACAGCCTCCCATCCAAAGAAGAGCTGCATGAAATTGTTTGAGATTACAAGGGTAAACATTGCAAAAGTAAAAAGGGATATGTAACTAAAAAATTTAGTGTAGCCCTTGTCATCATGCATGTAGCCGATGGTGTATATATGGACCATTAGAGAAACAAATGAAACAACGACCAGCATCACCGCGGTAAGATTATCGACTAGAAACCCTACACTAATATTGAGGCTTCCAATTTGCATCCATGTGTATATATTTTGGTTAAAAATATCAGCATCATTTAAAACGTGGTGATTGAATACATATAGAGACAGAACAGTAGAAATAGCAACGCCCAGAATGGTAATAGAATGAGATAACTTTCTGCCTAATTGATTGCCTGCAAGTCCTACAATCAGAGAGCCAATCAAGGGTGCTAGAACAATGGTCAAGTAAATATTAAGCATCACTACCCCTTCAAAGTATTAGTGACATCAATATCTATCGAGCCACGATTTCTGTACATCAATGTCAAAATCGCAAGGCCAATAGCAACCTCTGCTGCAGCCACTGTCAAAATAAAGAATACAAATATTTGTCCAGACAGATCTGAGCCATAAAAAGAAAAGGCAATAAAGTTTGTATTAACTGCCGCCAAAATTAACTCAACACACATCAATATCATGATGATGTTTGTTCTATTGATAAATATTCCAGCAAGACCAATACAAAAAACAATTGAGCTGAGAATCAGGTAGTCAGAAAGTGCTATCATTTTGACTCCTTAACTTTATCTTTATTGATAGTAGCAAACTTCATCCTATCTTTTGCTTGAACGTTGATTTGCTCTGAAATAATTTGTTTCTTACTATTAATCTGATTCCTGTGAACTAGGGTTATTGCTGCAATAATTGCAATCAATAGAAGTATCGCTGCGAGTTCAAATGGATAGACATAGATTGTATAAAGCTGCTCAGCAATAGCAGTAATATTGCTATAAGATGAACCATGTTTTTCTGGCATTCCTACTACCTCAAGATCGAAAGGACCAGCGTTCAAAACTAGGGCCATTTGAACAATGACTACAATGGATACAAAAATACCCAGAGGAAGATAACGCGTAAACTGAGCTCTAAGTGTTGACTGCTCTGTGTCCAGCATCTTGATTACAAACATGAAAAGAACCATAACAGCACCCACATAAATCAATATGAGTGTGATAGCCAAAAACTCTGCTTCAAGAAGTAGCCAGAGACTTGCTGCACTGAAAAAAGTCAGGATGAGCCAGAGTGCTGCTTTTGCAGTATTTCTAGAGGTAATCATCACAAATGAGCTCACGACAAAGAAAAACGAGAACACATAAAATAAGATTGATGTAAATTCCATAACAGCCCTTACCTATATTTGGAGTCTTCTAATCTAGCCTTATTAATGGCCTCTTCATTTTCATCGCCAATAGCTAATAGGCTTTTTTTATCAATAATACTTCCCTCTCTTGACTCGAATGCATAATCAAAGATATGCGTCTCAACAATTGCATCAACTGGGCATGCTTCTTCACAAAAACCACAAAAAATACACTTAAATAAATCAATATCATATTGGGTTGTTCTTCTCGTTCCATCTTCTCTCATTTCTGAGTCAATAGTGATTGCATTTGCTGGGCAGACTGCTTCACACAGTTTGCATGCTATACATCTCTCTTCACCATTTGGATAACGACGCAAGGCATGAAGGCCCCTAAATCTAGGAGAAATCGGTGTTCGCTCCTCAGGGAATTGGACAGTGATTTTTTTATTAACAAGCTCTTTACTTGTGACCTTGAGGCCAGTTCGTAGCTCACCAAGGCTAAAGTCATTCACTAATTTTTTAACTTTATTGATCATTTCTCATTCTCCTTAAAACCAAGGTCCAATATTTAATTGAGTCATCAATGCCACGACAAATATCCAAACAATTGTCAATGGCAAGAAAACCTTCCAACATAATCGCATAATTTGGTCATACCTAAATCTAGGGAATGAGGCACGTATCCAAAAATACAAGAATAAAAAGAAACTCATCTTAGCCAAAAGCCAAATTAAATCCGGAACAAATGCAAACCAACTCTCAAGATATGGAATGCCATCAAATGGGGAATGCCAACCACCAAAGAATAACAAAACCGCAAGCATAGCCATGAATATCATGTTGAAGTATTCGGCCATAAAAAATAATGCAAAAGGCATTCCAGAATACTCTACATGCGTTCCTCCAACAATTTCTGACTCACCCTCTACAACATCAAAAGGCGCTCTATTCGTCTCAACTAATGCACCAATCCAGAATACGATCATCATTGGAAATAATGGAATCCAATACCAATTCAATATACCGCCAGATTGACTTTCAACCACAGTATTCAGGTTGACTGAACTCGCAATCATGACTACCGTTACTAAAACAAAACCTATAACAAGCTCATAAGAGATAAGAAGCGCTGTACTTCTTAGCGCTCCTAAAAGAGGATATTTTGAATTAGAGGCCCAGCCTGCGAGAACAATACCGTATACACCCACTGATCCAATTGCCATCACATAAAGCAGACTTATATCTAGGTTGGCAATATAAAAATCCTCACCAAAAGGAACTACTGCCCAAACTGCGACTGCTGGCACAAATGCTAAAACAGGTGCCAATAAAAATAGGTAAATGTTTGACTTTGAGGGAAAAATAATTTCTTTAAATAGCATCTTAAAGACATCTGCAAATGGCTGCAGAAGGCCAAATGGGCCAACACGATTAGGCCCAATTCTTAGCTGCATAAAACCAATCACTTTTCTTTCTGCATAGGTCATATACGCCATCGCAATAATTAAAGGAAAGATCAATGCTAAACCTTTAATTACAATAATTATTACGTCTGCTAAGCCGCCATTAAACCAAGGTATTAAGTGGTGAATAAGCTCGACGAATGATTGCCACATAACCGATTCCCCCTAAACCCTTCTGGCCTGACTAGTGTGAACAAAAACACAATCTTCTGCGACATCATCTGAGATTGAGACTGGCACTCCTAGGTAAAGATCATCTTGGCTAAGACTTAATTTCTTTGCTGTTGACTTTGCAATATATGCACTATTAATCTTTCCTATGTTTGACTCCTGAAGAGCTTTTGCTCTTCGAGTCACATTATCAATTGCGTAAGGAGCATACTGCCATAGCGTTGTAATATCTGAGTCTTCAAAACTCTCTGCAAAGGAGCCATTAATTTGGGTCTGCACCTTTGAGGATAATAGCGCTTCTTCTGCTACCTGTGATGAATCTACAAAGCTGAAGCCTTCTAGCTCAAGCAAATCTGCCATTACTTTGATAATTTTCCATCCAGGCTTAGAGTCTCCAGGACTTTTAACAGAGGCACTAAATGACTGAGCTATTCCATCAAAGTTGATATGAGTTCCAGATGTTTCATAAAAAGAAGCCATAGGGAGAATAACATCAGCACTTAAAAGGGTTGATTGATCTTCAAAACTTGTTAGTGAAACAACAAAGACGTCATCCTTGTTAAATAAATCCATTGCTAGCTTTGGATTAAAAAAGTCATACTGACTGTCTACATCCATTAATAAGAATGCTTTGCAACTTTCAGTGAGCATAGAGGCTGCATTCATTCCCTGTTTAGTTGGAATAAAGCCAACTTTTTCAGCAGAATGGGCATTACCTGAAAGCGTCAAATTAGCAATTTTTGAATTTGAAATTTGTGCAATTTGAGAGACAGTACTAATAATTACTGAGTTACTAGGATTACTCTTTAGATGTTCTCCTAAAACAATTACTCCATTTTCAGAAGCAATTAAATCATCGGCAATCTTGTCATGCTCATCACTGGAGTTAACCTTTGATAGCTGTTCAGGTAAATCAGCCTTTGTCTTTAGATAGAGAGACTTAAGAATAGACTGAAGAGCTGGTAATAATGCTTGCGGAGCGGTCAAAAGGTCTATTTTTGTCTTAAAGTTAAAATCAAATTTCTTGCTATTAATTGTGTTGACCGTTGCGCCATTGATAACTGCCTTCCTAATACGATGGTTAATCATAGGCTGCTCTAAACGTGTGTATGAACTCAAAATTAATGCATGATCTACTGACTCAATTTCAGATAGAGTAATACTTGAATCCATCGAACTTCCAGGACTCAAATTAGCATGATCTAATCGAAAATCAATATTTTCTGTTCCAAAGCCGCGAGCTAATTTTTGCATCAAATAGTATTCTTCGAGCGAAGCATTTTTTGAGGCCAAGACACCTAACTGCTCTGGTCTCTCTGCATTATTTTTGATCCCTTCAATTGCAAAGGCAAGTGCTTCTTGCCAGTCAACTTCCAGCCATTCACCATTTTTTTTGACTTTAGGTTTAAGTGAGCGACTCTCATGATTTAAACCCTCATATGAGAAGCGGTCTCTATCAGAAATCCATGTTTCATTTACCGAGTCATTGTCTCTAGCAACGACTCTCTTCACTTTGCCTCTGTATGATTGCGTAAAGATATTAGAGCCAACCAAATCATGTCGAGCAACACTCTGAACTGCGTTCATTTGCCAAGTTCTTGCTTCATACCTGAAAGGCTTTGAAGTGAGAGCGCCCACTGGACAAACGTCAATCATATTACCTGAAAGCTCTGACTGAATACCTTCCGTCAAAAAAGGTTCAATTTTTACACCTTCGCCTCTGCCGGTTCCACCCATCTCCACAATACCAGCGACTTCAGCACCAAATCTTACGCAGCGGGTGCAGTGTATGCATCTTGTCATATCTGTTTGAATGAGAGCGCCAATGCCTTTATCTGGAACGATTCTTTTTCCTTCATTAAATTTCGAAACATCCGAGCCATATTCCATTGCAACATCTTGAAGTTCGCATTCTCCGCCCTGATCACAGATAGGACAATCTAAAGGGTGGTTAATCAATAAAAACTCCATGACCGCTTTTTGAGCAAACTTGGCTTTATCATTTTTTGTATGAATTTTCATGCCACTCGCAGCAGGAGTTGAGCAAGCTGGTTGAGCCTTGGGCACTCCCTCAATATCGACTAGACACATCCTACAATTTGCCGCAACTGACAACTTTTTGTGATAACAAAAGCGAGGAACTTCTATTCCTTCTCTATCCGCAATAGTAATAATGGAGTCGCCTTGATTAGCGCTCAATAGCTGGCCATCAATTTCAATTTCAATTTCAGACACTTGCCACTTCCTCAATTAAATTATGTTCCACTTCAACCATGCTTCTGCCATGTTCAATATAGTACTCAAATTCTTCTCTAAAGTGTTTAATGAAGCTTTCAACAGGAGTTGCAGCTGCGTCTCCAAGAGCGCAGATTGTATTTCCCATAATTTTTTCTCCAACTGACAACAGTAAATCAAGATCTTCTTTTTTGCCATTTCCGTCAAGAATTCTTTGAAGCATTCTATATAGCCAGCCTGTCCCTTCTCTGCAAGGGGTGCACTGACCACATGACTCGTCATAGTAAAAGTGTGCTAAACGTGTCAAAGTTTTAACCATGCATGTTGTGTCGTCCATAACAATGACTGAACCCGCGCCAAGCATTGATCCAGCATTTGCGATGCTATCGTAATCCATGGTCATTTGCATAGCAGTATCTGCTGTTAAAATCGGTGTTGATGAGCCCCCTGGAATAACCGCTTTAAGTTTTCTACCTTCTTTTAGTCCACCAGCCAATTCTAGTAATTTAGAAAATGGTGTACCCATTGGTACTTCAAAGTTAGCTGGCTTTTTAACATTGCCAGTCACGGAGAAACATTTCGTTCCTCCAGAATTTTCCACACCTAAGTCAGCAAACCACTGTCCACCTCTTGAAAGGATTTCAGGTACTGAAGCAAAAGTTTCAGTATTGTTAATGGTAGTTGGTTTTCCATAAAGTCCAACGTTGGCTGGAAAAGGAGGTTTAAATCTTGGCTGCCCTTTTTTGCCCTCGAGGGACTCAAGTAAAGCTGTCTCCTCTCCACAAATGTATGCGCCAGCCCCAAGATGAGTATATAAATCAAAAGACACAGATCCGCCTTTAAGGTTCTTTCCAAGTAAGCCAGCCTCATAGGCATCTTTTAAGCCCTCTTCAAAGCGATAATAAGGCTCCATAAATTCACCTCGAATATAGTTGTAGCCAACTGATGCATTCATTACAAATCCAGCAATCGCCATACCCTCAATCACAGAGTGAGGATTGTATCTAAGAATATCTCGGTCATGACAAGTGCCTGGCTCACCCTCATCTGAGTTACAAACGACATATTTCTGACCCTCTTGGTTTCGAGGCATAAAACTCCACTTCAAACCGGTTGGGAAGCCAGCGCCACCTCGCCCTCTGAGTCCTGAGGTTTTTAATTCTGCAATAATTTCATCTGGTGTCATTTCACCATTAAGAATTTTGCGCCAAACTTTGTAGCCACCATGTGCTTCATAAGTTGCAAGACTTGCTGGATTCTCTTTATCTATATTCTTAAAGCAAACTTCATTCATTTTAAATCTTCCAAAATTTTATCTAGTTTATTAGTTGTTAGATGCTCATGGTATTGGTCACCAATCTGGCACATTGGGCCGCCGACACAAGCGCCCAGACATTCAACCTTCTTGACACTAACTAAACCATCTTTGCTGACCTGTCCTGTTTTAACTTCGAGCTTATCTTCTAAGTAGGAAATCAGCTCATCTGATCCATTGAGCATGCAAGAAATGTTGTGACAGAATCGAATAACATGTTTTCCAACTGGCTTATGGTTATAGTTTTCATAAAATGTTGCAACTTCTTGGACACTAATTGCTGGCATGTCTAAGTAGTCAGCAACAGCTTGCATCAAGTCACCATTTAAGCTTCCACCATTCTCTTTTTGAACAATTGTTAAAGCTTGCATGACTGCGGAACTACCGCGACCTTCTGGATATTTAGAAACCCAAAGATCAATCTCTTTTTTTGCTTGCTCAGAAATCATCGATCTACCTCACCAAAAACAATATCTTGAGAGCCAATTATAGTAACAACATCAGATAGCATATGACCTCTAGACATCTCGTCCATTGCTGCTAAATGTGCAAACCCCGGCGCTCTAATTTTAACTCTGTAAGGCTTATTTGCTCCATCTGAAACCATATAAACACCAAATTCACCTTTTGGCGCTTCTACTGCTGTATAGGCTTCTCCCTCAGGTAAGCAGTAACCTTCAGTAAATAATTTGAAGTGATGAATCAGTGACTCCATATCATCCTTCATGTCTTCTCTGTTTGGCGGCGTTACTTTGTGATCATCAGACATCACCGGTCCAGGATTAGCTTTAAGCCAAGCAACACACTGATTAATAATGTTCGTTGATTGGCGCATCTCTTCCATTCTGACTAGATATCGATCATAGCAATCACCTGTCACACCAACAGGAACTTCAAAATCTAATTTATCATAAACTGAATAAGGTTCGTTTTTACGAATGTCCCATTCAACTCCTGAGCCTCTCAACATAGCACCAGTAAAACCAAGCTGCATTGCTCTCTCTGGGGAGACTATTGCTATATTGACGAGTCTTTGTTTCCAAATCCTGTTATCAGTTAAAAGATCAGAATATTGCTGAATACTTTTTGGAAAATTCTTTGCAAAGTCCTCAATAAAGTCAAGCAGTGAGCCTTGACGGTTTTCGTTAATCTCTTTGAGTTTTTCTTCAGACCTTAATTTTGAGTCTAGATATTGAGGCATGGTATCAGGCAAGTCTCTGTAAACTCCACCTGGCCTATAATAAGTCGCATGCATCCTTGATCCACTGACAGCTTCATAGCAATCAATCAATGTTTCACGCTCACGAAAGGCATATAAAAATACGCTCATCGCGCCAACATCTAAAGCATGAGTTCCAATCCACATCAGGTGATTCATTATTCGAGTAATTTCATCAAACATCACTCTAATGTATTCAGCACGCTCTGGCACCTTGAGTCCAAGCATTTTTTCTATACTCATCACGTATGCATGCTCATTACACATCATCGATACATAATCGAGGCGATCCATATAACCAATGGATTGGTTATATGGCTTAGATTCAGCTAATTTTTCAGTGCCGCGATGCAAAAGTCCAATGTGCGGATCTGCCCTCTCTACAACCTCACCATCCAGCTCTAGAATAAGCCTAAGGACTCCATGCGCAGCGGGGTGCTGAGGACCAAAGTTAAGCGTGTAATTTTTCATTTCTGACATACTTACTTCCTTATCACTCTTGGAACATTAACATTAGGCTCAATACTCACAGGCTCATAAACCACTCTTCCAAGCTGGTCATCGTATCTCATTTCAACTTCACCAATCATTGGGAAATCTTTTCTAAGAGGGTGGCCCACAAAACCGTAATCAGTCAGAATCCTTCTGAGGTCATTATGATTCTCAAATAAAATTCCAAACAAATCAAAAGCCTCCCTTTCGAACCAGTCTGCACAGTTCCAGATTTTAGTCACAGATTGAATCATTAAATTATCAGTAGAAAGAAGAGCCTTGACTCTAAGTCTCTGATTACTTGACACTGATAAAAGATGGTAAATAACACCAAAGCGCTGGTCTTTTTGATTGGTTGATTTTTGCGCTTGTCGAGCCCTGCCAAATCCAGATGAACTTGCATTTCCATTCCAGTCAGATTCACCATAGGTTAAGTAGTCAACTCCACAAAGATCTATCAAAATTTCAAATTTAAATTCATCTTTAAGCTTATGACATACCTCAACAACGTTGTCACTATTAATAACGAGGGTAAGTTCATCATAGGCTTCAGTCACATTTTTTTTACCAAAGGCTTTGGATAATTTTTGCTTTAATTCTTTCATAACTTAGGTTCGAGCAATCGTGTTGGTTCTTCGGATTTTGTCTTGTAACTGAAGAATTCCATATAAAAGTGCTTCTGCTGTTGGAGGGCATCCGGGAACATAGACATCAACAGGAACAATTCGATCACATCCTCTAACTACAGCATAAGAGTAATGATAGTAACCACCTCCATTTGCACATGAGCCCATTGATAAAACATATTTGGGTTCTGGCATTTGATCATAAACCTTCCTTAATGCAGGAGCCATCTTATTTGTGAGTGTTCCAGCCACGATCATTAAATCTGACTGGCGAGGGGTTGGCCTAAAAACGATTCCAAAACGATCCAAGTCGTAACGCGATGAACCTGCCTCCATCATCTCGACAGCACAACAAGCAAGGCCAAATGTCATTGGCCATAGCGATCCAGTCCTTGCCCAGTTAATAACTTTGTCAAGTGAAGTGGTAACAAATCCTTCTTTCATTAAGCCTTCAATAGCCATATTTAATCCTCATTATTCCCACTCTAGAGCCCCTTTTTTCCACTCAAAGATAAAGCCAACTACCAGAAGCAATAAAAATATAGACATTGCAACAAAACCAAACCAGCCTAACTTAGCCTGAACCACAGCCCAGGGGATGAAAAAAGCCACCTCGAGATCAAAAAGCACAAACAAAATAGCTACCAGATAGTATCGAATATTGAAGTGCATGCGTGAGTCATCAAAAGCTGGAAATCCACACTCAAACTGTGAGTTTTTTTCTTCGCTAGGATTACTTGGACCTAAAAGATAGCCCACGACTGTGAGGCCTACTCCAAAGGCAATTCCTAGGAAAATAAATACGATAATTGGTAAATAATTTTCGAGCATTGTTTATCCTCAACTAAACAGCGAAATATTATATCAAATTAATCGTAAAACAGCCAGTTAAAAAGCGTTTAATTAACCGGATAAGATATTAAATTAAAGCTGCGTACCACCCACAGTGAGCATGTCAACTTTGAGGCTAGGCTGCCCAACTCCAACTGGAACACTTTGCCCGTCTTTCCCGCATACACCAATGCCAGGATCTAATTGAAGATCATCTCCCACCATGGAGATTTGGTGGAGCACTTCATCACCAGCACCAATTAGGGTAGCACCCTTGATGGGTGTTGTAATTTTTCCATTTTTGATTAGGTAAGCTTCGTTTGCAGAAAAAACAAATTTTCCTGAAGTAATATCAACTTGACCACCATCAAAGTTCTTAGCATAAATTCCATCTTCTACTGACATCACCATATCGTCAAACTTGTCTTCGCCATTTAGCATATAAGTATTCGTCATTCTAGGCATTGGGATGTGTGCATAGGATTCACGCCTTCCATTTCCTGTGCTTGGCTTATTCATCAAGCGGCCATTCATTTTGTCCATCATGTAGCCTTTAAGAACCCCTTTTTCAATTAGAGTAGTCTCTTGAGTTGGCGTACCCTCGTCATCAATCGTTAAGCTGCCTCTTCTATTTTGAATGGTTCCGTTATCAACAATAGTGCATTTTTCACTAGCTACTTTTTCACCAATTTTTCCACTAAACACAGAACTGCCCTTACGATTAAAGTCGCCTTCTAAGCCATGTCCAATTGCCTCATGTAACAAAACACCAGGCCAACCAGATCCCAGGATGACAGGCATCTTTCCTGCTGGTGCATCATTAGAATCTAATGCTACAAGAGCCAAACGGATTGCCTCTTTCGTATAAACTTCGGCCAATGAGTTTTCAGCAAAATAGCTGTAATCATATCGTCCACCACCGCCACTTGAAGACTGCTCAACCCTTCCATTATGCTCTACAATAACTGAAACGCTTACTCTTACCATTGGTCTGCAGTCAATCTCGTAAACACCATCAGTGGAGGCTATTAAAACTTCAGTATAGGCTCCAGAAAGTGAAGCACTAACCTGAACCACTTTAGGTTCTTTTCTTGCCATAGTATTGATTTGTCTCAATAGGTCAACTTTTTGCTCAGAAGTCAAACTATCAAGGGGACTTACGGCAGAATATTTAGAGGGATAATTAGTGCTCTTTAGAAGTTTAGGTGATGAATGAGGCTTACTACTGGATATGCCTTTTGCAAAATCTACTGCACCTTGAATGGCCTTCAAGTTTAGATCATCTGAATAAGAAAATCCCGTTTTATCACCTGATACACATCTTGCTCCAACACCATGACTAATATTATAGGAGCCATCCTTGACTATCCCTTCGTCAAGAACCCAGGATTCTGCAACAGAATGCTGAAAATATAAATCAGAGTAATCTGAACCAGTGCCTGACAGAGAACTCAGTAGATTGTATATTTCAACCTCATTAATTTTGTGATCATTTAATAGTTGATTAATCATAAAACTTTAACTCCATCTAATTTTTCAATAATTGGCTCAGACCATGGACCTGAAATAACAAAAGTTATCTCAACAGTGTTATCTAGAAGTCCACTCATTACTTCACCACCAAAAAGCATCTTATCTGCAGCCCAAACCCCAAAACCAGCAAGACCCCCTCCAGCTAAATAAGTGGCTAAAGGGATCGTGTTAGCAATTGCTGGCTGAACGTTTGCTGCTAAATTATAGTCTCTTTTAATTAAATCAACTGAACCAGTTAACTCAATATCACTCTCTTCACTCTCTACAAGGAAGTAGTCCACTTTTGCAACTCCGTCATTAAATAATAATTTAGCGTTGATCTGGTCATAAACATAGCCCGCCTCTCTTAATTCACTTCTAGTTAACCTAAAACGATTTGCAATGGTCTCTAAATTAATAAATGAAATCAATTTAAAAAGATTGGGATCTTGGTTCGTAAAAACCCCCTCTGCAACCTCTGCTTGCATATAGCCAGTTACATTCTTTGGAGCAACTTGCCATGGCTCACAATCACAATATAACCGTAAATCGACACTAAAACCACCACCAATAACAGGCTCATTAACCCCAAATTTATTCAAAAAACTTGACAAATTTTGACTTGAAGCTTTAGCTCTTAGAGCTGTTTTTCCGTTTAGCCAGCTTCCATTAAAAACTAAATCTTCTTCACTGAGGCCAATATTTTCAAAAACCAGGTTTTTGATTTCCATCACATAATCATGATTGATGAGATCAGCCTCAAAATTGGGAACTATTTTATTATTAACCTTGGAGTCTTTAAGAGACAGATGTAAGCTTGGAAAAATTTTAGGTGATAGTTTCCAATCATTTATATTATCAAGGCTTGAAATATTGAGATCCTTTAGGTTAAGAATATATTTGCCATCTTTATCTATCAATAAAGTCAGATCAGCATATAAATCTTCTGATTTCATAATACTGCTCCATTCAACAGACGAGCGCTTGCTAATAAAAGCATCAATCGAACTACTCAAATGAGTCAACTTAACTTTTAAAGCCGAATTGTCCTCATTAATCCAATCTTTAGGATTTAATGACATTTGAAAAAGCTCGCCTCCAATTAACCCTTTACCTTTTGTTCTAATGAGACCGTCTTTAAAAGAGATTTGAGAATTAAATCCATCAACATTAATTTCTCCATCAAAAAGACTGAGTGAATTCTCAGATGCAAACATATCAAAAGTTAACTCTGGCTTTTGATCAGTATTTTTTTGAAGTGGAGCAACTAGGTTAATATTTCCCCAAAGCTTTCCAATCAGCTCAAACTCATTGAGATAAGCTTTAATCTTATCTGATACTGAAGTTTCTCTAATAAACTGTTCAACTTTTTGACTGTTTGAATCAAATCGCGCATTGAGAGATAATTTTGCATCTGGCTGATTAAAATCTCTAGTAGTTATGCTTAGGTAACTTAAATCGATGCCCTCAACTCTAGCTTGATTTCCTACAATCTTTAAATAATCATTTGAAAAAGTCACTTTTGCATTTATATCTTCAATAGATGGCCAATTGGGATTTGCATTTATAGTTGCCTTCGAAAGATTGGCAGAAAATTTAGTATTTGGAGCCTCTATCTCTCCCGACATGTTAAATCGAGTTGTCAACATAATGTCTGTCAAAAATCCATCTTTTAAAACTTCGTCTATCCATCGAGCTCCCTCTGAAGAAGAGAGCGACTCTGGGATATTCTGATTAATTTTTGATACCTCTATCTGATCAATATAACTCTCAAATTCAAGATAAACTTGATCTTGTTGATTAAAAATTTTAACTTGTGCTGAAAGATTAAAATCTTCATTTTGAAGGGAAAAAGGAATCACAGCAACACGCTCTTCTCTTGCTTTTGCAACATCAATACTTGTATTAATGTTGACCATGCTGCCAAGCTTTGGAACTTGCGAAGTACTAAAAATCGACTGATCTCTCATAGAAAGGCTAATCTTTTGTTTATTTCTCTTTAGTTCAATTGGTGCAAGGTCAAGTGACTGCTGACCTATGAGCTGAGTTCTATTAATAGAAAGAGATTGAAGAGCTAATAAACCAGATACGCCAATGTTAGATAACACTGACTCTGCATTCATTATTCCAACATAATCATCGATATTTGAAGTGTCAATTAACAACTCATTAACATCAATATGGCCAGGTATCTCAATGCCTTTATAGAGGGCCATAAGATCAACATTCCATCGTAAAACATCAACCTTAGCAATTGGCTTCAAGCTATCTGAACTAATTTGTAGCTCTTTGACTGCTAAAAAAAGTTCATTTTCCTGAAATTCAAGAGAAATTTTTTCAATACGAACATCCAGACCACTAATTTCAGAAAGACGACTTTCAATCTGACCCTTGATGGTCTGAGGAAACATAATCAGAAAAGCAACGACTGCCAATACAGCTAGGGCCATGAATGCTGTCACCCAAGTACTAATCTTTAGAATATTAAGGCTTCTTAGGAGGGTTTTTTTTAGCATATTTTTGTTGCATTCAACTCCAAGATATTATAACCAAATGTATAATATCGCGGAATTTAATCTAATCTAAGGGAAGACGCAATGAGTCAAGGTACTTCGGGTTCGACAAAACTAATGCTAATCGTTTGGGCAATTGCCATGATTTTTATTGGCTTTAAAGCACTTAACTCGACGAGTGGTGATTCATCCAATAGTGAAACTATGGTGGAAAATAGCGTTTTAGAGAGAATCAAACCAGTAGGTGAAGTTCGCATCGATACTAGCACTCAAGTTGCATCAGCAGAAATCGTTGAAACTGCAGTGCGCTCTGGAGAAGAAATTTATAACAGCAAATGTGCTGGCTGTCATACATCCGGAGTAATGGGTTCACCTAAGTTTGCCTCATTAGAAGACTGGGCACCAAGAATAGACCTTGGGCTAGAAAAACTCACCTTATCAGCAATAGCTGGAAAGGGCGGAATGCCAGCTAAGGGAACTTGCATGGATTGTACTGATAACGACATAAAGATAACAGTTCAGTATATGCTCGACAGCCTTGAATAAAGAAAATAATTACTTTAGAT
>Ga0102811_1000437_pt1 | contig 20631 bp, 19 predicted proteins | sample ColrivemetaGS705_FD_84507 | JGI IMG/M metagenome (GOLD analysis project Ga0102811, IMG submission 84507) | Estuarine microbial communities from the Columbia River estuary - Flood tide ETM metaG S.705 | ecosystem: Environmental > Aquatic > Marine > Intertidal zone > Estuary | place: USA: Columbia... | reverse complement strand
GGGCATTACGTTTATGTCTGGGCATGGGTAGCTGTACCTGTGACGGGAGCAGCCAAACTCATTAGCTACCCAAAAAGCTACCTCACTGTAACGGATAGAAGTAAATTCTGAAAGATATTAAGTAATTGATAAATCGTTACTTAATAGGGATTTTAGAATTTCTGATATTTTTGCTCGATATTTTGTGCTTGCTCGCGCATTTGCTCCACAAGCACCTTGATATCCACCGCTGCCTGGGTGGTCCGGATGTCCTGGGACTTGGAGGACAGGGTGTTGGCTTCCCGGTTGAATTCCTGGATCAGGAAGTCCAGCCGACGACCGATAGGCTCCTTGCTGTCCAGCACCTGGCGCATCTCGGTGAGGTGGCTTTCCAGCCGGTCCAGTTCCTCAGCCACGTCCATTTTCTGGGCCAGTATCACCAGTTCTTGCTCCAGACGTTCCTGGTCGAGGTCCTGGGTCAGCTTTTCCAGTTTCTCGACGATACGGTTGCGAATGTGCTCGTGAACCTCGGGCAGGGTGGTTTGCACCTCGGTGACTTTCTCGGCAATCCCCTCGCAGCGCTCCAGCAACATGTCCCGGAGGCGGCCGCCCTCGGAAAGCCGCCCTTCAATCAATTGGCCCAACCCCTGGTCGAGCAATGCGGTGGCGTGCCCGGTCAGGGGCGCCAGGTCCAACTTGGTCTCGGAGGTGACTCCCGGCCAGCGCAGCAATTCGATAGGGTTAATCGCGGCGGGCTCGGACATCTTGCTACTGACTTGTTCGGCCAGGTCTACCAGGCCTGCGAGCATTTCCTGGTTGATGGTCGGTAAGCCGGCGGCGCCGGCATTGGGTCGGAAACGGATACTGCAATCGACCTTGCCCCGGGTGAGGCGACTGGATACTTGCTGGCGTAATGCGGCCTCGTGAGCACGCAGTTCCTCGGGCAGTCGCAATTGCACGTCGAGGAAGCGATTATTTACGCTGCGAATTTCGCAGGTCAGGCTGCCTAAATCAGTTTCGAGTTCGCAACGGGAGAATGCGGTCATGCTCTGGGTCATAATGAGGTGCCTTGGGCGCTTTTGACGTCAGTTTGTAAAGTCAGTGGGGCAAGGGTCCTTGAGCGGGTATAATGCGCGGCTTCGGCCCGGGTTCCCTGGGCGCACAGTGTAACTGTTTAGACCAGACGAGGAATACCTCTTGAAGTTTGAAAGCGCGGAAATCAGCCTGGTAGGTACACGAGAAGAAAACCAGGACCGTGTGGCTGTCCTCATCGGCCAGCATTCCAGCCTTATGGTGGTAATGGATGGCATGGGCGGGCATGCCGACGGCGCAACCGCCGCGCAGGAAGCGCTGAACTCAATCGTTGAGTCTTTCAATAGCGCTGCCCAGCCGATATTCGATCCCATTGGTTTCTTGCACCGTGCAATTGGCAGTGCCCATGGTCGGCTGGTTGAACTGGGCAAGGATCTCCAGATTGATGCCAGGCCCAGGGCTACCTGTGCCATCGTGTTGTTTCAAGACGACGTGGCCTACTGGGCCCATGTTGGTGACAGCCGCATTTACCATCTGCGAGACGGCAAGATCATCGAACGCACACGGGACCACAGTCACGTGGAATTATTGCTCAGGGAAGGAGTCATTTCCGAGAAGGAAGTGCTCACTCATCCCATGCGTAACTTCGTGGAATGCTGTCTTGGTGGGGATGATTCATTGCCTGAAATGAGTGTTACCCGTCGCAAGGTAGTCAAAGGCGGTGACCTGTTACTAGTGTGTTCTGACGGCTTTTGGTCGGGACTACCGGAGGCGGACATAGCCACCTTGTCGGGCGTTCCGATAGAGCAGATGGAGAAGGGGCTTGAAGATCGCGCCCTGGCCGCGGTGGAAGCCAATCTGCCTCACGCCGATAATACGACCGTCGCCGTAGTGAGTTGTCAGGTCGCCTGAGGTTCAGCGCCAGCCGATCTTATCCAAATTTTTTCGTCCGCCCGCAGTGCCGGACGATACCGTTTACCCATCACAGGAGTTTCCATGCGTCCAAGTGGCAGAGCCCTCGATCAAATGCGCGATATTCGTTTTCAGCGCAATTTTACCCGTCATGCCGAAGGGTCTGTATTGACCTGCTTTGGCGACACGCAGGTGCTGGTTACCGCCTCGGTGGAAGAGCGTGTTCCAGGCTTCCTGCGAGGCAAGGGCCAGGGCTGGGTGACTGCCGAATACGGCATGCTGCCGGGTTCTACCCATACGCGAAATGCCCGGGAAGCCGCCCGGGGCAAGCAGGGTGGCCGCACCCTGGAAATTCAGCGCCTGATTGGCCGCTCGTTGCGGGCCGTGATGGACATGGGGGCCCTGGGCGAACGTACCGTGACCATCGACTGTGACGTATTGCAGGCAGATGGCGGCACCCGGACTGCATCCATCTCTGGCGGCTACGTGGCCCTGGTGGATGCCATGAATGGTTTGATCAAGAAAGGTCGGCTGAAGCGCAACCCGATCCACGGGCATGTGGCGGCAGTGTCGGTGGGTATGTACAAGGGTGAGGCGGTGCTGGACCTGGATTACCCCGAGGATTCCGAGGCCGAGACCGACATGAACGTGGTCATGAATGATGCCGGCGGGTTTATCGAAGTCCAGGGTACTGCCGAAGGACACGCATTCCGCCGGGACGAACTGAATCGCTTGCTGGACCTGGCTGCCATCGGGACAGACAAGATTGTTGAAGCCCAGCTCGCAGCGTTGGCGGGTTAACCGATGACCGGCAAACTAACCCGAATTGTGCTGGCTACCGGTAACCCGGGGAAGCTCAGGGAAATGCGTGCCCTGCTATCCGGGTTGCCAGTGGAAGTGGTGCCCCAGAGCGAATTTGATTTTGAGCCCGCCGAGGAAACCGGCCTGAGCTTTGTCGAGAATGCCCTGATCAAGGCGCGACATGCCTCGGCCCACACGGGCCTGCCGGCCATTGCCGATGATTCTGGCCTTGCGGTGGATGTGCTGGGTGGGGCGCCGGGTATTTATTCCTCGCGCTTTGCCGGCGAACAGGCCAGCGACCAGGACAATTTGCTGCAGTTGCTGGATCAAATGGAAGATGTGGACGATTCGGACAGGGTGGCGAGATTTCATTGCCTTGCAGTCTGGGTGAGTCATGAAGAGGATCCTGTGCCGCTGATTTGTCAGGGCGCCTGGGAAGGCCGCATTGCCCACCAGCCAAGTGGCGAGGGCGGGTTCGGCTACGACCCGGTGTTCCTGCTGCCAGACGGGCGGACCGCCGCACAGTTGACCAAAGAAGAGAAAAACAGCATCAGCCATCGTGCCCAGGCCATGAGCTGCCTGGTGTCGAAGCTGGCCGTGTTGCTGGGTCGGGGCTAGGGCGTCGCGACGGCCATGAGCGACCCGATTCCGCTGGCCTTATATGTGCACCTGCCCTGGTGCATACGAAAATGCCCCTATTGCGACTTTAACTCCCGGGCCCTGAAAGGAGCCCTGCCTGCGCAGGCCTATACCCAGGCCTTGATACGGGATTTTCGCCTGGCTATTGCTGAGTTGGACGGCCGCCCGGTGGAAACGGTGTTCTTTGGCGGCGGGACCCCCAGCCTGTTCCCTGCGTCTTATATCGCCCAACTGCTGTCGGTATTGCGGGAGGAATATCCCCTGAGTCCGGAAGCGGAAATCACCCTGGAAGCCAACCCGGGAACCCGTGAAGGGATCGATTTCGACGCCTTGCTCGAGGCCGGGGTGAACCGCCTGTCGGTGGGCGCCCAGACCTTCGATCCGGACATGCTGCATCGGCTGGGGCGGATTCATACTGGGGACGATATTCCCCTGACGGTGGAGCAGGCGCGGCAGGCGGGCTTTGCCAATATCAACCTGGATATCATGCATGGCCTGCCTGGACAGCTGCCGGCCATGGCCGCCAATGACCTGGAGCAGGCCCTGGCCCTGGAGCCGGAACATTTGTCCTGGTATCAGCTGACCATAGAGCCCAACACGGTATTCGACGCCAATCCTCCGGAGTTGCCCGGCGAGGAAATTCTCTGCGACATCCAGGACCGGGGTAGCGAGATTCTCACTGACGCAGGGTTTGTGCAGTATGAAGTGTCTGCCTGGTCGCGGCCTGGCGATGAATGTCGCCACAATCTGAATTACTGGCGGTTTGGTGACTACCTGGGGATAGGGGCCGGCGCCCATGAGAAGCTCACCCTGGACAGCGGAATCGTGCGCAGCGCCCGCTGGCGCAATCCGGACCGGTACCAGCAAAAGCTCGCCGAGGATCAGCGCTCTGTGGAGCGCAAAGAGCCCCGGGGCCAGGAACTGGTGTTCGAGTTCATGCTTAACGCCCTGAGGCTGCGGGCCGGGTTCACCCTGGAGTTGTACTCCCGTCGCACCGGCCTGGATCCGCAGACGATTTTGCCCCGCCTCCAGCGGGCGAAACAGCGGGGGCTGATGGAGACATGGGGCTCTGATGGCTGGCGTCCAACCGATCTGGGCTTCCGTTTCCTGAACGATTTACAGCTATTGTTCCTGGATGACGCCGCGCAGGGATGAGTTGAGAGGCGGTTTACCCGTTTCGACATCGGCCGGTCGGGAGTTAAATTTGACGTTTTGTGAGGGGCTTGCGGCGGTCCGCCCGGGCGCTCTCAAGATGCTGTTTTTACAGGATTCGGACGGCCGCTGGCGGGAATTACTAACAGAGTGAACCAAGAACTCTCGAGTTGGATGGTAACTGTCGGACCTCACCAGGCAGGCAGGCAGGGGGCGTCCTAACCCATTGAAAAATATAATTAAAATTGTGTGGCTAATTTCTGTCCAACAGTTCAGGAACACTGAAAAATAAGCTCCGAAATGCATTTTCCCAGTATTAATACACAGAGTTATCCACAGGTTTTGTGGATAATTAATAAAGTCGAAGACAGGTCCAATATTGCTTGGGTAAGTTAAAGTTAAATGTGAAGAGATGGGCCGCAAGTTGTTGATGTTTGCTTAAGCCGTAATCCGGGCTTGTCAGATGTTCGGGTAAACGTTACACTTCGCGCCCTTTTTATAGGCAGAGGCTGGACGGGAAACGTCATGAAAGCGGATATCCACCCGGAATACAAAGAAATCAAGGTTATTTGCAGCTGTGGCAATGACTTCACCACTCGATCCACACTTGGAAAAGAGTTGCACGTGGAAGTCTGTTCTCAGTGCCATCCCTTCTACACTGGCAAACAGAAAACTCTGGACGCCGGTGGACGAGTGGATAAATTCCGTCGCAAATACGGAATGGCCAGCAAGTAGTATTGCTGACCAAAAACCTGATTGTTCAGGAAAAGGCGCCCTTCTACGGGCGCCTTTTTTTATGCGTCTAACCCTATCCAGGGCCTGCAGAATCGTGCTGCCAGCCGATTAAAACGTGGCTTATACTGATTGCCTCTCCAAAGGCGCTAGTCTAGTGTTTGAGCCGGATGCGGACGGGTTCCCCGTTGCGCGACTGGTCTGCGTAGCAGGCCTGAGTAACTGACTACAACCAGGTGCGACTTAAACTGGATGAGACCGCTTGGGCGGATATTGTCCCGACCAGGTGGAGCCCTGAAATTCTGCATGACAGGAAGCCGAGTATGACCGATAAGACATTTTCCCTCACAAATAACGTCACGGGTGATTCCGTGGAATTGCCCGTTCACCAGGGGACCATGGGTCCGGATGTAGTTGACATAGGCACTCTTTACCGGAATCACGGGGTATTTACCTTCGATCCGGGATTTGTGTCTACCGGCAGCTGTGAAAGCCAGATTACCTATATCGATGGTGAGAAAGGGGTCTTGTTGTACCGCGGCTACCCGATCGAACAACTGGCCGGCAAGTCGAATTTCATCGAAGTAGCATATTTGCTGCTGTACGGTGAATTGCCGTCCAAGACCCAGCTCAGTGATTTCAGCGGCTCGATCACCCATCACACGATGATCAATGAAACCCTGTTGCGTTTCTTCAACGGCTTCCATTACAACGCGCACCCGATGGCCATGGTCTCGGGCGTGATCAGCTCCATGTCGGCCTTCTACCATGACTCCATGAAGATTGATGATCCGGTGCATCGCGAGATTTTTGCCCACCGTGTTATCGCCAAGATTCCGACCGTCGCGGCGGCAGCCTACAAGCACTCCATGGGTCAGCCGTTTATTTACCCGCGCAATGACCTGGATTACTGCAGCAACCTGTTGAATATGTTCTTCTCGGTTCCCTGCGAGCCTTATGAGATCAACCCGATTGCCGCCGAGGCCATCGACCTGCTGTTCATTCTGCATGCCGATCATGAGCAGAACTGCAGCACCTCTACAGTACGCTTGGCCGGCAGTTCCGGCGCCAACCCCTATGCAGCCATTGCCGCAGGCGTTTCAGCCCTGTGGGGGCCCGCTCACGGCGGTGCAAACGAAGCCGTGCTGAAGATGCTGAACGAGATTGGCTCGGTTGAGAACATTCCGAAGTTTGTGGCCCGGGCCAAGGACAAGAATGATCCCTTCCGCCTGATGGGCTTTGGTCATCGCGTTTACAAGAACTTCGACCCGCGGGCCACGCTGATTCGTGACATGTGCCACAAGGTCCTCAAGGGCATGGGCGGCGCTGAGAATGCCCCGCTGTTTGAACTGGCCCTGGCCCTGGAAGAAGTTGCCTTGAAGGACGAGTACTTCATTGAGAAGAACCTGTACCCGAACGTGGACTTCTACTCCGGCATTATTTACCGGGCGCTGGGTATTCCGGTATCCATGTTCACGGTGATGTTTGCCGTTGCACGTACCGTGGGCTGGGTTGCTCACTGGCTGGAAATGATCTCCGATCCCCAGGGTCGTATCGGTCGTCCGCGCCAGTTGTACACCGGCGCCGCCTTGCGCGACTACGTTCCCGTATCCGGCAGGGATTAAGTATCAGACCTGTGTCAGGGCCTGGACCTCAGCGGTCCGGGCCCTGCGCATGGGCTTGCCATCCACCGGGCTCAGCGGCGCCTCACGCACCGCGTCCGTAGGAAAGGCGACAATTTCAAACCCCACCTCTCCTGCTACGAATACAAAGCACGGGTAGCTGTTGCTCCGGTCTCCGGCGTAGCGCATCTGCCGCTCGCCGCTATGGTAGGGGATGTCGTGCTCCAGCAATGCAATGGCCACCTGTTCCGGAGTGTCGGTAAACAGGTGCAGTTGCACCTCGGAGTGGGAGAGGGCTGTTCCGGTGAGTACCGGGCCCACCAGTTGGGGATTGAAGCGGTCCAGCATTTTCATGGCCTGGAAAGCCGCCTGCCGCAGCGTTGATATGGCGCCCAGGTGTTCATCCCCGCCGAACAGGCGCTGGTATTCCACCAGTGCCTCCTCTATTTCCCGATTGCTGGGCAGGGATTTTTCAGGAGCGCCAAGGCGCTCTGCGGCCTTGCGCTTTGCCAGGTGAAAATCGGCCAGTGATTGCTGGGCCATGATCCTGGCCGCTTCCAGGGCCACGGCCTGGCGTATCTGATCAATTCTTTGCGTGGATCGCTTTGCCATCGCGCTCTCTCAGCCCGGCCCGGAGTGACTAGAACAGGGCGTCGTCATCCTTTTTCTTATCATCGCCAGACAGGTTAAAGGGGTCTTCATTCCCGGAATTCTCGTCATTGCCGGTGTTCTTGCCAGGCAACATGTTCTCACGGAAGGTCTCGAAGATAGCGTTGCGATCCCCGGCGGCGGCAAGCTTGCCTGTCTGGGGATCAATGCGCACCGTGACCAGGCCAGCTGGTGGCTCAAGGGGATGCTCCCGGGTTCCGGCCAGGGCTTCTCGCATGAAATAAATCCACAGCGGCAGCGCGGTGCGACCACCTTCCTCCCGACGACCCAGTGAGCGTTCCTGATCAAAACCTACCCAGGCGGTGGCAACCAGGTCTGCATTGAATCCGCTGAACCAGGCGTCGCGCCGGTCGTTGGTGGTGCCGGTCTTGCCGGCAATGTCCTGGCGCTTCAGTTCCCGGTACGCCCGCACACCCGTGCCACGCTGGATGACGCTACGCATCATGTCGTACACCAGGTAGACGTTCTGGGGATTCACGGCCAGGGGAGCCATGTTTACCAGTCCCTGGTCAGCGAAGTGCCCGGCAACCAGGCTGGTTTCCAGATTGCTGGCCTCTATCTCAACGGGTTGTTCGATCGGACTGATTTCCAGCTCGCTGCCCTGGGCAGGAAACAGCCCGAACTCATCGTTAATTGTGACGGGCGGCTGGCTGGCAACGGTTTCGGGCTCCGGGATCTCGTCTATCTCGGGCTCCGCGACAGGCGCCTCGGTACAACTGGGGCAGACCACCTGGGGGTTCGCTTCAAAGACGATGTCGCCGTCAACAAGTTGCACGCGCTGGGTGTAGTAGGGCTCGGTCCGGTAGCCGCCACTGGCAAGTACCGAGTAACCCGAGGCGATTTGCAGGGAAGTCAGGTTTGCGCTGCCCAACGCCAGTGACAGGTCCCTGGGTAACTCAGAGCGTTTGAAACCAAAGGCTTCCACGTGTCGCAGGGTCTTGTCTATGCCCACGGCGCGAAGCAGCCGGATTGAGACCATGTTCCGGGAGCGAACCAGCGCTTCTCGCATGCGGGTAGGGCCGAAGAAGCGGCCGCTGTAATTTTCAGGCCGCCAGGAGCCTTCCAGGGTGGCGTCCTCGAATACCACCGGGGCGTCATTAATGATGCTGGCGGTGGTGAAGCCGTTTTCCAGGGCGGCGGAGTAGATGAAGGGCTTGAAAGACGAACCCGGCTGGCGGCGCGCCTGGGTCACCCGGTTGTACTTGCTCTGGTAGTAGTCGTAGCCGCCGATCAGGGCGGAAACGGCGCCGTCCCGGGGGTCCATGGCTACCAGGCTGGCCTGTGCTTCGGGAAGTTGACCCAGTTGCCAGCTGCCGTCTTCCAATCGCATTAGCCGTACGACATCCCCCACTGCCACCACCTGGGCAGCGGTTTCAGGCGCCGGGCCAGTGGTGTTTTCATCGATGAACGGTCGTGCCCAGGCCAGTCCGGCCCAGGCAACAGTGACCTCACCCAGTCCGCCCAGGTAAACCCTGGCAGCCTTTTCCTCAACCCCGGTTACCACTCCCGGCACCAGGAGGGAGGTTTCCCGGTAGGGGTCCAGCAGTCTTTCCAGTTCCTGTTCGGGATGCTCCAGGGAAAGGCTGGCCTGCCCGATGGGGCCTCGATAGCCGTGCCGGCGGTCGTATTCCAGTAACGCCTGTCTCACCGCCCGGTTCCCCGCGGTCTGCAATCGGCTGTCCAGCGTGGTGGTGACCAGGTAGCCCTCGGTATAGGCCTCGCGACCGTACCGGTCGAGCATGTCGCTGCGAACCATCTCGGCAAGATAAGGCGCCTCGGTCTCGATATTGGCGCCATGCAGTGATGCCCGGGGATGCTCGGCCATGGCTGCGTCGTACTCGTCACGGGAGATGTAGTCCAGTTCCAGCATGCGGCGCAGTACATATTCCTTGCGCTGTTCGGCACCGGCGGGGCTGGTAACGGGGTTGTTTCGGGACGGGGCAGTAGGCAGGCCGGCGATGGTCGCGATTTCTGCCAGGCTCAGTTGGCCCAGGGTCTTGCCATAAAAGACCTCTGCGGCGGCGGCCACGCCATAGGCCCGTTGGCCGAGGAAGATCTTGTTCAGGTACAGGGTCAGGATTTCCTGCTTACTCAGTTCACCCTCAATCCGCAGTGCCAGGAAGATTTCCCTCATTTTCCGGACATAGGTCTTTTCAGGGGTCAGGAAGAAATTCCGCGCCAATTGCATGGTAATGGTGCCGCCGCCCTGTTTGCGCTCGCCGGTGACCGCGAGATAGAAGGCTGCGCGCACCAGGCCCTGGTAGTCCACGCCAGGGTGTTCGAAAAACCGATCGTCCTCGGCCGCCAGGAAGGCCTGGATTACCTGGGGGGGGATTTCGTCATGGCGGGCCGGAATGCGGCGCTTTTCGCCAAATTCGGCAATAAGGCGGCCGTCCCGGGTGAAAACCCTCAAGGGGACCTGCAGCCTGACTTCCCGCAGACTTTCCACCGCGGGCAGTCCGGGCTCCAGGTAAAAATAGGCGGCCGTTCCGGTGAAAAAGCCAACCACTCCGAGTGTGGCGACACTGGCGAGACCGGTATAAAGCATCTTCTGGTAAAACTTCATTGCAGGAGTGTGACCTGAGTTCTTGCTTTTAGGGAACTGAATTATGCATATTTAAGCGCATAGAACATATTTTCCCAAGGAAATCAGGGATTATTTCAAACAAAGACCCAGGGAAATTTGAGGAGCGACAATAGCCTCAAATCAGGTGGGTCCGCAGCGGATGAGCTGACCTGACTTGCCAAGCTCTGTAAATTTTTAGAAGGGTTACGGATGAATGTCCGTGGCTCTGCGCAAGAGGATAAGGTATCAGATTGGATGGCGGGCTGGCGGTATCAGTCCGTGCCGATCTGGACAGGGAGTTTGGCCGGTCTTTGCCATAACGTGAGGCGAATCACATATACCGGACGACTTTGAATGTTATACAGTTAGTTGCGTAAGCTAAGGTACTGAACTATCTTTGCATTGCAAGCTACCGTTAGGGAAGGAAAAAACGTGTTATTCGGCGCAAAAAGCAGGCCACTACTCGGGCTTGACATAACTACCTCCTCGGTGAAGCTGGTCGAATTGGGGAAAAGCGGTGACCAATACCGTGTTGAGTCTTACTCGGCAGAACCCACACCAGTCAACGCGATCAACGAAAAGAACATTGTTGATTCGGAATCCGTAGCAGAGGCTATCCGTCGCGCAGTGAAGCGCGCCGGCACGAAAACCACCGATGTGGCAGTCGCCATTAGTGGCGATGCTGCGATCACCAAGATTATTCAGCTGCCAGCCAGCCTGAGCGCCTCGGACATTGAGGGGCAGGTGGAGTTGCAGGCTGACCAGTACATTCCCTTCCCCATGGAAGAGGTTCGTCACGACTTTGAAGTGATTGGACCCAACGCCAGGGATGAGGAAATGCTGGATGTCCTCCTGGTGGCGACCCGAACAGAGAATGTTGAGCAGCGTCAGGCAGCGGTTGAGAGCGCCGGCCTGAGAGGGCGGGTAATGGACGTCGAGTCCTTCGCCCTGGAAAACGCCTGCCGACTATTGACCCACCAGATGCCGGATAACGGCGTTAATGCAACCGTTGCGGTGGTAGATTTTGGCGCAAGCAGCACGACCTTTAGTGTGTTGCGCAATATGAAGGTTGTTTATACCCGGGATTTTGCTTTCGGGGGTCAGCAGCTGACCGAAGAAATCATGCGCACCTACGGGCTAAGTATGGAAGATGCGGGTAGAGCCAAGAAAGAAGGCGGATTGCCCAGCAACTACGAGCCGGAAGTTCTTGATCCGTTCATTGATGACATGTGCCAGCAGGTCAGCAGGTCCTTGCAGTTTTTCCTGGCTGCAGGCGGTGGACGTGAGCAACCGGACCAGATCATCGTTTGTGGCGGCTGCGCCAACATTCCCGGTGTTGATGAATTGATTGCCAGCCGTGTCGGCATTCCTACCGTGATCGGAGATCCCCTGGGGCAGATGAAAGTGTCTTCCCGGGCGAAATCCCAGGGTGTGAAGAAAGACGCGACCGCTCTCCTGACGGCCTTAGGCCTGGCATTGAGGAGCTTTGACTGATATGCCCCGGATTAACCTATTACCCTGGCGTGACGAGCTGCGACAGCAGCGGCAAAAAGACTTCCTGGTTTCTGTGGGAGTAGCCGTTGTATTCGGAATCCTGGTGATGTTCTTCACCAGTCAAGTGTTCAGCTCGCTCATTGACAACCAGGGAACGCGAAACAACATTCTCAAGAAAGAGATTGCAGCCCTTGATCTGCAGATCGCAGAGATTCGTGATCTCGAGGCGAAAAAGGATCGCTTGCTGGCTCGGATGAATATCATCGAGCAGTTGCAGCGTAGCCGTCCCGAGGCCGTCAAGCTGTTTGACCAGGTTGTGCGAACTCTGCCAGAGGGCGTGTACCTGACCTCGATCAAGCAAACCGGCAGTAACCTTGAAATAAAGGGCCGCGCTGAGTCCAGCACCCGGGTTTCAAGCCTGATGCGGAACATCGACGCTTCGGACTCCATGCAGAACCCGACACTTCAGGTTGTGGAAGCCAAGGAAGTCGACAAGCGGCGGGTAAGCGAATTCACCATCATGGCGCAACAGACGCTCGTTGTGCACGATGAAGACGGAGGCGTGCAATGAACGATTTTCTTGAGCAATTGCGTGCCCTGGATGTTAATGACATCGGTCGCTGGCCAGCGGCTTTCCGCTACGGCCTGATCGTTATTATTTTCCTGGTGGTCGCTATCGGCGGCACCTATCAGTTTGTTTACAAGGACCAGATTCTCGTCCTGGAGCAAGCCCAGCAGGAACAAGTCACCTTGATGGCTGGCTTCAAGCAGAAGCAAACCAAGGCGGCCAACCTGGAGGCTTACAAGTTACAGCTTGCAGAGATCGAATCTTCTTTCGGAACTATGCTGCGCCAGTTGCCGGGTAAGACTGAAGTGCCCAGCCTGCTGGTGGATATTTCCCAGACCGGCCTTGCCGCAGGTTTGGTGGAAGAGTTGTTCCAGCCAGTGGGCGAGATGCGTAAAGAATTTTATGCTGAATTGCCGATTCGTATTCGCCTGGTGGGCAGCTACCATGACCTGGGCAAGTTTGTGAGCGATATAGCCGGATTACCGAGGATCGTGACTTTGCACGACGCGGCAATTACCAAGCTCGCGGATAGTGAAGACCTGGTATTGAATGTTACCGCCAAGACTTATCGCTATCTGGATGATGACGAGGAGGCAGGAAGTTGATGCGCACTAAACACCTGGCATTTGCCCTGTTGCTCGCCACCGTAGGATTTGCGAGCGGTTGCAGTGGAAATAACGATGAACTGTTGGCAGAGATCGAGGCCGTTAAGGCGCGTCCCGGTGGACGAATTGAACCTCTTCCGCAGATTCAGCCTCAGGAACGTTTCATTTATGAGGCGAAAAATTTACGGCCACCTTTTTCTCCGTACTCGGCAGCTGATGCCTCGGGTAAAGGTGGTGTTCGTCCTGATGCGACCAGGCGCCGTGAGTTCCTTGAGCGTTATCCGCTGGATACCCTCGGCATGGTGGGAACCATTGAGCGTGGTGGCCAGAGTTACGGCTTGATCAGGGATCCTGATGGCCTGATTCACCAGGTTCAATCAGGTAATCACCTGGGCCAGAATGATGGCCGCATAGTGACAGTTTCGCAGTCAGAGATAGCTCTGATTGAAATTATTTCGGATGGTATGGGCGGATTCCTCGAGCGCCCTGCAGCAGTGGCGCTTTCTGAGTGAAGCCCCAGGGAGAATGGTAATGATTCGGGAATCTTTGCAAAGCAGAGCAAGCGTTATGATCAAGGCGGCGGGAATGCTTATGCTCCTGTTCACCTGGTTTAGCGCACCTGCGGTACTGGCGGCGGACGATTCGTCGAGGCAATTACAGAGCATAGAAGCTCAATCTTTGCCGGGCGATGAGGTCGAGCTTGAATTCAAGTTAAGCGGCCCTGCACCCGAGCCGATGAGCTTTACGATTGACAGTCCAGCCAGAATTTCCATGGACCTGTCAGACACCAGTCTTGCCCTGGCATCTCGTCGCACCAATGTAGGTATGGGTGCGGTGGGCAGCGTGGTCGCTGCGGAGGCCAATGGCCGGACCCGCGTGGTCGTAAACCTGTCCAGCATGGTGCCTTACCAGACCCGTGTAGTGGGCAGTAGCGTTTTTGTCCGGGTAGGCAGCAATGCAAGTGCTGGCTCCCAGGTAGCGTTCTCCGGTGGCAACCAGGCTTCCCGACCTGCAACCACTTCACGAGTCGCTGCAGCCGGACGCAGCATTTCAGATATCGATTTCCGCCGTGGCGAGGATGGCGCTGGACGCCTGCTGATTACCCTGACCGATCCCGGCACCGTGATTGATCTGCGAGAGCAGGGCGACCAGATCATTGTTGAGCTGGCCGATATCAATCTTCCGAAAGAATTGATGCGCAGAATGGACGTGGTGGATTTTGCCACCCCGGTGACCACTGTTGACGCAATTTCCGTGGCCGGTGGCGCGCGTCTGATCATTAATGCCTCTGGCGATTATGAACAGCTGGCCTATCAGTCCGATAACCTGTTTTCGATAGAGGTTCGGGAAAAGGTAGCCCAGAAGGAAAGCGTCGATCCGTTTGGACAGGACAAGACCTATGCCGGCGATCGCCTGACACTTAACTTCCAGGACATCGAAGTGCGTGCCGTACTTCAGCTGCTGGCTGATATGAGCGGCTTGAATATCGTCGTCAGCGACACTGTCCAGGGCAACGTGACGCTGCGTTTGCAGAATGTTCCCTGGGACCAGGCGCTTGATATTGTTATGCAGACCAAGGGTCTGGCCATGCGTCGCAACGACAACGTGGTGATTGTCGCCCCGGCCGATGAGATTGCAGCCCGCGAGCGCGCCGCATTGGAAAATCTCAAGGATATGGATGAGCTGATTCCCCTGAGGTCAGAATTCATCCAGGTGAATTATGCCAAGGCCACTGACATTGCCACGTTGATTCGCGGTGGTGAGGGTGGTGCCCTGCTGTCCGAACGTGGAAGCATCGCGGTGGATGAGCGCACCAATACTCTGCTGGCCCAGGACACCTCGGAACGGTTGATGGAAATCCGCCGCCTGGTCGAGGTTCTGGATATTCCCGTGAAGCAGGTGCTGATCGAATCCCGCATCGTGATCGTCAGTGATGACTTCTCCCGTGAGCTTGGCGCCCAGTTGGGTTTGACCCGGTACGAGAGAGATTCAAGCAACCGGCTGTGGACCACCTCCGGTTCATCGGCGGCCACCGACACCATGATCGCCAGCGAGATGGACAATCGCGCCAGTGGCATCGTTAACGGACCTATCGAAGTTCCTGTTGGCGACTCACGTTTCAACCGCTACAACGTAAACCTGCCCCCCAGCACAACAGGCGGCTCCATTGCCCTGTCGGTGCTGGGTGCAAACACCTTGCTGGATCTGGAATTGTCAGCAGCCCAGGCCGAGGATCGTGCGGAGATCATCTCCACACCTCGCCTGATTACTGCCAACCAGAAAGAAGCCCGGATCAAGGCTGGTGTTGAGATTCCCTACCAGGAAGGTGCCTCAAGTGGCGCCACCACGACCCGCTTCAAGGAAGCTGTGCTGAGCCTCCAGGTTACCCCGCTTATTACTCCTGATGACCGCGTGGTCATGGACCTGGTGGTGAGCAAGGATAACGTGGGTGAAAACGTACAGAGCGCAACTGGCGGCCTGGTACCGAGTATCGATACCCGCGAAATTGCTACCCAGGTGCTGGTTGATGATGGCGAGACCGTGGTTCTCGGTGGTATTTTCGAAACAGAGACCCGGGATGTAGAGTTCAAGGTGCCTTACCTGGGTGATATCCCCATGCTTGGCTACCTGTTCAAGACCACCCAGCGCAGCTCGGACAAGTCAGAATTGCTGATATTTGTCACGCCGAAAATCCTGAAGGAAGGTACCGAGCTTTACTAGTCGACAGTTAGTCGTTTAACAGTAGAAAGGGTCAGCCATTAGGCTGGCCCTTTTTTTTTAGTTACTCTTAGCCTTATGAGACAAGCGAATATTTTCCTGGTGGGCCCCATGGGTGCCGGCAAGACAGCCGTGGGCCGACAACTGGCGCGTCAGCTTGGGCTGAGCTTTGTCGATAGCGACCAGGAAATCCAGGATCGAACCGGGGTGGATATTCCCTTCATCTTTGAAAAGGAAGGGGAGGCGGGATTCCGGCTGCGAGAAAAGGTCGTGATTGACGAGATGACCCAGCGCACCGGAGTGGTACTGGCCACCGGCGGCGGTGCGGTTACGGTTGAGGAAAATCGCCAGTGCCTGGCCAGCCGGGGGTTTGTCGTCTACCTGTTTGCCAGTGTGGATCAGCAAGTCGAGCGCACCCGCTTCAGTCGTGATCGACCATTGCTGCTTGATTGTCAGCCCAGGGAAAAACTGCAAACCTTGTTTGAGCACCGCGACCCTTTGTATCGTGAAATCGCGGATTTGGTGGTGGATACTAACAGCCGCCGGGTGAACCACGTGGTTGAGCAGATTACAGATGAGCTCTCGCGTAATTCAGAGTTGATTCCCAATGACGAAAATTGAAGTTGGCCTGGGCTCGCGGAGCTATCCAATACATATCGGGCCCGGATTGCTGGACAGGACTGAGACCCTGGCCGCCGCGATCCCGGGGAGGGATGTGCTGGTGGTTACCAATGATGTGGTTGCCCCTCTGTACCTGGAGCGGGTGTGCAATACGCTAAGCGGCTTCAGGGTGAGGCAACTGGTACTGCCAGACGGAGAGGCTCACAAAACACTGGCCACGGTTGAGAAAATCCTCGACGCCCTGGTCAACAGTGGGTATTCCCGGGATGCCACGGTGCTGGCGCTGGGCGGGGGCGTGGTGGGCGACATGGCAGGATTTGCTGCGGCCTGCTATCAGCGGGGGATCGCATTCCTGCAAGTCCCCACCACCTTATTAGCCCAGGTTGATTCGGGTGTGGGCGGAAAGACGGCAGTCAATCATCCCCAGGGCAAAAACATGATAGGTGCCTTTCACCAGCCGATTGCGGTGGTGGCGGATACCGATACCCTGGGTACGCTGCCTGACAGAGAGTTGAAGGCGGGCCTGGCGGAGGTCATCAAGTACGGGGCGATCATGGACCGGCCCTTCCTGGACTGGCTGGAACTAAACATGTCGGACTTGCTTGCCCGTCAACCTGCTGCTGTGGCTTACGCTATCCAGCGTAGCTGCGAGCTGAAAGCCCGGGTGGTGGAGATGGATGAGCGCGAGCACGGTTGCCGCGCGATATTGAATTTTGGCCATACCTTTGGTCATGCCATCGAAGCGCTCAGTGGCTACGGCCAGTGGTTGCATGGAGAGGCGGTCGCGGTGGGTATGCTGATGGCGGCGGATTTTTCTGTGACCCGGGGCATGCTGAATGCTGATGAGGCAGCTCGCCTGAGGCGGGTCGTGGAGGCCGCTGGCTTGCCGGTGACGCCTCCTGCCCTGGCCAGTTCTGCCTTTATGCAGGCAATGGCACATGACAAAAAGGTCCTGGGTGGCCGAATCAGGCTGGTGCTGTTGCGTCAGCTGGGGGAGGCTACCGTAACTGATGATTATCCTGCGGATGAGCTGGGCAGATTTGTAACAAACGCATTGGAAGAGGTGGCCAGTTGACCGATATTCCCGGAACCCTTGCGCCGTACGCGGCCAATGAACATGGCTCCCTCGGGCGTCTGCATGCCGAGTCCTCACATGCCTATCGCAGTGAGTACCAGCGAGACAGGGACCGCATTATTCATTCAACTGCCTTCAGGAGGCTGGTGTACAAGACCCAGGTCTTTGTAAATCACGAGGGTGATATGTTCCGCACCCGGCTGACCCATTCCCTGGAAGTGGCCCAGATCGCCCGCACGGCTGCCGGCATCCTGAATGTTAACGAACCCCTGGTGGAGGCTATCTGCCTTGCCCATGACCTGGGGCATACTCCCTATGGCCATGCCGGACAGGATGCGCTGAACGCCTGCATGAGGGATTACGGTGGCTTCGAGCACAATCTCCAGTCCCTGCGGGTGGTGGATTTACTGGAAGAGCGCTACGCAGAATTTCCGGGTCTGAACCTGATGTTCGAGACCCGTGAGGGCATCCTCAAGCATTGCAGTGCGCGTAACGCCCGGGAGCTTGGGGATTTGGGCAAGCGTTTCCTGGAGCGCAGCCAGCCCAGCCTGGAAGCCCAGTTGGCCAACCTGGCTGACGAGATTGCCTATAACAATCATGATATCGACGATGGTGTGCGTGCTGGTTTGCTGGACGAGTCTGAGTTGTGTGAGCTTGAGTTGTTTGGCATGCAATATCGCGAGGTGACTGCGCGCTATCCGGATATCTCGGCTCGCCGGCGCATGCACGAGGTGATTCGCCGGATGATCAATTACGTGGTGACTGACCTGGTCGTGCACAGCGCCGAGCAGATTGCCGACGCCGGTCTGGACAGCGTCGCCGCGGTTCGTGCCCAGGCGGGTCCGCTGGTGGGCTTTAGCGACAAGGTCCGGCGGGAAAACCGGGACCTGAAGCGCTATCTGCACAAGAACCTTTATCAGCACTACCGGGTGCTGCGGATGACCAACAAGGCCGCCAAGGTAATTCGTGACCTGTTTACCGCATTCATGGAGGATCGGCGGCTTATGCCACCGGAGCATTCCCTGAAGGCCGCGGTCGCCATGGATAACGACGGCGAGGCTGCAAAGGCACGGATTGTCGCGGATTATGTGGCCGGCATGACCGACAGGTACGCAATTTTGGAGCACCAGCGCCTGTTTGAGCCGTCTGAGCGCACCTGAGGTATTCACTTACTCTCCTCGGCGGCCATTTCACGATAGAATGCGCCTTCAATTGATTAGGTAGGAACCTGTAGCTATGGAGCATAAGAACATCGATCCCAAAGACCGGCTGATATTCGCGATGGATGTCCCGGACACTGACCAGGCCCGCAAGCTGGCGGAAACCCTGGGTGATTCGGTGACCTTCTACAAGCTGGGTCTTGAGCTCATGATGAGCGGCGATTATTTCGGTTTGCTGGACTGGCTGGTTGCCCGGGACAAGAAAGTCTTCGTGGACCTGAAGTTTTTTGACGTGCCCGCCACCGTGGCTGCCGCTGTACGGCGTCTGCGTAACCGGGGCGTTACCTACGCCACCGTGCACGGCAATCAGTCCATCATGGAAGCTGCTGCGGAGGCCAAGGGCGATGTGGGTATCCTGGCCGTCACCGTGCTGACCAGCCTGGACCGCGGCGACCTGGACGACCTGGGTTTTGAGTGCGATGTGGAAGAACTGGTGTTGTCCCGCGCACGTCGTGCCCTGGAAGCCGGCTGTGACGGTGTGATCTCGTCCGGCCTTGAGGCCCCCAGGCTGAGAGAATTTATCGATAACCGTCTGATGGTTATCACCCCCGGTATTCGACCGGTGGAAAATCGTCCGGCTGATGACCAGAAACGGGTTGTGAGCGTGGAACAGGCTTTCGCCAATGGCGCCGACCACATTGTTGTGGGTCGGCCTATTCGTGACGCGGCGGATCCGCGTGTGGCCGCAGAGGGAATTCAGTCAACTATTGCAAAGGTATTTGGTGCATCGTGAGTCAGATTTTGAAGAATGATCGTTTTTTGCGCGCCCTGAGGCGTGAACCCGTTGACCGTACCCCGGTCTGGATCATGCGCCAGGCCGGCCGCTACCAGCCGGAATATCGCCGGGTAAGAGCCCAGGCGGGTGATTTCCTTAGCTTGTGCAGCAACCCGGAACTGGCCTGCGAGGTCACCCTGCAGCCCATTGATCGCTTTGGTCTGGATGCCGCCATCCTGTTTTCGGACATCCTGACCCTGCCCAACGCCATGGGCCTGGAACTGGCATTCGAAACCGGCGAAGGCCCCAAGTTTGCCAACCCCATTCGTGACTTGAAAGCGGTGGAGAAGCTGGCTGTGCCGGATCCCGAGGACGCCATTGGCTACGTGATGGATGCGGTGCGCCTGATTGTTCGCGAACTGGATGGACGGGTTCCCCTGATCGGTTTTGCCGGCAGTCCCTGGACTGTGGGTACCTACGTGGTAGAGGGCGGCAGCAGCAAGACCTTCTCTCACATCAAGGCGATGATGTATTCCGAGCCTGCAGTGCTGCACAAACTGCTTGATACCCTGGCCAAGGCCACGGTTGAGTACCTGGCTGCCCAGATTGAAGCGGGCGTCAGTACGGTAATGGTATTTGACACCTGGGGCGGCGCGCTGACCCCTGCCACCTACCGTGAGTTCTCACTGCGGTATATGCAGGACATCACTCACGCCCTGGCCAAGCGCTATCCTGACACCCCGGTGATTTTGTTCACCAAGAATGGTGGTGCATGGCTGGAAGATATGGCCGCCACTGGATGCGCCGGACTGGGCCTGGACTGGACCACGGACCTGTCGAATGCCCGGGCCCGTGTCGGTGACAAGGTCGCCCTGCAGGGCAACCTGGATCCTTCAGTACTGTATTCGCCGCCGGACGTGATTCGTCGCGAAGTTGGCAAGGTGCTTGAGAGCTTCGGTCACGGCGAAGGCCACGTGTTCAACCTGGGTCACGGTGTTACGCCGGATGTGAACCCGGAACATGTGGGTGCCCTGGTAGAGGCAGTTCGCGAACTCAGCCCGGCCTATCACAAGGCCGGCTGATCCGTCTGCAAGAAGTTCAAAGGGCTGGCATCTTTCGATGCCAGCCCTTTTTTATTGCCATCGTGCCGCCTTGTGGCGGTGACGAGTCGGATTTGACGCCGGTCTAGTTCTTGGCCTCGTCTCTCAATTCCCTGCGCAGGATCTTGCCCACATTGGTCTTGGGCAATTCCTCACGGAAAATAATTTCCCTTGGTACTTTGTACCCGGTGAGGTTTTCCTTGAGATAGGCCAGTAATTCTTCCTTGGTGAGATTGGGGTTGTTACGAACTGCGTACAGCACCACCACCTCGCCAGATTTCTCGTTGGGCCGGCCAACTGCCGCTGCCTCGAGAATGCCCGGATGGGCAACTGTCACTTCTTCGATCTCGTTGGGATACACATTGAATCCCGATACCAGGATCATGTCTTTCTTACGATCCTCGATGTAAG